>ENA-UPTF01000422-UPTF01000422.1-marine-metagenome-genome-assembly--contig:-NODE-422-length-30271-cov-3.666457_pt1 | contig 30271 bp, 28 predicted proteins | sample MGYA00238166_ERZ767019 | MGnify/ENA primary metagenome ERZ767019 (study PRJEB28930, sample SAMN06266391) | marine metagenome | isolation source: Sea water from 250 m depth | place: Atlantic Ocean | study... | reverse complement strand
TGCCTAAAAAAAGACCAGCTTTTAGCCTTAGATAGAATGGGCGATAAATTGGCTGACAAAATATTAAGCAATATAGAGATAAGTAAAAAACGCCCACTACCGAGAATCCTATTTGCCCTTGGAATATTCCACGTGGGAGCGGAAATCGCGGATGTGCTGTGTGCTAACTTTAATAGCATCGAAACCTTGGCTCAAGCAGACCATCATGACCTAGAACGTATTGCCGGGATTGGTCCAAAAATCGCCGATAGTATAACCAATTATTTCAGTGTCCCTACCAATATGGCCGTCATCCGTTTGTTATCTGAGGCGGGAGTTAAGTTGGAACAAGAAGTACCAGCAAACAGTCTGTCCGACAATAAACAAACGAAAGAATGGGAAGGATTAACATTCGTTATTACAGGCACTCTATCTTCCATGACCCGTCGCGAAGCTGAATCTCGTGTCAAAGAACTAGGGGGTAATACCACCTCTTCAGTTACCAAAAACACTGATTTTCTAGTCGCTGGAGAATCGGCAGGATCTAAGCTTTCAACAGCCACCCGTTTGGGAACACCCATACTTGATGAATCCCACTTCATATCATTTCTCGAGAATCCATCAGCAGATCCAATAGACTAATCATATTTAATCCCATTAGTGAGAGCGTCAGAACATGAAATTTGGAATGTTTTTTGAACTTCAAATGCCTAAACCATGGGGAGAGGATGCTGAATCCAAAACTTTTTGGAATGCTATAGATCAGGTTACCTTTGCAGAAGAAATGGGATTCGAACACACCTGGTTAGTCGAACACCATTTTCTTACAGAATTCGCCCATTCAAGCGCCCCAGAGGTGACCCTTGCTATCATGGCGGAAAGAACCTCCAAAATGCGCCTAGGATTCGGAGTAGTTCTAACCCCAGTACACCACCCATTACATGTAGCCGCAAGAATTGCGACCCTGGATATTTTCAGCAGGGGTAGGGTAGATGTAGGAGTCGGGAGAACAAAAGGACCGTATCAGTTAAACCCATTCGGAACCGACGCATCTCAATCCCACAGTATGATGCTAGAAACCCTGAATTGCTTACCTGGAATGTGGACTCAAGACGTGTTTTCCCACGAGGGGCAGCATTGGAGCATACCACCAAGGGAAGTCATACCTAAGCCAATTCAAAAACCACACCCACCTTTGTGGATGGCGTGTACGCAGGAAGACACCTTTCAACTTGCAGGCGAACTCGGATTAGGCTGTCTAGTAAATACGTTAGGAGGTACTGATAAAACTCGACACTTAGTTGACACATATTACAAATCCATCGCCCACGCTAATCCTGTTGGACATTTCACAAACAAACAAGTCGTCGCATCAACTATTGGATTCTGTGACGAAAACGGGGCCAGAGCCCGTCAAAAAGGGTCAGAAGTTGCAGGCTGGTATTTGGACCAAAGTAAGAAACGTTTCCAATTGGAATGGGCCGGAGTTGACCAAGATTTGGTCCCATCCGATTACCAGTTTTATCTACAAGGTGGATCACGGAACATGGTAAGCCAAGACCCTCAACAGCAAGAAACGCCTAGTCCTGATCAGTTACTATCCGGAGGAGGATATTGTGTGGGAGACCCTGATTCCTGTATTAAAGTGATCGAAGATTTTGAATCAATGGGTGTGAACGAAATAATGCCGATATTTCAGGCAGGAAGGGCTACGCACGAGGAGATTATGAACTCTATACGGCTTTTTGGTAAATATGTAATACCCCATTTTAAGGAAAAGGAAAAGCGTAACCAAAAGGACAATACATTGGAGGAAGCAAGCAATTAATAACTGTGTTAAGCACCCTACCGCCTTGACACATATATTGTTGAAGTCATACACTCCTCAGTGAACATTTACGGTTTGCCCACCTACCGTGGCCCGGTGGTGTAGCGGTTAACATATTGGCCTGTCAAGCCAAAGATCGGCGGTTCGAATCCGCTCCGGGTCGCCACTAATACGTTCAGCTTTACGAACACAACCGAGGGGTACCGGCGTAGTTAATCGTTGCGAGTCTCGTCTAATCCATCTAAATTAGCAGACTTGAGCCAATCCCCTGCCAAAATGCCACCTGATATTATAATTTTGACCGCGTCGTCAACAGTCATATCTATTGGTGTTACATCTTCATGCCCAACTAATACCAAAAACCCTGAAGACGGAACAGGAGTAGTTGGGATGTACACGAACATCATCTCCTGTCCATCATCTCGCTCAATATACGATGTGACCAGCCCGATTACCCGCATTCCCCGGCGTGGCCATTCAACTAGAACCACCCCTCTATAGGGAGCATCTTTAACGCCAGCCAACATATCTATACCACTCCTAGTGGTACCATATATGCTTTTAATAATAGGTATACGTTCCATCACCAGATGACCAAAGGCAATCAAGCGCCTTCCTATTACATGGGAAGCTACTATACCTATCAAATATAAAATAACGATTAAAGCAAGTATGCCTGAACCAGTCACGTAGGTTCCCGGAAGAAATTCGAGCATAGGCTGTAGGCTCGGATCAAGTAATTCGAAGAAGAAGCGCAGAACTAAGAGAGTAATACCAATAGGCAGCACTACTAGTAGACCAGCTCCTAACATTCTCTGTATATGAAGCGCAACTCGACGGGCGGGGTTTTGCCTACGAGACAACTGTTTGTCGTTGGTTTTTATACTATCTCCTTCGCCAGGGACTTATAATGTTCAGATAAGGTAAAGGCAACTCTATCCCAGCCCATAGTTTCAGCCCTCTTTCGCGAAGCCTGACCCATAGCCTTGATCAAACTGTTACTAGAGGTCATCATCTCTAGGGAATTAGCAAAGGCCTCTGGACACCTCCATGATTTTAAATAGCCCGTACTACCATGCTTTATGATAGTTGGTAATCCACCAACTCTGTAGGCTACAACCGGAGTGCCACATGCCATTGATTCTAATGCTGCCAACCCAAAACTTTCATAAAATGAAGGTACAACACAAACATCTGCCGCATTGTAATAAATTGGCAGCTGATCCTGATCCACCCTCCCAACGAACTCAACTATCCCATCTATATCCAGATCCTTAGCCCGTTGTTTTAAGCGTGAGACAGCTTGTCCTTTGCCGTCATCCCCACCTACGACCAGAACCCTAATATCCTGAGAATTATCTAGATGGGCAGCAGTCTCGAGAAGGAGATCTACCCCTTTGAGAGACTCTATTCTACCGACATACAGAAATACTTTTTCCCCATTTATCCCTAAATGTTTCCTTGCTTGCGATCGATCTATCGGCTTAAAGCGAGTTAAATCAACACCACATGGCACCAGTTCAATCCTATCAGACGGCGCTTTATATAATCGTACCATTGCGTCCCTCTCGTGAGGACTAAAAGCGATTATTTTATCCGCATCACCCATGATGTCTTGTTCCGTATCTTGACGCCTAAAGGATTCCTGTTCACCTGGCCGAGACTGCATTTTAATGCGGGCTAGGGTGTGAAAAGTGATTAAATGCGGAATATTCAGATCATTGGCTATTTTCTGTCCAACCCATCCAGACATCCAGTAATGAGAATGAACCGCCTGGTATCCGATACCGTATTCATTGTTGTATCTTGTGAATTCGTGAAAGAATTCAGGTAAATGTTCAAATAAGTTCTCTAACGGAACATCAATGTCTCCGGCATTCAAATGTATTACCCGAACGTTATCACTCAAAGATTCAATTTCTTCATATTGCCCGCTGTGTGTTTTGGTAAAAATATCGACTCCAACGCCCATATCACCTAAAGCTGTCGCAAGTTGCCGAACATGTACATTCATTCCCCCTGATTTACCTTGCCCAGGGGCCGCTAAAGGACAAGTGTGTATAGAGAGGAAAGCTACTTTTGAAGGCGTCAACTTTTTGTCACCACCATTTGATACAAGGTATGGTTTTCCCCGCCCAAATGATATTTATAGGGTTCTGAGCCCCGCAAAAAATCGAAATATACCTCGCCTTGTTCAATCGCATCTTTGAGACATATTGCGTTCATCAATAACCCTACACTGTAAAACGACATTTCCGGGTCATAGCCACTATTATAAAGCAAACGAGATAAGCCATAATCAAAACATAGAGACGCTGCCACGGAAACGCCATTAATTTCAAGGAAAAAAAGCTTTACCAAACCCAACAGAGCCATCTTAACAGCCATCGAACGGAAGAAGCGTTCCCTCTCGTCCGTCATGTATTCCTCTTTTTCAGGGGCACTCATTCTCATCAATCGCAGAAAATTGTCAAATCCATTCTCAATATCAACGGCGGATTCTAAATAGTACCACTTCCAGTTATCCAAGGCTTCTAGACGACGAAATTTTCTCCTTAACTCATGTCTGTCCTTTTTTGACAATTGAGCTAAATACGCCTCCCACGTCTCAGGTAGTGATAAACCAGGTGATACATCTTCCTCAATCACATTTACTACAAATCCATGCGTTTCTGCTACATCTGGTAGGTACTTCAACGTAGGAGAGTCTTCTTGCAAAGAACAAAGAGTAACCGTTTGGACACCATCTGATCTTAGTTCCTTCAAGAGTGTAGGAAAAAATGTGCTTTCAAAACCCGGGCGCACCAAAAAGTCATTGTAATCAAAAGTTTCGGGACCCCCAGTAAAAGTCACTTCATCTCCTTGCTTAGACAAAGAAGCGACCGCCATTAACAATCCGGATTCGTCTACATAAAATCCCGCCAGCTCTCTGTCAGTACCATAAAAATCCCACCATACCTGCTGCCATTGCGGTGTTAGGTATATGCTGTTAACGGGGCTTGCTTGCAATAAGTCTTCCCATTCGGACATAAATTGCTGGAATGATTCCATCGGGACAATCCCCATATCAGAGCGTACCTCTTAATGACGCCAAGAGGTCACGCTTATCAATGTCCAAACACTCGAATGATCCCCTTACAGCTGTCGTGATAACCTTAGTCCCTGGCTTTTTTATACCCCTCATAGCCATACATAAATGTTCAGCATCAATCTCCACTGCTACTACATGAGGCTTAAGGGCACTATAAATTGCATCGGCCACTTGTATTGTCAATCGCTCTTGTACTTGGGGGCGTTTTGCAGCAACTTCTACAGCGCGAGCCAGTTTACTAAGCCCTGCCACCTTACCATTCGGCACATAAGCCAAGTTAACTGAACCAAAAAACGGTAACAGGTGATGCTCACAGACGGAATGAAACAGGACATGGCGCATTACGACCGGGTCAGTGGTTTGTTCATTAAATACAGTATCTATCGCTTGTTCCGGATTTAAACCCATACCAGAGAACAGTTCCGCATACATTTCGGACACCCTTTTAGGAGTATCTCGCAGCCCTTCTCGGCTCGGATCTTCTCCGATAGCATGCAGAATATTCTCTATAGCTTGTTCTATTTGATCTGTTTGGATGACTAGTCCCTCGAACCCATATGTGATTAAGATTGTTAACGTACATAGGAAGCACGTAATGTCCTAAGATCCCTGTAAAGCTGCAGCTTCCAATGCCTCCATAGTGGGTTCAATCTCCAAGGTATGCGCTGTAATACTACTTACTGCCAGATCAGGATCTTTTAATCCTGTACCAGTAATAATACATACTACACGCTGTTCCGTTAGATTCAACCCCTCTCTTACCATTTTCATTAAACCTGCTAGCGACGCAGCAGAAGCAGGCTCTCCAAATATGCCTTCGCTTGAAGCCAGAAGACGATAAGCCTCCAGTATCTCATCGTCACTGACCTTATCAATAGTTCCCCTCGATTCATCTCTTGCTTCCAGAGCCTTTCCCCAACTCGCTGGGTTGCCAATCCGGATAGCCGAAGCTATAGTCTGAGGATTGGTAACTACTTTACCCAGCACTATAGGAGCTGCCCCTTCGGCTTGAAAACCCATCATTTTCGGGAGATTATTCGTCATACCCCTAGCCTTATATTCTTTGAATCCCTTCCAATAAGCAGTAATATTCCCCGCATTTCCAACTGGTATGAATAGATAATCCGGAGAATCCCCTAATACGTCAACTATCTCAAATGCTGCTGTCTTTTGTCCCTCTATCCGGTCTGGATTCAAAGAATTCACTAGAGTAATATGGTTTTTATCTGTAAAAGTTCTGGCTAAATTAAGAGCTAAATCGAAGTTACCATCAACCATAATAATTCGTGCCCCGTAGGCCATTGCTTGAGCTACCTTTCCCAGCGCCACTTCGCCTTTAGGGATTAACACTAAAGCTGGGAGATCACAATAAGCACCATACGCTGCTGCTGAAGCGCTAGTATTACCTGTAGATGCACACATAACGGCTACACTGCCCGCTTCCAACGCTTTACCAATCGCTACTACCATCCCTCTATCTTTAAAAGAACCCGTCGGGTTACAACCTTCCAGCTTAAAATAGAGTTCGCCACAACCCAAATCAGAGGCTATCCTCTTAGACCTAACCAGAGGCGTGTCTCCCTCACCAAGACTGATCACGGGCGTTTTATCAGTCAATGGCAAATATTCTTTATATTTAGTAAGAACCCCTACACCCATAGTTAATCCCAAACCAATAGTTTATAAATTTGATGTTCGTACCCATATTATGCAGCTTCTAATGCCGTTAGTCCTCTATCCTAAGAAGGCTGCTAACCTCATGTACAACGTCCAATTGGGAAATCTTATCTAGAGACCGCTGTAATGCGACTTCGAAAGCAGGGTGAGTTGTGATAACTATCTCAGCCGTTCCGGCTAATACATTGGTATCCTTTTGTAATACTTCCGCTAAACTTATATCCTCTTCACCAAGGATCATTGCAATTTGACCTAAAACACCTGATTGGTCGGACACATTAAGCCGTAAGTAATATTTACTTTCCAAATCATCAATTGACTGAATCGCCAGGCCTAGATCGATATCAAGGGCGGCATTTTGTAGGTCACAACTATTTATCGTCCTTACTATTTCAAACAAATCCCCTAAAACTGCACTAGTTGTTGGTTCTCTTCCTGCACCACGTCCATGAAACAATACTTGACCACACAAATCTCCCTCTATTTCGATAGCATTGTAAACTCCATCAACTTTGGCGAGCATATGTTCTTTTGGCAACAATACGGGATGGACTCTAGCTTGAATAGAAGAACCATCCAAAGACGCAATGCCCAGAGATTTGATAGCATAACCTAACTCATCAGCATAACGAAAATCCTGTGTTTGTAACTGAGTGATGCCCTCACAATAAACATCATTGGGGTTTACAACCGTATGAAAAGCCAACGTCGACATAATCGACAACTTATAAACGGCATCTGTACCCTCTATATCATTAGTTGGATCGGTTTCAGCATACCCTTGCTGCTGAGCCTCTTCAAGAGCTTTTCCAAATTCTACCTGATCACCTGACATACGAGTTAAAATGTAATTACTAGTACCGTTAATTATCCCTCGTATCGAATTTACGTTATTGGCACTCAAATCGTTCGAGAGATTGCCTATTATAGGGATCGCACCGCCTACACTGGCTTCAAAAAGTAATCTAACCCTATTTCGGTTAGCCAATTCCAACAAGCTCGATCCAAACTTCGCCATTACCTCTTTGTTTGCCGTTACAACATGTTTTCCAGAATTTAGAGCATCAGACAAATATGTAGCGGCTGGCTGCTCTCCACCCATAACTTCTACAATAATATCCAGTTCTCGGGAACGCAAAATCTCCTCAGGGTTCGTAGTTAGCAAATAATCCGGGATTATCTCCCCTCTCGTTTTGCTCAGATCACGAACCAAAATTTTCTTTATCACTACCCGTGTCCCGAATTGCCTCTCGATAGAATCAACATATTTGAATAAATGAGACGCAACTCCGCCCCCTACAACGCCCAAACCCAATAATCCGACTCTCAATTCCCCTAACGTTCTATTATTCAAGATAATCGTCTACCCACCACTGCGTATTGGCATACCCTGATTTTGTGCCGGAGGTTTAGGCACCCGCGGCGCGGTCAATCGAACTTGATCTGCGACCCAAGCATATCTATCACTATCAAAATTAATCTCTAGCCAGCCATCGTGGGACCCTTGTGTCAATTGGATCTCTTGCCACCCTTTCACCATTTCCGTAGTCAATTTATAGAGCATCAATGGCGACAGCTCTTTCTCCTCTAGATCAGATAATTTATGGATTATAAAGATTCCATCCTCGCCAGTGAACTGTGGGTCACTAATACCCCCAACTTCCAAAAGAGCACTTCCATCCCCGGTCGAAAATAACAATTTATCAAAGTCTGGAAAGGCTCCCTCGGGAATCCAGCCAACGTAGCCATCTGCATCTGCAAACCCCGCAGATGCGTTTACATCAGCAGCTACTTGCTGAAAATCTTCAGACTCCAATCTGGCCTTAACATCGTCCGCCTGAACCGGGCCGTCAAATTCCAGGCGAATCCACTCAATCTCAACCTGCCCCATGGATTCTGGTATATCTCGCGCTAAAAACAAAGCGAGCTGTTGTCTTTGAAGGCCTTCTTCAACTATCCGCCTGTAAACATCATCAGAGAGATTGACCTGCGTTAGGAAATTTCGATAATTACTCTCGAACTCTAAATCAAGCTGCCCTGGGTCAGTCTCTTGCCCTGCTGGAGCAACTGGGTAAAAACGCCCTTTTATTGCTTCATCCACATTTTCTTTAGTGACATATATCCCTATACTCGGGGCTGCCTGCCTTAGAATTTCAGAATTCAAAAGACCTTGCAAGTATTCAAATGGAACCACGCTAAGATCCACCTTTCCGCCTTGATAGCGATTAATTCCCTGGACCACACGAATCCGTTCCACTAAATCCCCCATAGAGAATTCCACGCCCCTGATGGCTCCAGCTGTAACCCTAGGGGGATTATAAAATTCTCTGTAATAACCAACTGCCACAATAGCCACTATTGCCATGATTAGAATGGTCCCAACCGTCATAGCAATACGTTGGCGTTTTCGTTCGCCCGCGCGTTGGTTACTTTGATCCCGAGCATCTTGAGATCTGTTTCTCGCAGATCTTCGTCTACGCCTTCGATCGGATGTAGCATCCGAAGGTTCGTCATCGCTGCGATTCCAAGGTAAAACCATGCTCAAACCCCTAAACAATTAATTCCTATTTTTTAATCTTAGCAACAGCAAAAGCCATCAATTTACTGATGGTACTTTAATAACTAAGAACACGTATCATTTCGAAAGCCCGGCGAGAACTGTAGCCACTACCTTGGCGACTGCACACAACTAGAAGCGATAGACATTATCGTCGCATATCGGGACCGATTGGCTGTAGTGGGACAAAAGGCAAGAGAGCCAAGTGCCGAGCTCTCTTAATAGCTACAGCAAGGACTCTCTGGTGTTTGGCACATACTCCAGTTCTACGAGTTGGCTCGATTTTCGCTCTATCTGATACATATCGACGCAATTTTTCGACTTCCTTGTAATCAATAGTCTTTACGTGATCGGCGCAGAAAGAGCAGACGCGGCGCCTAGGAGCGTATCTTCCGCCTCTTGGTCGTCCTCCACCTGGTCTCTGGCCCCCTCCCATACGAGGCCCACCTCTTGATTGGAAACCCGGCGCCCTTGGTGCTGGAGTTGTCATGACCAGAACTTCCCTCCTAAACTGATGAAAAAGTAGTCGTGCCTAAAATGGTAGATCATCTATATCTTCAAAGGCCGGGGGCTCGCTGGGAGCCATAGAATCCTGCCCGTAAACAGGCCGGTCCTCACCCATTTGGTTACCGCCACCCAAAAACTGTACATCCGTCACATTTATCTCATTAACGAAGCGTGTTTGCCCATCTCTCCCTTCATAACTCCGACTTCTAAGGCGACCTTCTACATAAACCTGTCTACCTTTCGACAAAAATTGATTGCAAGTCTCTGCCAACCTCCCCCACGCGCTGACGTTAAACCATTCAGTTTCTTCTCGAGTTTCACCACCACTTGTTGTATAACGGCGACTTGAAGCAATACTGAAGGAAGTCACACCTTGCCCGTTTGGCGTATAGCGCATTTCAGGGTCTCTACCCAGGTGCCCGATCACTATTATTTTATTCACGTGATTCCCCTTTAAGACACCGTTGGCTCACCATCTTCTGCTTCCGCTACCGGCTCTGCTTCCGCTACCGGCTCTGCTTCCGCTACCGGCTCTGCTTCCGCTACCGGCTCTGCTTCCGCTACCGGCTCAGGTTCTGGAGCGGGCGGCCCAGTTGCTATAACCAGAGACCGTAGAACCCTTTCATCCAACCTCAAAAAGGTCTCCAATTCCTGTACGAAAGGAGTTTCGGTACTAAATAGGGTAAAGTAATAAGTACCTTCTAGAAAATGATGTTGACCTTTATGAATAGGGTATGCCAATCTACGAGTTCCCCAGATCTGTTCCCTAAGGATCTCAGATTCTCGAGTAGTTATAAATGCCTTTATCCCGTCCCAGGCTTCAACAGATTGATCCTGATTCAGGATAGGACTAAGTACTGTAACAAGTTCGTAGTGACGCAAGAATTACTCCTATGTTAATTTCAGTATACGAGATTATATCATTCGCATTCCGGTTGACTCAACTCATAGGTCAATTCCCGGCACGGGGAATTGAGAAGTCAGAGATTTAACCTCCTCAGATATGCGTGTCATCGCTGATTCATCACCTATATTTGTAAGCGTATCAACTATGAGATGCGCGACTTGTTTGGTCTCCTTTTCCTTAAAGCCTCTACTAGTTATAGCGGGGGTGCCCAATCTAAGTCCGCTGGTAACTCGAGGCGGCTTTTCATCAAACGGTATTGCGTTCTTGTTGGCAACTATACCAACAGCTTCCAAAGCCGCTTCAGCCGCGCGACCAGTTATATCAAGAGGGTTCAAATCTACTAAAAGCAGATGATTATCGGTACCTCCAGATACTAGTCTTAACCCAGCTTCTGACAATTCGAGCGCCATAGATCTGGCATTGACCACAACCTGTTCAGCATAATGAGCGAATTCAGGTTTCGAGGCTTCTCCAAAACAAACTGCCTTCGCAGCTATAACATGCATAAATGGACCACCTTGAGAAAATGGAAAAACACCATAATCAACCTTTTTACCTATCTCTTCAGTAGACAGGATCATTCCTCCTCTAGGTCCCCGAAGAGTTTTCTGGGTAGTCGAAGTAACTACCTGAGCATGTGGAACAGGCGATGGATGGGCCCCACCAGCTATTAAGCCGGAGATATGAGCCATATCCACCATTAGAATAGCCCCTACATCATCTGCTATTGCCCTGAACCTCGCAAAATCAATTATTCGTGGATAAGCGCTATAACCAGCGATAATTATCTTCGGCCTATGCTGCTTGGCCAACAGTTCAACTTGATCAAAATCTATCGTTTCAGTATCTCGATTCAAACCATAGGGGATAAATTTATAAAGGTTACCGGAAAAATTCACTGTAGCACCATGAGTTAAATGGCCACCCTGATCCAGTTGCATTCCCATTACAATGTCGCCGGGTTGAATCAGAGCAAAATATGCTGCCATATTGGCTTGTGCCCCACTATGCGCCTGTACATTAGCGTGTTCGGCACCGAAAAGTGTCTTGGCCCGTTGGATAGCTATGCTTTCGACTATATCAACGTTTTCACACCCACCGTAATACCTCCTACCGGGGTATCCTTCGGCGTATTTATTGTTCATCACCCCGGCCTGAGCTTCTAAAACCGCGCAACTCGCATAATTTTCGGAGGCAATAAGCACCAAACTATTCCGCTGCCGCTCATCTTCCTGCTTAATGGCAAGTGCTATTTCTGGATCCTGTCTTGATAATGAGGTCATGTTAATTACACATCACAAGTATGGGAACAACGTCATGTTTGCTCCCTGATTTTGGAAAATCAAACTAAAAAACACCGCATAAAATAACCCGTTGTTAAAGGAGGTTTTTAGTTTACGCGCGGGCTCTGAGACTGTCAACGAACCCTTTCCTTAGTTACGAAACTAACGTTTCATTTACTTGCCCTTTATATGACATAGTCGTAGAATACCGTTCAAACGTCCAGTTTAACAAAGGGGTGAGTATTATGGCAGGTTCCGGGGGGCCACTTGATGGTATCCGAGTTATAGATTTAGGGCGGCATCAGGCGGGGCCACGGTGCGCACAAGTTCTTGCCCGATTGGGAGCCGAAGTAATTAAGATCGAGCGACTTGGCGGAGAGGAGACCCGTTATCACGGTCCATACGTACGCAAACAAAGCTCATACTGGGTACAGTACAACAGCGGCAAAAAAAGCCTTAGTATGGATCTGAGGAAAGAAGAGGGAAAAGAGGCACTCAGGAAGTTAATTAAAATTTCCGACGTCCTACTACAGAATTTCAGGCCAGGGACTATAGAAACCATGGGTTTTGGGTACGATACCTTGAAAGAATTAAATCCCAAAATAATAATGGTTAACGTTTCCGCGTATGGCCAATTCGGGCCCTACAAAGAAAAGATTGGATACGACCCAATTGGACAAACAATGGCTGGTGTAGCGGCAGTAACAGGCCACGATGGAATGCCTCCCATACGAGCAGGAGTTCCGATCATCGACAGAACTACCGCGTTACATTCAGCTATAGGTACGTTAGCAGCACTCCACGAGAGAGAAAGCTCCGGAGAAGGGCAGGCAATTGATGTCTGTCTAGCAGACACTGGATACAGCTATACTGAAATCCCCATTACGGCTTACCACGGGGCAGGTACGGAACCCAAGAGAGGGGCAGGTGCCGATGGGGCTCCAGGAGGTATATACCCCTGTAAGGAAGGGTGGGTATTAATAACCGCGGGTGACCAGCATCAGTGGCACAGGGTCTGCAACGCATTAGGGAAGCCGGATTGGCTTGAAGATCCTAGATTCTCGAGCCGTGAAGTCCGGATGGAAAACAAAGAACTTGTAAATGGCGCGGTCAATGAACTGTTAGCCACCATGACGATGCATGAGGCAATCGAGCATTTTACCAAATATGATGTTGCGGCAGCACCAGTCAACACGATTGCACAGGCCGCCCAAGACCCCCATCCCTGGGAACGACGCGTGATGGTTGAAGTACCAGATTTCCTAGCGGGTCAAATAGCAGTATCTGGTGATTTCTGGCATTTCAGCCGAACTCCAGCAGTAATTGGCTCCACTCCAAAAGTCGGCGAGCACAATGAAGAAGTTCTGAGAGATATTTTAGGATACTCGGACGAAGAAATTACTTCTCTTTACGACAGTAACGTAATCGCAAACTTCGATCATTATGATGAAGTACCAGAAACTGGCGGCCATCACCCGGCTGCATAATTCACCCCAGGTTAAATGATCAATCAAAAAGGCCCAAACAATGGGCCTTTTTGATTATAAGGCAGCGTCACCACCGACGAATTTGGTGAGGAGAGTCTATGCGCTTCGGACATTTTTTCTACCCGATGAAATTTGATGATTCTAGGGACGCGGATGAAATTCAGGACTGCCTCAAGGAAGCTGAATTAGTAGAAAATCTCCAAATGGATGCAATTTGGTTCGCCGAACATTATTTCACCGGAGAATGCGTATACGGTGATCCTTTAGTTTTTGCCAGCGCTGTTGCAGTCAAAACCAAAACTATCAAATTGGGGTTCGGTATACTGGAATTGCCAATTCACAACCCAGTCCGACTTGCTATTCAAACCTCACTACTAGACAACCTCTCCCACGGAAGATTAATAGTCGGTACCGCAAAGGGATCCAATTACAACGCTTTTGAGTACCTCGGATTCGGTTCTGACCCAAGAGATAACAATGAACAAATGGAGGAAGCCGAGGATCTCCTCATTCAAGCTTGGACCAACGATAACTTGGATTTTAAAGGGAAATATTGGCAAGTTTCCTTTCCCTCGATCCGGCCCAGACCCTATCAAAAACCACATCCTCCGTTGACCCGCGCCTGCATTCAAAATGAATCGATCCAAGAGATGGCTAAGATCGGACGCCCGATTTTACTACGTGGCGGCTCCATCAATACGGTTAAAGCCAAAATTGAACTCTACAGAGACACAATGGCAGCAGCAGGATATAGCGAAGAAAAAATCGAAGAGAATTTAGACCAAATTTGGGTCTGGCAAGAGATGCATTTAGCCAAGACCGATGAAGAAGCTTTGAACGACTTCATACCAGCTCATCATGATGCCTATACCAAAATGGAATCCATTAGGCAACAATGGAATCCAACGGATATCGCTATGTCTACTCAGACCCCTCCGTTAGATATGTCCCAATATGCGAAAACACCAGATCCGAATACATCAGAACATTTAGTCGGAAGTCCCCGAAGAGTTGCAGAACAGATCGATCTTATGAAAAAAGCCGGCATCCGAAACTTAATGCTCACAAACCGTGGACTGATGTCAAAGACTAAAACCATCCAATCACTATACCTCCTTAGTGAAAAAATTATGCCATTCTTTCGAGCTAATTAGGTGCGATTCACAATTTCCGTAATATTTCAGAAACACTCTACCCTAATACGAAGACATCATCCTCTGAATTTCCGAAGACACCTCTGTAGTGAATAAACCCAACATCAGAAGAATCCGGGCTTTCTTTGGGGATAAGTTATCCGCCACTATATACCCATCTTCTTGGAAACGCCGGGTGTTCATAACTCTCCCATTACCTGTATGGGTAGCAATAACTACTTTAACACCCGATTCTCTGGCAGATTTTAGAGCATCCATATATCCCTTGGGAGACCCTCCACTGCCCAAACCCGCCGCAATAATCCCTTTTATTCCTGCATCTACCGCCGCGTTAATAGCCCAACCATCAACACCCGCATAGGCATAGGCTATATCAACCCTCGGTAATTCGTCGTTTTCAGCCACCGTGAATTCGGAATTTAAAGTATGAATTTTAGTCGGGCTCCTATAGAAAACCACCTCACCGTCAGAATCAGCATATCCGAGAAATCCTAACTCATTAGAACGAAAGGTTTCTAAACGATAACTGTTTGTTTTAGTAACATCTCGAGCCGATTGAATCTCATTATTTAAAACGGTCAAAACGCCTTTGCCTATGGCGTCATGGGAAGCAGCAACTCGAATAGAATCTACCAAATTAACGTCGGCATCTGTACCCAGCGACGAAGGTGGCCTCATAGCCCCTGTGACCACAACGGGAAGTTCGCTTTTGACCGTGAGGTGCAAGAAATAAGCCGTTTCTTCTAATGTTGCAGTCCCATGAGTGATTGCAATACCAGCCACGCCTGCATCCCTCTTCAGAATTTGGTTCACGTGTGAAGATAATTTGACCCAATGTTCTGGGCCTACATCCGTACTTCCGACGTTTATTAGCTGATATTCCTCTATATCCGCAATTGCCTTGACTTCCGGGACTCTATTTACCATTTCTTCAATGGTCAGATGACGATTACCATAGCTATAGTTGATATAATCCATACGGTCGTCACCCATGAATGATATCGTCCCACCAGTACCAATCACATAGATTTTGGGTCTTTTACCATTTCTCATTCATTCTCTCCCAATTAGAAAAGTTACCATCAAAGACACTTAGTACTGGCAGAGCTGCCAATACGTAAAAAGTTAACCTAACACTATCTTATAAGCGTTACAAAGGTTTCGTAGTGAATTTATCGATACCAATTATTATCACTATATGTCTGATCCTGATCAAATTATCCTGATCAAACTTGTCTACCAGTAAAAAACCTTTTTGCATTTTCTAAACACCTCAATTAGAATGATTAATAAGTGGTCCGCACTTTTTTATCTTTATCTAAACCTAGGTGAGCATATGGGCAAAAACCGCTGGTTGCGGAACGGGTTAGTATATCTCCTAATTGTCATCGGTGTAATAGTTATTTTTTACACCCTCATCCCTACATTTGGCGACACTAACGAAATGCCGCTCAGTGAGGTCATTTCACGTGCTGCCAACCAAGAGATTGGTGAAATAATAGTAGAAGGTAAAAAATTAACTGTGATTCCCCGAATCACAGGTGGGGCCGGTGACAGTAATTTTACGAGCCGCATAGGCGACGATATTGATCTTATGAACTTACTGGTCAGTAACGGGGTCGATATGGGATCTAACGGACCAGTTATCACCTTCAAGGGATCAGGCGGCCTAAATAGCTTTTTTGGCGTCTTATTAAACTTCCTTCCTTTAATCTTTTTCGGCGCCCTTATATTATTCATGATGAGACAAGCACAAGGCAGTAACAATCAAACTCTTAGCTTTGGCCGCAGCCGTGCTCGGATGATGTCTTTTAATAAGCCCACCGTGACTTTTGGAGACGTAGCAGGGGTCGACGAAGCCAAAGTAGAGCTTGAAGAGGTCGTAGAATTTCTCAAATACCCGGAAAGATTTTTGTCACTTGGTGCTCGTATACCCAAAGGGGTGTTGCTTGTAGGGTCGCCGGGTACTGGTAAGACACTATTAGCGAGAGCCGTAGCTGGAGAGGCCGGAGTACCGTTTTTCCACATTAGCGGTAGCGAATTCGTAGAAATGTTTGTAGGCGTAGGTGCAGCAAGGGTCAGGGATCTTTTCGAACAGGCTAAACGGAATGCTCCTTGTATTGTATTTGTTGATGAAGTAGATGCAGTAGGAAGACACAGGGGTGCAGGCCTAGGGGGCGGTCACGATGAACGAGAGCAAACCCTTAACCAAATATTGGTAGAGATGGACGGGTTTGAGACTAATACCAACATTATAGTCATTGCAGCTACTAATCGCCCTGACATATTGGATCCAGCTCTTTTGAGGCCCGGCAGATTTGATCGCCGAGTAACACTAGACTTGCCCGACGTTAGTGGTCGTCAAGCAATATTAAAAGTTCACTCTAACGGCAAACCCATCAACGTCGATGTAACTATGGAATTGTTAGCCAAAGAAACACCTGGTTTTAGCGGTGCTGACCTCTCTAATCTAATCAACGAAGCAGCCCTCATAGCCGCTAGAAGGAATCTTAAATCCATTGGGATGTCAGAATTTGAAGAAGCAGTAGACAGAGTCGCGCTCGGACCAGCAAAAAAGAGCAAAGTCATAAAAGCTCGAGACAAGGAAATTACAGCATATCATGAGGCAGGCCACGCGTTAGTAGCCTGGGCACTGGAAGATGCGGACAAAGTCCATAAAATCTCCATAGTCGCTAGAGGGCACTCTGGAGGAGCTACCACCATCCTTCCTGAAGAGGAATCCAGTTTCCTAACAGCTAAACAAGCAAGGGCCAAGCTTGCTGTCTTTTACGGAGGCCGTGTAGCGGAAGAATTAATTTTTAAAGAGATCACTACGGGAGCATGCAGCGACATATCCAGAGCCACCGAGTTAGCTCAATATATGATAATGAGCGGAGGTATGAGTGAGACTCTCGGAGCACGTACCTTTGGGAAACGCCAAGAGATGGTTTTCCTAGGGCGTAGTTTCGGAGAAGAAAAAGATTATGGGGATGTTGTAGCAAACAGCATCGATAGGGAAATTCAGCAATTAATTAACAAAGCTTACTATGATGCTAGGCAGGCCATAGTTACTTACCAAACTAACCTTGTCAGACTCGCTGAGTACCTGATAGAACACGAAACACTCCGCGGTGAGGATATGGAACAACTATTTGCTACCGGTGAGAATGGACTGGAAGAAGGAGGTTCTCCCGCAATTCCGCCTGAGACCCCACCTTACGCTCCACAGCCTAGCCAACCGACTATAGGTCATCCTGCGACTTCACTGTCCATAGATCATTATCAACCAGAAGAAGCTGACACTAATACTACTAACAACTCGATCAGGAATTAGAAAAGACCAGCGGATAGCGGGTTTAAAAGGTATCCGACTCCTCGGGTAAAGGCAATTGGCGGTAATAAATCCCCCAACTTTGCATCAATTCATCCACCTGCCGTTCATTTAATTTCACTAACTCTCTAAAAAATCCTGCCAAAGCGTGGCGAGGCATATCTTCCGGTGAACAGACCCAACTATGTTCGGCTGGCACCACATAAATTAGCCCACTCTGATGAGGACACGTTATAGGAATTCTGCACATATCTGTGCTTAATTGGATATGTAAGCTTGAGTCGGGCATGTAAACTCCCAATTATGTATCGTTAATTCTTATGTAAAGAATACTAAAAGTTATGGAAACCATTATATCAATTTCCCGCAAGGAAGATTCGTCTCCCAAATATAGGCTCTGAATTAATCACAGAAAATGGTTTAACGTCACCAGTTAATGATAAAATAGTAACTCGGATGATATTTATTAGAGATACAATCGAATTATTGGTTTGAATAAGGACGGTAGTTTATGGCATTCCCTTCCGGCGGTCCCCGCCAAAATGAACTGAACTTTGATCAAATTATTGGTCAGATTCAACAAGGCCTCGGACGTTTAACCCGGCGTTTCGGGGGTGGTGGCATCGGAGTCATAATAGTAGCAATCTTAATATTGATAGGTCTAGTTTGGCTTGGGTCCGGTATATATCAAGTTGGACCAGGAGAACAAGCAGCAAGACGATTATTTGGTGTAGTCCAGAACCCAATCACAGACCCTGGTTTGCAATGGTGGTGGCCTAGCCCCGTTGGTCACAAGGACAAAGAATCAGTCACTCAGACCAGGCGTATGGAATTGGGGTTCATCAGCAATGAAGCAGGAAGTGTTTCACCCCGCGGGGAAGAAGCTTTGATGATCAGTGGCGACCTTAATATTGTCGACGTCCAAATGGTGGTCCAATACAACATCAAAGACATTAACGCTTTCCTATTCAACGTAGATGACCCGGGCGAAGAAACTCGGGCAGTGATGGTCGGTAGACCTGAAGGTAGGACTCTGAAAGATGCAGCCGAGGCAGCGTTACGTCTCGTAGTAGGCCAACGTTCGATCGACGATATCTTAGTTAGAAATCGAGAAGACGTTGAAGTCAACACCAGAGATAGGCTTCAACAGATTATGGACACTTATCATTCAGGGATAGCAGTAGTGTCGGTTCAACTGCAAGATGTCAAAGCACCTGAGGAAGTACGAGATGCTTTCGATGACGTTTTGAGAGCCCGCCAAGAGCGGGATACTAGGATAAACCAAGCACGAGCTTTTGAGGCGGACATAATACCCAGAGCAGAAGGTGATGCCGAAAGGATTAAGGAAGCTGCACAGGCTTTCAAACAAGCCCGAATTGCGAGGGCGATCGGTGAAGCGGACCGTTTCAACGCGATTCTATCCGAATACGCCAATTCCAAAGAAGTAACTAGACAACGCCTCTATCTCGAAGCAATGGAAGAAGTATTACCGGATGTTAACAAGATCATATTATCTCCTGAATCGCAATCAGTTCTGATCCTTGGGGGAGATGAAACACTAAAACCGGTACCTTTCGGACCTACCCCGTAAATCTAACATCAGAACCCAGAGAAGTTTTATGAAATCACTTATTATTATAGCTATCATCATCATCGCCAGTCTCATAGTTACGCGTAGCGCTCTATATATAGTAGACGTAACCGAACAGGTACTCATACTCCGATTTGGCGAAGTTAGAGATACCCGAACTAACCCTGGCTTATATTTAAAAGCCCCGTTTATAGACACAATAATCACGTTTGATAAGCGTATTCTGAGAATAGATGCACCTCCAGTTGCGATGCCAGACAAAGAAAAACAAAACCTGGTCATTGATTCTTACGCCCGGTACCGGATCGTAGATCCCGTGCAATTCCGTAAAACACTGCAGACAGAAACAGGAGCCCGCAGTAGGCTAGGCGATATCGTAACCTCTACCTTACGGGACCGAGTGGCTCTCCGCGACAGGTTTGAAATCATCGGCTCTGAACCGCTCGTAGACGAGTTTGGTAATCCTGAAGAGGATTCCGAAGGGTTACCGTTGTTCGCGGGAGTAGAAACCCGATCAGACATTCTGCAAGAAGTACTTGACGGCGTAAAGAATACAGTGGAGACGCAAAATTTCGGAATCGCCATCATTGATGTGCGAATTAAGCGAGCTGATTTCCCCGACTCAGTTACCCCCAGCATCTACACACGTATGAGAGCTGAACGGAACAGAATCGCAACTAAATTCAGAGCTGAAGGGGAAGAAGAAGACCTGAAAATCCGAGCCGTTGCGAACCGTAACCGCGATGTAATTTTAGCCAATGCCGACCAAGCGTCCAACCAACTCCGCGGCGCAGGAGAAGCAGAAGCTATTCGCATCTTAGCGGATGCACTCAACCAAGATCCGGATTTCTTTTCCTTCCGTCGTAGTCTTGAAGCTTATCAAGCTTTCTTAGGGCAACAGGACACAGTAGTGTTGTCAGCTGATGCACCCTTATTCCAGTATCTGACCAATCCGACAGCTAGCAAATAATGAATACAATCTACAGGTATGGTGGCCCTTTTTTGAAAGGGCCACCATACCTGTAGATTGTACGAATTCACCAGTCTCCAGTTCGATTCGAGCAAAGGTGCCAAACATCCCTCCTCTCAATTCACATTTCAGACCCCCGCCACATTGACTACAGATCTCATTTCAAAGAAAATGCATGTGTTTATCGCAGTTTTATATGCTGCTGTGATCCGTGAAAAAAGCGAGAGAACCAATGAAATTACATGAATTTCAAGCCAAGAACATTTTTGCCGAATACGGTATTACTGTCCCCAGGGGAGTAGTAGTTAAAACCCCAGAAGAAGCTTCCAAGGCAACACAAGATTTTGGAGGATCCGCTGTAATCAAAGCCCAAGTCCACGCGGGTGGCCGCGGGAAAGCAGGGGGAGTTCAATTGGTGCGGTCATCGGAAGAAGCAAAAGAAACAGCCCTAAATCTTCTCGGAAGAAATTTGGTAACACACCAAACAGATGGGGATGGCGTACCAGTTAACTCATTATTAGTAGAAGAGTTAGCCGATATAGACAAGGAATTATATATAGGTTTGACGATTGATAGAGACTTCGGGGGTACGGTGCTGATTGGCAGTCCATATGGCGGGATGGAAATAGAGGAGGTCGCAGCAGACAGTCCTGAACACATCCACACTGAGTCCATAGAGCCAGTGATAGGACTGATGTCGTATCAGACCAGACGTTTAAGCACTAAACTTGGGCTAGACCAGGATAAAGCACGTGCAACATCTAAGGTCATGGATATCCTTTATCGTATATTCACCGAAAACGACTGTTCTCTGATAGAGATTAACCCACTTATAATCACTCAACAGGGAGATATAGTAGCACTCGACGGAAAAATAGATATCGAAGACGATTCTCTATTTCGTCATGACGACATACGCAAATTACGAGATCGTGACCAAGAAGACAAATTAGAAGCTGAAGCATCGGACTTGGACATAGCCTATGTAAACCTAGATGGAAACGTCGGATGCCTGGTTAACGGAGCAGGTCTTGCAATGGCAACATTAGATGTCGCTAATGCGGCCGGAGCCGCGCCCGCTAACTTTCTTGACGTTGGCGGCGGTGCTGACGACGAAAAAGTTGCCAAAGCGGTCGGGATCATATTATCTGACCCCAAGGTGAACAGAGTTCTAGTCAATGTCTTCGGAGGAATCTTAAGATGCGATATTGCGGCTCGCGGTATAGTACTGGCCTATAGTCGCGTGGACTCCCACATCCCTTTGGTAGTACGAATGTTGGGAACTAACGTAGACGAGGGCAAGGAGATTTTAGCCAATTCCGGCCTTACCGTCACTTTCGCAAATACACTAACCGAGGCTGCAGAAGCCATACAACAATTCGGGCAATAACAGCTGCCAATTTAATACATCTGCTGATACGAACAGGAGAGTCAGCCTTATGGGAATTTTAGTAAATGAGCACTCCCGCATCTTAGTCCAAGGTATAACCGGTCAAGAAGGGAGTTTTCACGCACGGGCATGCCGTGCTTATGGTACTAACGTTGTAGCAGGAGTAACCCCTGGAAAAGGGGGACAACTCTTTGACGGAGAGGTCCCTATATTTGACTCTGTTGAACAGGCCATTAACGAACAGCAGGCAAACGTATCTCTAATTTTCGTTCCCCCTCCCTTTGCGGCAGATGCCATTGTAGAATCTGCCGACGCTGGCATCCCCTTAATCGCCTGCATTACAGAAGGCATACCGGTGCAAGACATGGTAAACGTGGGGAGATATTTGAAGAACAAGCCCTCTCGACTCATTGGGCCCAACTGTCCCGGTTTAATAAATCCCGGAGCACAATGCAAAATAGGGATCATGCCAGGCGGAATACACAAACCCGGCAGAGTTGGCGTTGTGTCAAGAAGTGGAACTTTGACCTACGAAGCCGTCGGACAACTAACAGCCCTAGATATCGGCCAGTCAAGTTGTGTAGGGATCGGTGGAGACCCCATTATAGGTACGAGCTTCGTGGATGTCCTCAGCCTGTTTAAAGATGATCCCGAAACCGATCTTGTTGTATTTATAGGAGAAATCGGCGGAACCAAAGAGCAGGAAGCCGCAACCTACATTAAAGAAACATTTAACAAGCCGGTATGCGCACTTATAGTTGGTGCCACTGCACCGCCCGGGAAACGCATGGGGCACGCGGGGGCTATCATAACAGGCGACAATGCTCGGGCAGAAGCCAAGATAAAAGCTCTAAGCGATGCTGGCGCTACGATTATACCAACGCCCGCAGACATCGGGATAACTGCTCAACAGATATTGAGCAAGATAACATAGAATTATAAGTCTATAATCCTCTAGATCACGGAATATATTGGAGTTCGACAGATCATCCCTGTAAACCGCTATTAAACCTAATCCTATTAAACGATCAACAATTGAGGTGGAGCGGGCGATGGGAATCGAACCCACGTGGCTAGCTTGGAAGGCTAGAGCTCTACCACTGAGCTACGCCCGCGTATAGTTGTGGTCAAGATAAATTATAGACCGAATGCGGTGATGGGACCAGTCCAATATCCCCTCTCAATAGCTATTATTCGATATTGACCTTGCCGACCGCAGCACTACATCAACTGGTAAACTCACGGTCAGCTCCCCGGACTCGTTAGATCCGAAATAAGATTCATCATGAAAGATTTTCACCAATTGGTCAGTAATAAATTTACCATCACTGACCTGCCCTGACTCTACTTCCTTCAAAACTTCTTCCACATAGGGCGTTAATGCCTCTATAAGTAACTCAATTTCAACTGCTTTCCTTTGTATCTGTCCTATGTCCTGAAGATGATTACCAAGGTAACAGCCACCAAACTGTATCACCTCGGCCTTGTCATCTTCCAGTTTATCATCCCACCTATACCGCGGCTCAAGCTCATGCTTGGCTAGGTAGTCCCTAACTTCGATATCCTCTGAGTCTGGGTTATCCAGATCGAATATTAATTTGACCGTGTGCATAAAAAACCCAGCAGGTTCTACCTTAATAAACAATTAGAACTCCTAGGGCCTTGTTTATAAACTAAGCCCCAATCAATCGCATAACTCTATCTACATTACTTGGGTCAGGCTTTACAGAACCGTTATCAATTCCATGCATAGCCTCGATCACCGCATCGTTATACGGTGTCGGAACGCCAAACTCTCTCCCCTTCTGCGAAATGAGACCATTCATAAAGTCTATTTCAGAATGTCGGCCTTTATGAACATCCTGAGCCATAGAAGCCAACCAATTCACCGAACCCCCACGGGACGCCATATAATCGTCTAACTCTTCAAAAACATCCCCTTTGTCCGCATCAGCCCAGAACTCCGCAGACTTTCCTCCGATTTCTACCACTTTCAACCCTTGAGCTATTCCTACTTTAGCTCCTTCTTTGGCCAAATTGATACGGATTCTTCTACAATCAATATTATCTGCCATATCTTGAGAACCTAGGGTTGACATGGCTGAAATAGCATTACCCATACCATTTTGGCATAGCTTGGCCCATCGTTCACCAGGTAGGTTGTCACTTGTGTAAGCCGCATCTATAAGGTTCAATTTATCGGCTATCATTTGGGAACGTGGAGTGACTGGTCCACTCAACTCCGCTACTCTAAATACCGTATGCCCATGGTCTCTTCCTGGCTCACCCCCACGGTTAACATGTCCAGGCTCCCACAAAGCCACCTCTATATGTGAGGCTATACACCCAATCTCTTTATCGTTTCCTACGATTCCCCCTATGACTGGGTCATTCCAACAATTCTGGATAGATACGAAAAATCCCTCTGGCTTCACATAGCGTTTAATAAAATGGGTAGCCCACTCGGTATCATAAGATTTGACTGTAATGAAAGCATAATCAAACAATTCAGTGATCCCTTGGGCTTCTGTCAAATGCATTGCATTTACTGAAACCGTAAAATCACCTTGGCTACCACTCGCCCTAAGACCCTTAGCTTTCATAGTTTCGACATGTTCTGGCCACATGTCGATAAATGTAATATCTTCTCCTGCTTGTACCAGAAATGCTCCGACATAGCTTCCGACCGCGCCCGGACCCATTATAGCTATTTTATCTGCCATCTTCTGCCCTCCTTAACAATCTCTAAAAAATCCATTAAACCAAACCAATTAATACTTATTTAATCTTTTAAGGGTAGTATATAACTATAACTTCACGAGACGAGCGTCATTAATTTGAGGCAAGCGATTAATCTCCTCTAATACGTCCTGTGGGATGGGATCATCCAATCCTAACACCATCATCGCTTTACCTCTGGGGCTGAGCCGTCCCACCTCCATGAAACTGATATTAATGTTGTTCTGTCCTGCGACAGTACCCACAGCACCGATAGAACCCGGATGATCCGGGTTGTCTACAAACAACAAATACGGAACCGAAGGAACCACATCCAACCAATAGTCATTTACTTTGACTAAGTGTACTTCCTCTCTTAGAGATGTCCCTGATACAGTTATATTTTCACCAGTGGTAGTCAAAGTGGCAGTTATCAAACTGGAATATTCTTGCGAGGCGGTATTTTTCTGCTCGGTGATATTTAGACCGCGCTGCTTAGCTAGCATAGGAGCATTGATCAAATTAACCGATTCTGAACTGGTAGGAGACAATAAACCTTCCAGAACAGCGGCTTGAAGCATCCTAGTATCATGATCGGCAATCTCACCATCGTAGTTGATGGTTACGCCAACAAACTGCCCTTCAGCTAGATTAGTAAGCAATTTACCTAATACAACACCAACCGGTATATAAGGACCTAATATCTGATGTACCTCCGGTGGCAAGACAGGTCCATTGACTGTATTTCTGGCAGGTTTTCCATTAAGAACATTTAAAACCTGCTCGGCGGCCTCTACAGCCACTTCTCGTTGTGCCTCTTCAGTAGACGCACCTAAATGCGGTGTGGCAATTACTTTAGGATGATTAATAATGGCAGATGCAGGATCTGGGGGTTCCTTAATAAACACATCTAGAGCCACTCCAGTTAATGCATCAGACTCCAATGCCTCTAACAATGCCTCTTCATCAATCAATTCTCCCCGAGCAACGTTGATCAGTCTTGCCCCTGGTTTTAACAGTTTAAACTCATCATGGCTTAATAGATTTGTGGTACTAGGGGTTAGCGGAGTATGCAAAGTAATAAAATCTGCATTGCCGAGAAGGTCTGCCAAGGGCATTAGTTCCACCCCCATACGGGCAGCATAATCGGGAGTAACGAAGGGATCAAAACCCACTAGCCTCATACCAAAGCTTTGGGCTCTCCTACAAACCTCTGAACCAACTCTACCCAATCCAATTACACCTAAAACTTTATTACGGACTTCAATGCCCATAAAGGCACTTCGTCTCCATTCACCTTGCTTGACCGATTGAAATGCCTGTGGAACGTTTCGAGCTAATGCGAGCATCAAGGCCACAGTGTGCTCGGCTGCCGCAACTGTGTTGCCAATGGGAGCATTGACAACCGCTATGCCTGCAGCAGTAGCAGCCTCTAAATTTATATTATCTACACCTATCCCAGCCCGGGCTATCACCTTGAGATTCTTGGCAGCTTCCACGACCTCCGGAGTAACCTTGGTTTCGCTTCTCACTACAAGAGCATCATAGGAACCTATAACCTCAAGTAACTCCCCAGGATTGAGACCATGTTTCACATCCACCTCTGATCCTGAACCCAACAACTCAACCCCTTCCGTAGCTATAGGATCGGCAACCAAAACTCGGGCCATATCGTTCCACCCTTGTCGAAGAGAATTTATTCAAGATGAATCTGATTAACAGATCCCTGAATCAGTATCCCATTCTAACGTTAAATGGCATATGACACCACCCAGACGCAGTGTTAGTATTAAAGGAGAGAATACCTTGCACATGACGCACAACCGTATTTAGTTGAGCTAATCCTATGGTCATTTCATATTGGCAACAGCTGTTCCGCGTCAATAACGAACCGTGACCAGAGTAGAGGAGCATCATCAATGTCATCAACTTTTACTGAAGAATTTGCCCAAATAGGAAATTCCAAACTCCAACTGTTAAAAGGTGGTAGCGGGGAACCACTCCTTTTGCTCCATGGAGCCGGAGGAAATCGCGGATGGTTACGCTATGCACAAACGTTATCTGAACAATACACAGTCTACCTTCCAACTCATCCGGGATTTGGACTCTCTGATCGGGCCGACTGGATACAAAATATTCACGATCTAGCCTGTTTCTACACTTGGTTCCAAGAAAAACTTGATATCGAGCAAATACGATGCATTGGATTTTCCATGGGTGGATGGCTAGCAGCGGAAATGGCGGCCTTGAGCAGACATTCGTTTAGTAGACTAATTTTAGTAGATGCGGTTGGGATTAAACCGAAGCAAGGTGAAATTAAAGACATCTTTATTATCACACCAGAAGAGGTTGCAGGGTTGAGTTTCTACGACACCAGCCAAATCCCAGAATACGATAAAATTTACAATAGTTCACCTACTCCCGAAGATAGAAATCTTAGTGAACGGGATCGAGAGATGGCGGTAAGAATCTGCTGGAAGCCTTATATGCATTCCCCACGACTCCCCCACATATTAGGCAGAGTCTCCATTCCGACTGCCATTATTTGGGGGAGGGAGGACCAACTAGTTCCTCTTGAATGTGGCGAGCTGTACCAACAAGTAATCCCTGAATCTACACTCACTATAATAAATAATTGTGGTCACTCCCCCCAAATAGAAAAGCCCGATGAATTCGTAGAGATAGCGTTAAGTTTCCTAAAATGATTTAGGTAATTCCCAAAACCAAAACTCTCTATTATCTCAGCTGATAGCGAATAGAGATAACAGAGTGATGCACATTACCTAAAATGAACAAGGGATAGCCAACTCTGCGCAAGTATCATGGAACCAATCAACGACCTCAGGATGAAGAGGTATCCCCTCCGCTCGACGTATGATCTCCATCTCAGCTTCGGGTTGCCCTGCAACCAACACCCTGTCATGACCCGGGGCTGGAGCTGTATTCTTCATCATAATTAACCATTCATCCATCTGATCTTTAAAATGTTCGGGTTCGTCGAACCCCGCTATATTATAGGCGGCTACATAGTGCCCGAAATTAGGCCTACCTGGGCTTGCACCATATCCAAATCCCGTTAAAACTCCTGCCAAAATGTCTACCATGCAGCTAAGTCCATAACCCTTATGTGAACCTAGTTCTCTAGTGCTTCCGAGCGTTAATAATGTATAGCCATCTGTAGGAGCATCAATTTCGTCCATGATCGGGGTGCCGTTCGCATCAGCTAACCACCCAGGTTCCAATTTGGCGCCTAGCCTACTTGCTATACCAATCTTATTACCCGCTACTGTGCTAGTCGCTGCATCAAATACGAATGGAGCCTCATTCCTTGACGGAACTGCTATCGCAATAGGATTAGTTCCAAGGCGTGGTTCAGCGCCATACGTAGGTACAACTGATGGGGGACAACTAGTCATACAAACCCCAATCATGTCATGCTCTAAAGCCATCATCGCATGATAAGAGGCCATTCCTAAATGCCTAGCATTACCAACCGTAACCATTCCTACCCCAACCTCTCTTGCTTTCCGAATGGCTATATCCATTGCTTTGGGAGTTGTAATAATGCCTAACCCTCTATCAGAATCGAGATTAGCTGTACTTGGTGTTTCGCGAATTATTTTCATTTCAGGATGAGGATTTATTTGCCCACTCGTATATCCGTTGACATAGCTCCGTAGCATATTCGAAACCCCGTGGCTATCTACACCACGGAGATCAGCTAAAACTAAAACATCCGCTCCTAAGTCAGCGTCATCCGCGGGCACCCCCATCTTTTGCAGGACAGCCGAGACTGTGGCCTTTAGATCATCACCCGAAACCATAGTTGCATCATCTTGTTGGACTCGAAATTGTGGAAGCACAATATGTCTCCTAGCTAAATTTTCATCCTGTCATCAGATATGAATTTGCCCGAACCAGGGTTGAGTCTTCAATTCGAGATGCAGTATAACATCAGGTAGAGTTACCTTCCATGTCCTCAACTGCATGGGTTAGAGGGCCTGCATTTTTGTACAATTTAGTTCGTTAAATTTTAGTAACTTTCGGCAAAGGTTTAATCTACCCACGAGACCACAAATACTTGATCAGATAACAACAGAAACGTTTGCCAATCATCAAGGGGACCCTCTGAGCCCTCAATCACCTGATATAATCTGTTGCAAATGATTTGGGAGTTACCACTTATGGAAGACTGGCAAGAGCGAGCTCTTAATATCCTTGAACAATTAGGCGGGGCACCAGCGACATCATTTTATGAGGGGCCCGTAGAAAAAGTTATCGAATCCACATTGACTAACTTAGGAATTCCCAGTCATAAAGATCAATTCGGTAACATCATAGCCAAGTTGAACGCACGTTCAACGGACCATACTAACCCTGAAACAATTCCTGCTATCGCGTTCGTAGCCCACATGGACCATCCAGGTTTCGAAATAGTATCGATTGAAGACCAAACGTTGGGCGCTGTAGCGTTGGGTGGGGTTCCTCCCGGAGGATATGAGCCAGGTTTGTCCCTGGAGATAATACTACCTGACGACACTCGAATACCCACCCACATATCTACCGCTAACCCTGAAGAACGCACCGCAAATATTCATTTACCTGAAAAACGGGATATTCCTATCCCGTGTCCCGCTGTTTTCAACTTAATCGATTTTAGTATAGAAGAGGATTTTATCAGGATGAGAGCCTTGGATGATCTTGCTGGTTGTGGAAGCATCCTTGCATCATTAGAAATTCTGAAAGATGAAAACACCCCTACTGATGTCTACGGAGTGTTTACGAGAGCAGAAGAAGTAGGCCTGATAGGAGCACGGCTCATGGCCGAGGCTATGATATTACCTATGGATACTTTCGTAGTTTCATTGGAATCCAGTAGGACTTTACCCGGTGCTGAAATGGGAGAAGGCCCAGTGATCAGAGTAGGAGATGCTGGACTGACCTTCAATACTGAAGCGGAAACCGTTCTCCACAAAGCGAAAGAATGTCTACAAACCTCTTCTAAACCGATAAAAATACAACGTCAACTTATGAGTGGGGGTACCTGTGAGGCTAGCGCTTTCACTCTGCATGGCTACCGCACTACGGGTATAGCCTTCCCTCTCGGTAATTACCACAATGGCACGCCTGATAGCAAAATCGGCCCTGAATTTATCCATATTCAAGATTATTTTGGGGGAATACAGCTAATAACCGAAGCGGTTAGACAGGTGCCGAATAGAGAAAATACCGCATTCCGACAACGGATAAGTTCTATACCAAGGGAACTCTCTCAAAGGCTGAATCAATAAAGCAGAGGAGCAATGCATAACCAATATAATACCTAAAATATCTAACCAGCTTCAACAAATCATAAAGTTATACATGTTCCTTTTCATTGACTCACCTTAGCCTGTATGCTAGCCTTAGTTAAACAGAAACAAATAAACGTATCTGGAGGAGAAATGGAAGTAACTCCTTTGGCAGTTGAAAAACTTAAGGAAGTTATCGATCAAGAAGGCGACGCTGGAAGTTCTCTTAGGGTAGTTGCCATGCCATCAGAGCAAGGTGGGCTACAATACATGTTGACCATGGAAAAAGAGAGCCAGCCTGACGACACAGTACTTTCCCTGGAGGGAATGAGTCTTTTAATGGATTCCGATAGTGCGCCCTTCTTAGAAGAAGCTACCATAGACTACGTCGAACAATTCGGCGGGCAAGTTGGATTCGTAATAAATAATCCGATGTTCGCGAGTGGCGGCGGTTGCGGCGGCGGCGGATGTGGTTGCGGTGACAGTGGCGGTGGCGGCGGATGTGGCTGC
>ENA-UPTF01000421-UPTF01000421.1-marine-metagenome-genome-assembly--contig:-NODE-421-length-30273-cov-4.380117_pt1 | contig 30273 bp, 21 predicted proteins | sample MGYA00238166_ERZ767019 | MGnify/ENA primary metagenome ERZ767019 (study PRJEB28930, sample SAMN06266391) | marine metagenome | isolation source: Sea water from 250 m depth | place: Atlantic Ocean | study... | reverse complement strand
GGTGACCAGGGGGGCTTGTGATTGCGACGTGCCGTCAGCGAAGAGGGACGGCGGTGGGCGCGATAGGTGCTGGCAGGTGGGTGCTTCCAGAGAGTTTCCGGTCCACCGCCGCCGCACACGACCGGCCCTCGGCGATGGCCCATACGATCAGCGACTGTCCTCGCCCCATATCACCGCAGACGTACACCCCGTCTACCGATGTTTGGTACTCGCCATCTCGGGTGACGTTCCCCCGGGCGTCCAGGTCGACGTTGAGGCCGTCGATGAGCTCGTTTCGCTCCGGTCCGGTGAAGCCCATGGCTAGGAGGACGAGGTCTGCGGCGAACTCCTGCTCGGTGCCCTCGATCGGCTCGAACGACATTCGGCCCTCGGCGAACACCTGCTCTACCCGGTGGGTGCGCAGAGCGCTGACCCGACCGTCCCGGCCAATAAATTCTGAAGTGTTGATGGCGTACTCGCGTTCGCCGCCCTCCTCGTGAGCCGACGACACCCGGTAGACCATCGGCCAAGTTGGCCACGGGTTGGCGTCGGGCCGCTCGTCGGGGGGTCTAGGCATGATCTCGAACTGGTGGACCACCCGAGCTCCCTGGCGTAGGGCGGTGCCCAGACAGTCGGCTCCGGTGTCGCCTCCTCCGATGATGACCACGTCCATGCCCGCGGCGTCCACCGGAGCGGCATCTAGATCGCCTTCCTGGACGCGGTTTGAATCAGGGAGGTACTCCATGGCCTGGAGGATTCCGTCCAACTCTCGTCCGGGAATCGGGAGGTCGCGCCACTGGGTGGCTCCGCAGGCCAGCACCACGGCGTCGAAGTCGTCCCGGAGTTGGTCCACGGGTAGGTCCACGCCGACCGTGGTGTTAGTCCGGAACTCTGTTCCTTCGGCCTCCATCTGGGCCAGACGGCGGTCCAAGTGCCGTTTTTCCATCTTGAACTCGGGAATCCCGTATCGCATCAGACCGCCGATCCGGTCGGCTCTTTCGAACACCACCACGCTGTGCCCAGCCCTGGTGAGCTGCTGGGCGGCAGCCAACCCGGCGGGTCCCGAGCCCACCACGGCCACCCGCCGGCCGGTGTTTTCGGCTGGGACTAGTGGGACGATCCACCCCTCCTCCCATGCCCGATCGACAATGCTGACCTCGATTTGCTTGATGGTGACCGGGGGTTCGTTGATTCCCAGCACGCAGGATCCCTCGCAGGGGGCCGGACAGAGCCTCCCGGTGAACTCAGGAAAGTTATTGGTGGCGTGCAGACGCTCAATGGCGTCCCGCCAGTGGCCGCGGTAGGTCAGGTCGTTCCAGTCCGGGATGAGGTTCCCCAGTGGGCAGCCGTCGTTGCAGAACGGGATGCCACAGTCCATACACCGGCTGGCCTGCGCCCGGAGGCTCTCCTCACTGAAGGGCTCGTAGACCTCTTTCCAGTCCCGGAGGCGGACCGGTACCGATCGACGGTCCGGGAGTTGCCGGTCGTGTTTCAGAAATCCTCGTGCGTCGCCCATGATCGCTCCTAGCCGCGCGTGGAGGCCATGATTGCCTCCACCTCGTCTCGGCCGGTCTCGCGGGCGGCGGCGGCCGCCTCTAGGACTCGCTTGTAGTCGGTGGGCATCACCTTTACGAAGCGGTCTATTTGGTGGTCCCAAGAGGTCAGCAGCCGCTCAGCCACTGTCGAGCCTGTTTCAACGTGGTGTCGGACCAGGAGGTTCTGAAGCCAACGACGATCCTCGACATCCGGTTCCTCCAGCAAGACCATCTCTGGGTTGACCCGGTCAGAGAACGAGCTCTCCGGATCGAAGACGAAGGCGACCCCGCCGGACATGCCGGCAGCGAAGTTCCTACCGGTAGGGCCCAGGATCACGGCTCGGCCACCGGTCATGTACTCGCAGCCATGGTCGCCGATTCCTTCCACCACTGCCACGGCACCGGAGTTTCGGACGCAGAACCGCTCCCCGACCCGCCCCCGGATGAAGGCCTCGCCGGAAGTCGCCCCGTAGAGAATTACGTTTCCGGCGATGATCTGCTCCTCAGCCAGGAACTGGGCATCGGCTGGCGGTCGGATAGTGATACGGCCTCCGGAGAGGCCCTTGCCGACGTAGTCGTTCGCGTCACCGGTGAGACGCAAGGTGATTCCTCGAGGCACGAACGTCCCGAAACTGTTTCCCGCCGATCCGTGGAGATCTACCTGGATCGTGTCGTCGGGTAGACCTTCTCCCCCGTGTCGACGGGTCAACTCATAGCCCAACATGGTGCCAACCGAGCGATCCACATTGGATACCGGTGTGGCAATACGGACTGGCGTCCCGTCTTCCAGAGCTCCGATTGCCTCATCGATCAGGTGTCGGTCTAGGACTTGGTCCAGGCCGTGGTTCTGGCCGCAGGTGTTGCGACGATCGGCATTACCTATGTCGGGCACGTGGAGGATGGGAGACAGATCCAGGCCAGCGGCCTTCCAGTGGTCAATGGCATGGTGGGCGTCGAGCACCTCAGCACGGCCGATCGCTTCGGCCACCGTTCGAAAGCCCAGTTGGGCGAGGATTTCCCGAACTTCTTCGGCGATGTACTCGAAGAAGTTCACGACGAACTCGGGTCGGCCGGTGAACTTCTTTCGTAGCTCTGGGTTCTGAGTAGCCACCCCCACTGGGCATGTGTCGAGATGGCAAACCCGCATCATCACGCAGCCTGAGACCACGAGGGGTGCCGTGGCGAACCCAAACTCGTCCCCACCCAGTAGAGCGGCGATCATCACGTCGCGTCCGGTCTTCAACTGGCCGTCGACCTGGACCACGATGCGATCCCTCAGCCCGTTTAGGAGCAGTGTCTGCTGGGTCTCTGCGAGGCCCAACTCCCAGGGTGCCCCGGCGTGCTTTATGGAGGAGAGGGGTGAGGCGCCGGTGCCGCCGTCGTGACCCGAGATCAGGACAACGTCGGCGTGGGCCTTAGAGACACCGGCGGCCACTGTGCCTACCCCGACTTCGGCCACCAGCTTGACGTGGACCCGGCTGACCGGGTTCGAGTTCTTGAGGTCGTAGATGAGCTGGGCCAAGTCCTCGATCGAGTAGATGTCGTGATGGGGCGGCGGCGAGATGAGTCCCACGCCCGGTGTGGAGTGGCGAGTCTTGGCGATCCAGGGGTAAACCTTGTGGCCCGGCAGCTGTCCTCCTTCGCCCGGCTTGGCCCCTTGAGCCATCTTGATCTGGAGGTCGTCGCTGTTGACCAGGTACTCGCTGGTCACGCCGAAGCGCCCAGAGGCCACCTGCTTGACGGCCGAGCGGCGGAGATCGCCGTTCGGTTCGGGTGTGAACCGGTCGGGGTCCTCGCCTCCCTCCCCTGTGTTGGACCTACCTCCGATCCGGTTCATGGCGATGGCCAGCGTCTCGTGGGCCTCGGCGCTGATCGACCCGTAGGACATAGCTCCAGTGGAGAACCGCTTCACAATCTCGGAGACCGGTTCCACCTCGTCTAGTGGAACCGGCGTCCGTACCCCCTCACGGAATGTGAAGAGGCCGCGGAGGGTGGCTAGTCGCTTCGACTGCTCGTTGATCAGGTCGGTGTACTGCTTGAAGACGTCGTACCGCCCCTCCCGGGTGGCGTGCTGAAGTCGGAACACGGTTTCCGGGTTGAACAGGTGGTACTCGCCCTCGCGACGCCACTGGTACTCGCCGCCGGCCTCCAGTGTGCGGTGGGCGCGCTCTTCCGGGTTGGCGGGGAAGGCGAGGGCGTGGCGTGACGCCACCTCCCGGGCCAGGACGTCGAGGCCGACACCGCCCAGTCTGCTCACCGTGCCGGTGAAGCAGGCATCCACGACATCGGCCCCTAGGCCGATGGCTTCGAAGATCTGAGCTCCGGTGTAGGAGGCCACTGTCGAGATGCCCATCTTGGACATGATCTTCAATAGGCCTTGGTCGAAAGCCCGCACCAGGTTGGCCCGGGACTTCTCTGGGTTCATCGTCGTGGGAAGACCGTGGCGCCCGTCTCGCACCATGTCATCTACCGAGGCGAAGGTCAGATAGGGGCAGACAGCGGATGCGCCGTATCCGAGCAGCAGGGCCACATGGTGGACCTCACGGACATCGCCGCTCTCAACGAGGAGGCCGACTCTGGTCCGGGTCTTCTCGCGGATTAGGTGGTGGTGTACGGCTCCGGTGGCAAGGAGGGATGGAACCGGGGCCAGGGTCGGGCTGGTCCCGCGGTCGCTTATGACTAGCAGGGTGACCCCGTCCTTGATAGCCGCAGATGCTTCGGCCCGTAGCCGGTCCAGGGCGCCGGCCAGGCCTTCGCTACCGCGGCTCACCTCGTAGAGGCCGTCGAGTACCCGCGACGTGAAGCCATCGGGGCCGCCAGGTCCATCGATTCCGATCAGGGCGGCCATCTGATCTTCGGTTAGGACGGGATGAGGCAGGTGGACTTGGCGACAGCTCTCGGGGCGGGGATCTAGCAGGTTGCCCTCGGCCCCCACTGTGGTGCATACCGCCGTGATCAGTTCTTCCCGGATGGCGTCTAGCGGCGGGTTGGTCACCTGGGCAAAGAGCTGTTGGAAGTAGTCGTAGAGGGGTCGTGACTGATCGGACAGCACGGCCACCGGCGTGTCCGTGCCCATCGAGCCGACGGCGCCTTTGGCGTCCCGTGCCATAGGGGCCACCAACAGTTTCAGGGCCTCGTGGGTGTACCCAAAGGTCTGCTGGCGTTGGACGATTGTCCCCTCGTCCAGGGTTGTCCGTTCTCTGGGAGGAAGGTCGTCCAGGTGGACCAGATTCCGTTCTAGCCATTGGCGGTAAGGTCGGGCGGAGGCCAACCCGGTCTTGATTTCGTCATCGCGAATGATTCGACCTTCGTTAGTGTCGATCAGGAACATCCGGCCGGGTTGCAGGCGTCCCTTTTCGACCACCTCGTTGGTTGGCACGTCGACGACGCCGACCTCGCTGGCCATGACCACCAGGTCCTCGGAGGTCACCCAGTAGCGGCTAGGTCTCAAGCCGTTGCGGTCAAGGACGGCTCCTATAACCGTGCCATCGGTGAAGGCGATAGACGCCGGGCCGTCCCACGGCTCCATCAGGGAGGCGTGGTACTGGTAGAAGGCTCGTCGGTCATCGGACATCTCGGCGTGGTTCTCCCACGGTTCCGGGATCATCATTAGGACCGCCTCGGGTAGCGAATAGCCGCCCATAGTCAGCAGTTCCAGAGCCTCGTCAAAACCTGCGGAATCGCTGGCTCCCGGTGTGCAGATCGGGAACAGCCTGTCGAGGTCGCCGTCCAGCACCTGGGTGGCCATCAACGCCTCCCGGGCCCGCATCCAGTTTCTGTTCCCCTGCACGGTGTTGATCTCACCGTTGTGCGCGATGAAGCGGTAGGGATGGGCCAACGGCCACGACGGGAAGGTGTTGGTCGAGAAGCGGGAGTGGACGAGAGCCAGAGCACTCACCACGCGTTCGTCGGTCAGGTCGGCGAAGAACTCGGAGAGCTGCAGAGTGGTGAGCATCCCCTTGTAGACAATGGTCCGGGCCGAGAGCGATGGGAAGTAGACACCGCAGTCCTGTCCGTTCTCGTCAGTCACCGCCACTTCGTGCTCGGACCGCTTCCGGACCACATACGCGATTCGGTCCAGGTCTAACCCGGCTGGTCGACCTACGGGCCCCTCCGGAGCGGCCAGAAACACCTGGCGGAATGTCGGCTCAGTGGAGCGGGCGGCGTCGCCGATCATCGAGTCGTCGACGGGCAGGTCTCGCCAACCGAGAACCTCCAGGCCTTCCTCGACGGCGATCCGGTTGACCGCGGTAGTCGCCAGGTCGGCCGGGCCGGCCCCCTGGGGAAGGAAGGCGATTCCAGTGGCGTACTGGCCCGCCTCCGGGAGCTCAAATGGCACCACCTGGCGGTAGAAGTCGTCAGGAACCTGGATAAGTAGGCCGGCTCCGTCCCCGGTGTTGGTCTCAGCCCCGAGGGCTCCCCGGTGCTGCATCTTGCATAGGGCGCCGATTCCCAACTGAACGATCCGGTGCGTCGCCACGCCGTGCAGGTGACAGACAAAGTTGACGCCGCACGAGTCGTGCTCCATGCGGGGGTCGTAGAGACCCTGAGCAGGCGGCAGGTCCCGGCACACAGCCGGCTCCACGGGCTCGGAATAGGCGGACCTTTTCGGGATGGTGGTCTCCTGGGTTTGGGACCGGTAAGGGTCCACTATCTGGAGATCGCCCGAAACGCCGTTGGTCGGAGCGACTTTCATGAGATGCCACCCTGGGGCGGGCGTCTCAACTCGGCTGTCGACGGTCCATGATAGAGGCATGTCCCATCAGGACCCCTCGTCTGCTGTCGACCTGTGCCGGTTTATTGACAGCTCGCCTAGTCCGTACCACGCGGTCGACGAGGCCGCTCGACGCCTGAGTGAGGCCGGTTTCGTAGAAATCGGCCAGGACGACGATTCTCCCGAACCGGGGCGCCACCTGGTGCGTTCCGGGGGCGCCCTAGTGGCCTGGGTGGATCAGGGTCGGGCTGATGACGCCCCTGTACGAATCGTCGGTGCCCACACTGACAGCCCGAACCTCCGGTTAAAGCCCGTTCCTGACCGTGATGCTGCCGGATGCCGCCAACTGGGGGTGGAGGTCTACGGGGGTGTCCTCCTGAACTCCTGGTTGGACCGAGATCTCGGGATTTCGGGTCGCCTGGCGGTCCGGGACGGCGACGACGTACTACAGGTCCTAGTACGCGATGACCGCCCCCTCGCCCGGATACCGCAACTGGCCATCCACCTAGACCGAGGCGTCAACGAGAAGGGACTGGTGCTGAACCCCCAAGACCACCTCTCCCCCATCATCGGGACCGGTGGGTCGACAGCAGATAGCTTCGCTGCTCTGATGGCCTCGGCGGCCGGAGTTCCAGAGGACGCCGTGTTGGGGTGGGATGTGATGTTCCATGACCTTTCCCCTTCGGTGCTGGCCGGTACCAATCGTGACTTGGTTAGTGCACCGCGTATCGACAATCTCCTCTCCTGCCATGCCGGCACTCAGGCCCTGGCGGCGACCGCTGAAGCTGACGGTCCGGTCCCAGTCCTGGCTCTGTTCGACCATGAGGAAGTAGGCAGTGTGTCGAGCAGCGGGGCCGCAGGTCCGCTGCTGCTTCGAACGCTTCGGCGATTTGTGGCCCTGGAGTCCCGACGGATGTCCGGGTCGCTGATCCTCTCCGTCGACGGGGCCCACGCCACACATCCCAACTACGTCGATCGGCACGACCCCGAGCATCCCGTCCACCTGAATAGTGGTCCCGTCTTGAAGTTCAACGCCGCGGAGCGTTACGCCACGGACGCCGAGGGAGCCGGGGTGGTGCGCCTGGCCGCAGAGCGGGCCGGGGTCCCCCTGCAGTCCTTTGTCAGCCGGGGAGATTTTCCCTGTGGTACCACTATTGGTCCGGTCACAGCGGCCGCGACGGGAATCCGGACCGTCGACCTGGGGGTTGCCCAACTGGCCATGCATAGCGCCCGGGAAACCTGCGGCAGTGCCGACCCGGGCCACTTGCAGGCCCTGCTGGTGGAGCTGTTGTCCGGCTAGTGGCCGGGGCGCCTCGTCGGCCAGGCCGCTCCCCGAACTGACCGGTAGGGCGCCACCAGCATCAACAGCATGGGGAAGATCTCCAAGCGTCCGACCAGCATCAGGAGGGCTAGCACCAAGCGAGCCGGAGTGGAGAAGCCGTCCACAAAGGAGGCAGTGGGGCCAGCGTCTCCCAGAACGGGTCCCATGTTGCCCAGGGATCCGATCACCCCACTGACCGCCGTAACCAGGTCCGTGCCCAGGGCGGCCACCAGTACTGTTCCCCCGACCACCAACATGCCGTACACGACCATGAAACCAGCGACGCGCTCCACTAGGGAATCCGGAAGGGTCGCCGTGCCCTGACGGACTGGGAGCAGGGCCCGCGGGCGGCGGAAACTGTGCAGGGTGCGGGCGGCATGGGCCATGCCGACCCGGAGTCTCATGATCTTCACCCCACCGGCGGTGGACCCGGTACACCCTCCAAAGACAAGGAGGAACAGGAGCACCATCTGCGGGCCGGCCGCCCAGCGGACCCAGTCTCCGTCGCTGCCCGCCCCGGTGGCGTTGCCGAAGCCACCGCTGGTGCCCAGGGTGACCACGTTGAATAGTCCGACGCGCAAGGCACGTGCGGGAGCCATGCCGTCGAAGGCCAGGAGTGTTGACACGACAAGTGTGCAGATGGCCAGAACGCTCAGGAATCCGCGAAACTCGTGGTCACCGAAATGAGTGATCCGCTTCCGGCTCCACGAACGGCTGTGGAGCGTGAAGCTGGCCGCGGCGAGGATCAGGGCCACGATTAGAACAGACTCCACGGCCACGCTGTCCCAGTATCCGATCGATGCGTCCCGGGTCGAAAAGCCCCCGGTCGAGGCGGTGGTGAGGGCGTGGGCCACGGCATCGAACGGGCCCATGCCGGCCACCAGGAAGCCGACGGCGACGAGCACGGTGAGTCCCAGATAGAGACGCCAGAAGCGAATCGCCGTGTCCCGCACCCGCGGGGCCAGCCGGTCCACTCCCATGCCGGGCGCCTCGGCGTCGATCAGGCCGAGGCCGCTGGCTCGCAGGGACGGCAGCACGGTTACCACAAGGACCACAATGCCCATGCCCCCGGCCCATTGCGTGAGCTGTCGGTAGAGCAGGATCCCGGCACCCTGGTCGGCGATCCGATTGTGCCCACCGAACACCGTCGCGCCGGTAGCCGTATACCCGGAGATCGACTCGAACAAGGCGTCGGCGACCACAACTGTCCACGGTCGACCGGCGACAGCGAACGTTCCGGCCAGAAGATAGGGAAGCACCCCGACCATCGAAGCAGCCACCCAGGTGCCCCCCACCGCTGTGAAGACGGTGGCGTGGTCCAGAGCGCCGGGCCGAGTCGTCCACCACAGGCCTGCCCCGAGAAAGGCCGTAATTGCCGTCGCCCCAAGTAGGGCCAATCCGGCCGAGCCTGCCACCAGTCCAACGATGGCCGAGACAAACATTCCCGCCGACATGAACAGCAGGGCCAGGCCGGTCACGTGACCGGTGGTACTCGACCACCGGTCCTCCAGGGGAAATGGGATGGTCATAGCGTCCGCCCCCGATAGGACCGAATCCTGCGAGCCAGTCGAATTCGGTTACGGCATACCGACGCTCCGGTACTCAGGGCCACCAGGGCCGGATAGATCGAGAGCCGACCAATGACCATGGCCGGGAGTAGGGCCAGACGGGCGGGAGCTGGCCAGGCCGATGGGTCGAGGACTGTTCCGTCCAATGCTCGAACCGGTCCGGCGGTCGAAACCGCGTGGACGGCGGCGCCGAGGGCGGGAATAAGGTCAAGCCCTAGGACGGCCACCGTAAGTGCTGTCACGAACAGCACGCTGACCGACAGGAACTGGGTAATTACCACCCGCGCGAGGGTGTCCTCAGCGGCCACCCGGCCACCGAGGCGAACCCGGACCACGGCCCGAGGGTGGATTTGGCGGACCATCTCACGGAGGGCGACCTGGAGGAGGGCCCGATGGCGCAGGATCTGGAAGCCGCCGCCGGCCGATCCGGTCATGGGTCCGATGGAGACCAGTCCCAGTAGGAGGACGGGAGCAGCGGCTGACCACGTTCCGGCCGGTGCCGACGGGAAGCCGGTGGTCGTCACCGCTGCAGTCACTGTGAATGCAGCGTGGCGGACGCCCTCCGGTCCCGCCCCGTCAGTCCACATAAGAAAGAGCACCGTTCCGATAACCAGCAGACCTAGGTAGACCCGTAGTTCTGCGGACCGCCATAGCCCCCGGGCCCGGCCGACAGCGAGGCGCCAGAGAACGACCAGGCTGGTCCCAGCGAGCACCATGCCTCCTACTGCTACCCACTGAGCAGCAGGTCGGGCGAACGGGTCGCCGTCCACGATCCCTCCGGTGGACACCGTGGCCATGGCCACCAGGAGGGCGTCGAAGATTGATAGGCCGGCAACCGCGTAGGCCAGCCAGGTCGCCACGGAGGCTGTGCCGTACACGATCAGGATGTTGCGTAGGGCTGTCCGTTGGGTGGGGGTCATGGGTCGACGCCCCCGTATCCGTGACCGGTCAGCGAACTCACGTCCTGCCCCAAAGAACGGGAGGATGGCCACGCCTACGAACAGGGCTCCGAGGCCTCCCGCCCACTGGGTGGTTGCCCGGAGGAAGCGCAGACCATGGTCGCTGCCGGCCGGCTCGATTGCCCCAAGGGCGGTTGTGGTCAGGCCGGCGGTGGCCTCAGCCAGCGCATCAACAACCGAAGTGGTGCTTCCAACAAGCAGGTGGAGACCAGCCAGCAGGCCTACGAGTAGTGGGAGGGCGACAGCGACCCCCGACAGGACGTGGGAGTCCCGGACGCGGTCTGGCGGACGGATCAGCACCAATAACCAAGCGGCAGCCAGACCCGACAGGGTTCCGGCAAGGAGGAAGACGGTGGTGTCGTCGCCCGCTCCGAGTAGGTCCACTAGTCCCGACGAGATTGCCAGGAAACTCACGCCGCCCAGGGCGACTGCGACAGCCTGCGCACCGGCCGAAGTCCACGAGGCCCAAGGGGGGCCGGTCCCGGTCGCCGATGGTCGACGGCCCGGGGCGGTGAAGATCATCCGACCAGCCGGATCACTCGAATAGCGACGAGAGGACCGGTGCCTGGCTGGGACGGGTCACGGCGATCACGTGGTCCCGAGCCCGTAGGGTGCTTCGGCCACGGGCGATCTGGGGCTTCCCGTCTCGAACGATGGCAGCAATGAGTACGTCCTCGTGGAGGCCCAGGTCGGCGATGGACTTCCCGTCGCAGCCGCACCCGTCGGCGACCGCCAACTCGAGTACTTCGGCGTCTCCGTGAAGCGAGGTAGCTACGGCGGCCACCGTTTCGCCCTCGCCACGTACGAATCGGAGCACACTGTTGGCCGAAGCTGTCCGGGGACTGAGGGTGGCGTCCACCTGGTGTGACTCCAGAAGGCCTAGAAGCCCGAGGCTGTGGACCACAGCAATGGTTTCTGGACCTCCCTCGTCGCGAGGCGACCGCCGCCGGCGCCCAGCATCCTTGGCGTACAGGCAGGCCAGAACGTTGGCGTCGTCCGCTCCGGTCAGGCCAATGACTACGTCTTGGCCGGCCACGTCGGCTTCGTCCAGCATCTCGGCATTGGCGATATCGCCCCCGAACACAAGGGCCCGGCCAGCGAACATCTCGGAGAGCTCCTCGGCCCGTTCCTCGCGTTTCTCAATGATGGCCACATCAAGGCCGCGTTCGATCAGTTGCTCGGCCAGCATCTGGCCAGTTCTCCCGCCACCCAGCAGAAGCGCCCTGGTCGGCATGTCGCGGGCCAAACCCATGCGGGTTGTGACGTCGCGGAGGGCGCGTCGCTTGCAGATCACGGTCAGCAGATCGGCCTCACGCAGGATCCAGTCGCCGCGGGGGATGATCGTGTCCTCGTCTACGTCCTCATGTTCCCGCCGGGTGATCGATCCCACGATGAAATCCCAGTCCGGTTCTAGCTCGGCTCCCAGGGCATGGAGGGACTGACCGACCAGCGGCGCGTGGCCGGGAAGACGGGCGCTAAGGACCACGACCTCACCACCGGCCATCTGCTTGAGTTCGAGTGCACCCGGGTACTCCATGAGCCGCAGGACGGCCTCGGCAACTTCCTCGTCCGGATCTATCACCAGGTGGTCATCCGCTCCGTCGAACAGGGCGTCTACCTCTGCGCGTCGCAGGCTCCGGGACTCCACCCGGACCACCGTCTTGGCCACCCCGGCTCGGCGAGCAAGCAGGGCGCTCAAGATGTTGGTCTCGTCGCTTCGGGTAACGGCTACCAGGAGGTGAGTGTCTTCAATTCCCGCGGCCTGGAGGACGTCCATGTCGGTTCCGCTGCCCGGGACGGTCAGGAAGTCAGACTGCTCCCGAACCTCAAGAAAGCGCTCGGGGGCCTTCTCAATGAGGGCCACCTCATGGCCCTGCCCATTCAGGCGTTCAGCAACGTAGGTGCCGGTCTCGCCGGCACCCACCACGATGATGCGCACAGCACCAATCCTTCCTTATGGACGAGCGGCGCGGGTGGCATGCCCCTTCTCCGACGGACCCAACCGACGGGAGCCCGCTCACCTCCCGGGGCGAACCAGGCCGACCTCGGTCACCACTAGATCTAGGGGTACGTCCCACGATCGGGCCTCCAGTCGGGGAACCACTTGGAAGGCATGGCATAGGCCGATCAGGAGCGGTCGAGCCGGATCCGCTCTTCGGTCACGCGCGAATGTGCGGTCGTAGAAGCCGGCACCGTGACCGACGCGGTTGCCCATCTCGTCGGCGGCAACTACGGGGATCAGGACCAGGTCCAGGTCGTCGGTCGCTACCTCCCGGCCATCCCCTGGCTGGCGGATCCCAAAGGGGCCGTCGAGCAACGGTCCTGCAGGAACCACGAATCGCAGAGGTTCTCCCGGCGTGGTCACTGGAAGCGCCACGTCGAGACCTTCGTCGTCGCAGAGGGCCGACGGGTCCACCTCGCTCCGGACACCCAGGTAGGCGCCGATGGTCTGGGCTTCTCGGACCTCGGGCAAGCCTCGAAGGCGTTCCACCACCACGGCAGACGATCGGGCGACCACGTCGGCGGCTAAGGCCCGCCGACGGGCCAGCATCTCGCCCCGGACGTCATCGACAGATGCCGAGGCAGGTTCCACGACCCGCATTGTGGCCCATTCGCACCGCCCCCGCCTCCCCGATCGGTGACTCCATTCCTTGGAAGAGGTCGGTCCCGGGCATTGGACTCACTAGAGTCCCTGCGTCCCTTCGCGATCCGCCGCAACCGGCGGGTATCGGGGCCAGTTCCGACCACCGGTTGGTCGGGTGGAACTTCCCAACGCCCTACACACCCTTGGAGACACTCCCTTGGACGCCATTCCCTATCTGGCGGGCGCGTCGGCCCTCATGGGCCTACTACTCGCCTATTTCTTCTACACCAACGTAAAGGCCGCCTCTCCGGGCGACGAGCGCATGGTCTTCCTCATGACCGAGATACAGAAGGGCGCCCGGGCCTTCCTCAAGAAGGAGTACAGCTGGGTTTCGGTATTCGTGGTGGTGATGGCTGTACTCATCGCTGCCCTGATCGCACCGGCAGCCGCCGTGACCTACGTGATCGGTGCCGTCCTGTCTGGCCTTGCCGGATACGTGGGTATGACGGTGGCGACCATGGCCAATGCCCGCACAACGGAGGCAGCCAAGGACGGTCCCGGCCGCGCTCTCCCGATCGCCTTCCGGGGCGGCGCAGTTATGGGCTTCACGGTTGCTGGTTTGGCCCTCCTAGGTCTCATGTTCGTGTATGTGCTCTTCGTGTTGATCCTCGAGGTCGACGACGCCTTCGAGGTCGTGACCGCCTACGGACTGGGCGCATCGTCAATCGCCCTGTTCTCCCGAGTAGGGGGCGGCATCTACACGAAGGCAGCCGACGTGGGCGCCGACCTGGTGGGCAAGGTTGAAGCGGGCATCCCGGAAGATGATCCCCGGAACCCAGCCACAATTGCCGACAACGTGGGCGACAACGTGGGCGACGTGGCCGGCATGGGCGCCGATCTGTTCGAGAGCTACGCAGGGTCGATCATCGCCCCGATCTCACTGGTGGCTTTCGCGCTTGGCCTAGGTGCCGAGCAGGCCAGTGCCACCACCAACATTTCCCTGCTCGCATTCCCCATGGCCATCGCCCTGGTGGGCATGGTGGCCTCCATTCTGGGTTCCTTCTTGGTCAAGGGCGGGAGCTCTACCGACACCAAGGCGCTGTCAAAAGCCCTCCACATGGGAACCAACGTGGCCATGGCCTTGACCGCTGTCGGCACAGTGGGCGTCGCCTACTGGCTGTTCGGCGACAACGACGCCTTTGACTCCCCGATGGGCCTAGCAATCGCAGTGATCGGGGGCCTCGTCGTGGGCTGGGCACTAGGCAAGACGGCTGAGTTCTACACCTCAGACCACTTCGGCCCGGTGAAGAAGATCGCCAAACAGACGGAGACCGGACCTGCCACCACAATCCTGGGCGGCATATCGGCCGGGATGGTCTCGGTCGCCACTTCCGTAGCCCTACTGGGTATTGGCGTGGGTGTCGCCTATTGGGGCGGTGAGGTGGCCTTCGACTCCATCGGTGCCCTGGACGGTGGGATCTACGGAATCGCCGTGGCCGCCATAGGAATGCTGGCCACTACAGGGGTGGTTGTGTCAGTCGACGCCTACGGCCCGATCGCGGACAACGCCGGCGGAATCGCCGAGATGGCCGATCTGGACCCGAGCGTCCGCGAGGTCACCGACGCCTTGGATTCCCTTGGCAACACCACCGCCGCCGTAGCCAAGGGCTTCGCCGTGGGCTCAGCTGCCCTCACTGCCCTGGCCCTATTCAAGAGCTTCGAATTCGCGGTCAGCCAGGCGGGTGGCTCGTTGTCCCTCGACGTTGGCGACGTGACCGTCTTCATCGGCCTGTTCCTCGGTGCCATGCTGCCCTTCCTTTTCGCCGCTCTGACCATCGACGCCGTGGGCCGGGCCGCCCACGACATGATCGAAGAGGTCCGTCGCCAGTTCAGGGAGATCCCTGGCCTGAGAGAGGGCCAGCCGGGAGTACACCCGGACTCGGCGCGCTGCGTGGCCATTTCCACCACGGCATCGCTCAAGGAGATGGTGCTCCCCGGATCGCTGGCTGTGGTCATTCCCTTGGTCATGGGCTTCATCAGTATCAACGCCCTGGGTGGCTTCCTAGCCGGCGCGTTGGTCTCTGGCTTCTGTTTAGCCATCTTCATGGCCAACGCCGGCGGTGCGTGGGATAACGCCAAGAAGTACATCGAAAGCGGTCACCACGGCGGCAAGGGCTCGGAAAGCCACAAGGCGGCCGTTGTTGGCGACACGGTGGGCGACCCGTTCAAGGACACCTCCGGCCCCGCTATGAACATCCTCATCAAGGTGATGACGATCGTGTCCCTAGTGTTCGCATCGGCTTTTGTCGGCTAAACCAACATCGAGGCGTCCGAAAGGAGCCTTTCGGGACTCTTTTTGACGCTGTTGGATTAATCGGGCTAGCCCGGGAGGACGATCATCGGGTCCTTAGCCTCGCCACCGGTTCGGACCTCGAAGTGGAGGTGTGGGCCGGTCGACCATCCGGTGGATCCGCACTTGCCGAGCACCTCGCCTTTGTCGATCACGTAGCCGCTGGAGACGTGTAGCTCCTCCTGGTGGGCGTACAAGGTAACTACCGGGCCCTCGTGCTCGATTAGGACGATGTTGCCGTAGCCGTTCTTCCAGCCCGCGAAGATGACCTTCCCCGCCTTGGCCGCCCAGATGGGCTGACCCCTGACGCATCCGATGTCCACCCCGTTGTGCTGGCGCTTGGTCCCGAAGATGGGGTGGATCCGAGGTCCGAAACCTGATCCGATCTTTCCCTCCATGGGCATGATGAAGCCTTGGCCGGATTCTTTGGTCAGGTCGGGCGCCGACTTGCGGAGTTCCTCGGCAATCAGGTTCTCGATGAGAATAGCCATGACGTACTGGTCGCGTTCGAACTGCCGGATCTCTTCCTCATAGGCCCGAATCCGCTCCTCCAACTCGCCCTTCACGTTCTCCTTGGCGGCGATCCGGCGGTCTAGGACCAAAATTGATGACTCCAACTCCCGTTGGCGCGCATCGGCCTCGCGGATGGCGTCGTCGGCCGAGAAGGCAATGTCCTCCAGGTCCGACTCGAGGGCGCGGAGCCGATCGACCATGTCGCCCCGGTCGCCGGTCACCGCGTCCAGTATGGCGGCCCGCCGGACGCCCTCAGTGAGGTCCCGAGATTCAAGCAGGCTGCCCGGCCGCATGCGGGAGATATAGACATCAATGGCCAGTTCCTGGATCCGGAGCCGAAGCTCGGCCACCTCGGCCTCCACCTGGTCCGCCTGGACCCACCGCAGAGTGGCCTCGGCTTCGGCTGCCTCGATGGCCTGCCGGGCGGCGGCAATTTTCGCCTCTTGGAGGGCCACTGCGTCGTCCAAGGCATGCAGAGCGTCGGCCACCACGTCGTCGGCGGCCGCCACGACCTCCAGGGCCTCTGCTGCGGTCGCTGCGCTGTCCTTGGCCGCCTCCCTCTTGTCCCGGGCGTCACGGATGGACTCGGTTTCTTTGATTGCTTCGGCTGGGAGGGCCAGGACAACCAGTAGGGCTCCAGAGAGCACCAGGAGCCGACGGAGACGGGGAACGGGTGGGTGGTGGTGCATGGCAAACGTGCCCGTGGGTGGGCAGGCGCAGGGTACCCGTGAGATCCGGTGTGGTGCCGTACCCGTCGGATCGTTACGTCCCGGGATCGGGTGGTAGACCCGGGGTGGCCCGCTGCCGTTCCGGAGGACGGATGCCCCCCATAAACCGACCACTGCAGGGCCTCCGGGTCATCGACCTCTGCCACGGCCGGGGCGACCTTTGCGGTCGACTGCTGGGTGACCTTGGAGCTGACGTGCTTCTCGTCGAACCACCGAGCGGTTCGACCAGTCGACACCTGCCACCGTTCGGCACCGACGGGACGTCGCTGTACTTCGCCTACCGCAACACGAATAAGCGCAGTGCGATCTTGGACCTGAGCGACAAGGTAGACCGAGACCGTCTGCTGTCCCTAGCGGCACACGCAGACGTGGTGGTGGAGTCATCTCCGCCTGGTCACCTGGCGAACCTGGGTATCGGCGCCGATGACCTGGCCGTTACCAACTCTGATCTCGTGGTGGCATCGCTCACTGACTTTGGGCAGACCGGCCCCTACCGGGACATGGAATCCACCGATGACGTGATCCTCGGACTGTCCGGCTGGTTGGCTCTCTCGGGTATACCGGAGAAGCCTCCCCTGCTGCCCCCGTGCACCCTGGCTAGTGACACCCTGGGGATCCTGGGCGTACACGCCATCCTGGTGGCCCTCGTGCAACGTAGCCGTGGCGGAGGTGGCCAGCACCTTGACGTGTCTGCCCTGGAGGCCATGGCCCAGATGAACACCTGGGGAGTGCCCCTCGCCAGCCACCGTCGACACCTCGGGGCTGGTATGTCAACCCTCCGGCAGGGGGACAGCCTGATGTACCCCACGGTGCCGTGCGCCGACGGGGCCGTTCGGCAGGTGGTCCTTTCACCCGGCCAGTGGCGGGCCATGTGGGAGTGGATGGATCAGCCGGAGGAGTTCGCCGGCGAATACTGGGAGTCCTTCGCTAACCGCCTATCCCACCTTCTGCAGATCAATGAGGCGTTCGCCAAACATTGGTCGGACTGGACGATGGTGGAGGGATGCCGGGAGGCCCAACGGCGCGGCATCGTGGCGACGCCCATGTTGAGTCCGGCCGACATACTGATCGACGAGCATTTCGCCTCGCGCGGCACCTTCTGGGATGTCGACGTCTCCTCCACTACCCGGGCCCCCGTGGTGTCCGGGCTCTGGGAATTTGACGGGGAGCGGGTTGGCTACCGGTTCCGGTCGCCGGACCCGGGAGAGCACACGCCCGAGTTTCAGGATCCGCCCTTCGAACTCCCCGCTCTGGTCGACGGCTCCGGCAGTCGGCCGCTGGAGGGTCTCCGGGTAGCCGACTTTGGACACGGCGGTGTCGGCGTGGAGTGCGGTCGCATGCTGGCCGACTTTGGAGCCGACGTCGTCAAGGTGGAGAGCCGGTCTTATCCCGACTTCCTACGGATATTCATGGGCGGTGAGGTAACGCCATCGTTCGCCTCCTGCAGTCGTAACAAGCGCTGCCTCGGCCTCGACCTGAAACATCCCGATGCCCGGGAGGTCGTGGAGCGCCTGGTTGCGTGGGCCGACGTCCTGATTGAGAACAACTCCACAGGAACTATGGACCGGTTGGGGATCGGATGGCAGGACGTCCGACGACTCAATCCGAAGGCCGTGCTGGTCTCCAGCCAACTAATGGGTTCTCGGGGAATCCAGGCCGCTTGGACGGGCTACGGGCCCACCATCCAGACGGCAGGCGGACTCAGTTGGCTCTGGGCGTTCGACGACGGCGACGGCCCGCCGGGCAACAACGCTGTCCACCCGGACCACCTAGCCGGCCGTCTGTGCGCCATCGGGGCTCTAGCCACCCTGATCGGTATGCGGCGGGGATCACTTCCAGCCCACGTGGAGGTCGCACAGGTCGAGTCCATGGTGGCCACTCTTGGCGACGTCCTCCTGGCCGAGGCGCTGGAACCTGGGGCAGCACGACCGGAAGGCAACGACTCCCCCATTGGTGCCCCGTGGGGCGTGTTCCCATGCGCCGGCGAGGACCGGTGGTGCGTGGTCTGCGTCCGCCATGACGGCGACTGGGCCGCATTGCGGGAGGCCATGGACCATCCGGAGTGGGCCGCGAGCCCCGACCTGGCCACCACCGACGGTCGCCTGGCACAGCGGGATCGGGTGAATAGCGGACTGGCCTCATGGACGAGGACTCTCGGGTCGTCTGAGGTACAGGACCGTTGTCAATCTGTCGGCGTGCCCGCTGGTCGAGTAACGAATCCGTTTGACCAACTCGAGGACCACCATCTGATGGAGCGGGGTTTCTTGGTGGAGATCGACCAGACCGGTCTGGGTCCAATGGTCCTAGAGGGGACGTGTATACGAGGTTCCGCCATGCCGGAGCCCCCCTGCGGGCCGGCACCACTCATCGGGGAGCACAGTTGGTCCTTCTGCGTCCAAGACTTGCAGATGGAACCGGACCGGGTGACTGCCCTTCTGGCCTCAGGTGCCCTGGAACAGGTGACCACCGATGACGGCTGACCGCGCTGAAATGGGTAACGCCTCAGACCGGGGACTCGACTCTTAGTCGGTTTGCGGGGCGTGGCGGCAGGGCGTCAACGAGGTCCGCGAGGAGGTCGTCCCGGAGGCTCTTCCGGGAGGTGTCGTCCCAAAGGTTGATCCGCTGGAGGGGGTCCTCGGCCAGATCCCAGAGCTCGCCCTCGGTTCCGTCGTGACAGGTCCCCGACTCGTAGCGGGTGCACACCATCCCGTCTCGGGTGATGGTTTGAAGGTGGACCTCGACGCCGCTTGGATGAATGCTGTCCCATTCGGTGAGGACCCGTTGCCGTTCTTGTTCGGTGGCCTCTGTTGCCGAAGTTGGCAGCGGCTCACCGTCCATCCAGCCCGGGACTGGGAGGCCGGCAATCCGACAAAACGTCGGGGCGAGATCCACCAGTCCCACCGGGTCGGTCACCACTGCTGGGGCTACGTGGCGATTTGGTGCCGGGCGCCAGACGAGAGGTAAACGCATCAGGGAGTCCACGTGGTACGGCCCTTTGAACAGGAGCCCGTGGTCGCCCTGGAATTCACCGTGGTCGGTAGTGAATACCACGTCAGTCCCGGCCGTCCGGCCCTGGTCTCCGAGGGCGTCCAGTACCCGGCCCAGGGCCTCGTCGATCAACTCGTTCTCGATATGGGCCATGGCGTCGACCTCGCGTACCTGGTCGGAGGTGAGACTGGCTGGGGTCCAGTGGGTTGGAGCCTCGTAGTTGGAGACCAAGGTCCCGTCATACCAACGCCGCCAGTGCGGGGCTTTGGCGTCGAGCGCAGTCTCTCTTTCCACTCGGTCCTCCGGATAGCCGGCTGGGAGATTCAGGTCGCGCCACGGAACTCGGTGGAGTTCGGAAGACGGCGGGTCCCACGGGTGGTGGGGGTCTGGGAAGCTCAGCCAACAGAACCAGTCGTCGTCGGTTTCAAGACCGTGGAGCCACTCAATAGCCCGATCGGCAACCCAGTCCGTGTGGTAGGCGTGTCGTGGTACCTCGTTGTACCGAACCTGGGGGGCTCCGCTGTCCCCGCCTCCTTCGGCGTTTACGTTGAGACTGAGGTCGAGGACGGGGAAGAAGCCACCGATGTGCTCCGGGTGGTGCTCTCTCATCCACCGTCGGTAGTGCACTAGGCCGGCCGGGCCGTGGCCGGCCAGTTCCATTCGGTCGAATCCCCGGTGAGGCCGACCGTTTTCGTCAGTCGACCCAGAAGTTCCCATCTGGTTTTCGGCGAAGCGGAGAAACGGGTCTAGGAAGGGTTCGAAATGCGCCTTACCGAACAGACCGGTCCGCCAGCCCGCCTCATGGAGGAGGCCAGCGACGGTGGGTGCATCGGCCGGCAAGGGGACGCCGTTCATCCAGACTCCGTGGGTGCGGACGTGCTGGCCGGTGAGCATGGTGGCCCGGGACGGCATGCAGACCACGTTTTGGGGATGGGCACGTTCGAATCGGACGCCTGTAGCGGCTAAGCCGTCGATCACCGGGGTTCGGGCCACCTGTCCGCCGTTGCAACCCAGGGCGTCGAAGCGCTGCTGGTCGGTGGTTACGAACAGGATTCCCCGGCCCATCAGGCACCACCGTCCTGATAGGCCCGGGACGTCTGCCCGTCGGTTACGAGATCCCGTAGGCCGACCAGAGCATCGCCGAGAGCACCGTCCAGGACGTAGGCCAACGCTTTGGGTTCGAGTTCTTGTTCGTAGACGACCCTTGTCCCTTCGGGGTCGTCTTGCACGGTTATGCGCCCTCGGTGGTGGTCGAGGTGGAGGGGGCCGGTGATTCGGTACTCGAAACACCGGGTGTCGTCGTCGATGGACAGAATTTCCTCCAGGAAGATGGCCCCGGAAGCCGCGACGACGGTGCGGACGTCGTCTTTGACGGTCGACGTGACCATCCCGGGGAACCACTCGGCCTGGCGTTCGGCAGCAGCCACGATGGCCCAGACGACGTCCGGGTCGGCGGGGATTACCGCCTCACGCCTGACGTCAACCCTGCGGTCTCCCATGTTGCGATGGTAGACACCGGTTCAGGCCGGTCGGCCAACGGGCCGTATGCTCCCCCGCCATGGGCGAAGTCGCTGTCTCTGAGACGTTCGATCCTGGGCGATGGGAGCCCGTGGACGGATTTGATCTGACGGACCTGACCTATCACCGGGCCGTGGACCAGGGAACCGTTCGGGTGGCCTTTGACCGCCCGGAGGTTCGAAATGCCTTCCGGCCACACACCGTCGATGAGCTCTACCGGGTGCTCGACCATGCGCGGATGACTTCGGACGTGGGCACAGTGCTGTTGACAGGAAACGGGCCTTCGCCTCGTGACGGCGGCTGGTCGTTCTGTTCGGGCGGTGATCAGCGGATCCGAGGTGAAGACGGCTATCGCTACGCCGATGGAGAGACGGCCGAGACGGTGGACCCGGCCCGGACAGGCCGTCTCCACATCCTTGAGGTCCAGCGTCTGATCCGGTTTATGCCCAAAGTGGTCATCGCGGTGGTGCCCGGCTGGGCGGCCGGTGGCGGTCACAGCCTCCACGTGGTGGCCGACCTGACCCTGGCCAGCCGTGAACACGCCCGCTTCAAGCAGACGGATGCTGACGTGGCCAGCTTCGACGGAGGTTTTGGTTCGGCCTATCTGGCGCGCCAGGTGGGCCAGAAGTTCGCCCGTGAGGTGTTCTTCCTCGGTCGGGAGTACACAGCCGAGCAGGCACACTCGATGGGGATGGTCAACGAGGTGGTTGACCACGACCGCCTTGAGGATGTGGCCTTGGAGTGGGCGGCCGCCGTTAACGCCAAGAGTCCGACAGCCCAGCGGATGCTCAAATTCGCCTTCAACCTGATCGACGATGGTCTTGTCGGTCAGCAGGTGTTTGCCGGCGAGGCAACACGTCTGGCCTACGGGACTGACGAGGCCCGGGAAGGTCGGGACGCGTTCCTGGAAAAGCGGCCCCAGGACTACTCGGGTTTCCCGTACCACTTCTGAGGGCGTTGCTCTTCAGGACCTGGTGAACCGTCGTGCCCGACATGCGCACCTTGCTTGTGGTCTGGCATTCCGCCTCCGGTGGGACCCGTGCTCTGGTCGAGGCTGCGGTCGCTGGGGCCTCTGATCCAGCCATTGCCAATGCCGGGATGCTGGTTGGTGTCCAGGTGGTCGAGGCACTCCATGCCGGAGTCGAGGACGTCCTGGGTGCCGACGGTTACCTCCTGGCCACCCCAGAGAACTTTGGGTACATGTCCGGTGCATTGAAGGACTTCTTCGACCGGACCTACTACCCGTGTCTGGATCACACTCGTGGGAGGCCCTACCGCTTAGTCGTCAAGGCCGGAGGGGATGGGGCGGGCGCTGTGGGCGCTGTGGTGCCACTGGCCACCGGCTTGGGTTGGCGGTCGGTTGGTGAGCCGCTGGTCGTGCGGGAGGAGGTCACCGACAAGGACCTCGATGCGGCCCGAGAACTCGGCGGATCACTAGCCGCCGGCCTCGCCCTGGATCTTTGGTGACCCGGCGGATTTGGTCACGGCGTGGGCTAAACGCTTTCTAGGCGCCTGAGGTCAGACAGTTCTTCCGGCGATCCGGTCCGAGGTGGCCACGCATCGAACCACCGCCGCCATGACCTGGTCTGTGGCTTCGCGGGCTCGTTTGGACTCCACCACCCCGACCACCTCACTACGCAGCACCAGTGGTACCCGCCGCCAGGGCCGGAAGAACGGGAGGGACCGTCCCCGAGGCCAGAGCTTTTCGGTTCCGCTGGCCCCGTTGGCCACCACCGGAAGCCCGGTGTCAATGGCGAGGCGGCCAATCCCCAGGTGGGATCGACCAACGCCGGTCTCGGCCCATTCCTCCTCGGGAACAATCCGGCCCTCGGGCATGATGGCGATAGACCATCCGTCGCGGAGTGCTTCAGCGGCAAGGTCCAGAGCCTCGGTGCCCTCTACAGGTATGCAACGCAGCTTTTTCAGCAACCAACCGATCAGCGGCCGTTCAAAGTAAGAAACGGCGACCAAGGGGCGGATGGGCCAACCCCAGGTGCTAAACGTGCACGTTGAGAGAAGGAGGTCGGCCATGCTCCGGTGGTTCGCAGCGTGGATGGCCGGTCCAGGAGGAGCGGGGGGCCGCTCCCCGACATCGACGGTGGTCAGTATCCGCATGAACCACGCCACCCTGGCCTGGATCCGTAGGAGGGAGCGCTCCTCGGTGGGGTCTGGTCCGTCGGGATAGCCGTGCATGCCTGAAGAGGGTACGTAACTCCGGCCGGTCACGCTCCGAGCCCGCTTTAGGGCAGGCGGTGACACCCTAGGGAGGTGTCGTGGCGGGGTCGGCCGGCGTTAGCCACCCAGACACAAATCGGACCGATGCCCGCCGGGCTGGCCAAGACCACTGCGAAATCGTGTCCGCTCCCAGTCGTTCCCACTACACGTGGACTCAGGCCGTCAGTGTTGAACACAACCTCCAGGCCGCCCTCCGGCGCGTCGGCGTCGTAGGCCCAACCAGTAAGCAGGATCTTGTCGCCGTCTTTTGTCAGGCCTTCAACCAGACCGACGGGAACGTCGCCGTCGGCCCGTGTGGCCATGCGCTCCTCCCGCTCAGCTCCGGTCCGGCAGGATTTAACAACCTCAAAGCGCCAGCCATCGTCGCTGTATGCCGGAACAACCGCATCCACGATGTGGAGCGAGAGCCATTTTCGGTCATGGAGAAGGATTGTCGACCCGTCGTGACGCTTCTCGATCAGATAGGCCAGAACCACCGGTACCCACGGGTTCTGCCATTCCTGCGGATCGGCTGTCCACTCCACGTGTTCCATTCCAAGGGACCCGGCGACGGCCAGGACCATCTCGTTTCGTTCTCCGTAGGGCGCCCGCCAGCAGGAGGGTCGGAATCCGGCCAGATCCCGGAGTAGCAGCGAGGCCTGCTCGAGGTCGGCGGCTACATCAAAGGGATGGTGCTCGGTGAGTCTCCGGTGATGCCATGAGTGGTTTCCGATGGCGTGTCCCCGGCTCAGAAGATCCTGCACGTCGTCCTGCTCCCAGCGGGGCTCAAGGTTCCGACCGAGGGGGAAGAAGGTGGCCTTAGCCCCGTAACGGTCGAGGAGATCGAGGAGCACCGGGGTAAATGCCTGGTCGGGGCCGTCGTCGAAGGTCAGGTGGACCACACCAGGGGCTTCTTCGAAATACTCAGTGAGCCCCTCGACCCTTTCGGAGGTACCACTGTCGTCCGTCTCGGCCCCTGCCGGTCCAGCCAGCACGGCGACCAGGACCCCGACGGCGACCACCGCCGCCGGTGGGAGGAGACGGCGAGGTCGACGGTCAGCTCGTGCCGAAGATCCGGTCACCGGCGTCGCCGAGGCCCGGCACGATGTAGCCGACCTCGTTCAGGCACTCGTCGACCGCCGCGGTCCAGATGGCGACATCCGGGTGGGTGTCTTGAAGAGCTGCGATCCCCTCAGGAGCGGCCAGGAGGCAAAGAAATCTGATGGCGGCAGGCCCGTCTTGCTTTACTCGGTCGAGGGCGGCGCTCGCTGAGTTTCCGGTGGCCAGCATCGGGTCGACGACGATGACCGTCCGTCCCTCCAGTGGTGGGAGCTTGCAGTAGTACTCGACCGCCTCGAGGGTTTCGTGGTCCCGGTAAAGGCCGACGTGGCCCACCCGGGCCGAGGGGATAACCCTGAGAACACCGTCGAGTAGCCCGTTACCGGCACGCAGTATCGACACGACCACGGGCTCTTCGACCAATTCGGGCTGATCTGTGTCGGTCATCGGTGTAGTGATTCGGACGCTTCTCAGTGGCAGTTCGCGTGTTACCTCGTAGGCCAGGAGGAGGCTGGTCTCGGTCAGCAACTGCCGGAACCGCTCACTGGGTGTCTCGGTCCGCCGCATTTGGGTCAGTTTGTGGCTGACCAGGGGGTGGTTGACGACGTGCAGTTCTGGCATCGGCCCACACTAGGTCCGCCGTTGAGTAGAGCAGTGTCCTCAGTCTGCGGTAAGGAGCCAGTCGCGCAGCACTTCGGTTGCCGAGGTGAGGGCCCGTCCTGGTGGAGCGTTGAGCCACATCGGGTCAGCAGTCGTCACCGACTCGGTTACCGGCCTCACAAGGCGACCTTGCTTGACTAGATCGTGTACAAGGTGGTGCCAGCCCAGGCCTACCCCCTGGCCTTCCATTGCGGCATGCAGGAGCACTGTGTAGTCGTTTGTAACTCCCACCCCTGCTCCGTCAGGCGCTCCGGCCCCCAGTGCCTTAAACCACTCCGACCACCGCATCCTCGAGCGGTGGCGCTCCTGGAGCGTTAGGAGTTCGGCTCCCATGAGGACCCCCAGCGACCATGGGGTGGGGCCCAAGGATGTCGCGTATTCGGGACTACAAACCGGATAGACAGTTTCCTCCATTAGTGGCCAGCGTTGGCATCCTGGCCAGCGGGCCCGACCCACGGGGACGAAGAGGTCGACCGTTCCGGTGTCGAAGTTCCGATCAGAATCGGTGGTTACACAACGGACGTCGATCTCGGGATGTGCCACTTTGAACCGGGCCAGTCGGGGTATTAACCAGTGACTGGCTGTCGCCGTGGAGACCGAGATTGTGACGACTTCGGTGGCAAGATCTTGGAGGCTCTGGACGTCGCGGACGGCTTGGTGGACGCGGGCCAGGCCGGCTCCCACTCCGTCGGCCAGGATCCTCCCCTCCTCGGTGAGGCGAATGCCCCGATGGTCGCGATCGAAGAGGGCACATCCAAACCACCGCTCTAGTTGTCGAATGGCGTGGCTCACCGCCGACTGTCCCACCTCGAGTTCCTCCGCGGCGCTGGAGAAGCTGTGGTGTCGAGCCACGATGGCGAACGTGGTTAGCCCCTGGGTACTTGGAAGGTCGGTCGACCCGGGGGTATCGATCTGTCTCATACCCCCATGAGAGTACACATCCTTTACACCTAGTGGAACCAGCTCTACCTTTTCACCGCCCCCTCCGGTACGGGGGCGTACGCGCCCATGAGCACCTCAACCGACGCGCAGGCCGCCGCTACTGGGACCCACTGGACCTCTGAGGAGGCCTGGGTGGGTACCCGCCGCCCAATACTGGAGGCTCACGCCCTCCCGGCCGCCGTATACACCGACCCGACCTTTTACGCCGAGGAGCAGGAGCGAGTCTTTTCCACCTCCTGGGTCTGCGTGGGAACTCACGATGAGTTGGACGCTCCGGGTAGCGCCATCGTGCGATCCGTGGCCGGCCGTTCTGTGATCCTCACCCGCAACCAGGACGGCGACTTGCGCGGTTACTTCAACGCTTGTCGACATCGCGGCACAGAGCTGCTGGAGGGCGACTGCACCTTGGGGTCGACCATCCGCTGCCCCTACCACCGTTGGACCTACGACCGGGACGGAAGCCTGGTGGCCACTCCCCAGTTCGCCGATGCCGGCGTGGACCGATTCGACCCGGCCAACTACGGACTCCACAAGGTACGAGTGGCCTCCTGGCAGTGCCTCCTGTTCGTCTGTCTGTCCGACGAGGCGCCACCGATCGAGAACTGGTTCGGTGACCTCGATCAGCGGCTTGCCGGCTACCGCCTCGCCGGTTGGCGGAGCCATTTCACCCGGGATCTCGAATTCGAAGCCAACTGGAAGCTTGTCTCGGAGAACTTCCAGGAGTACTACCACCTGCGCTGGGTGCATCCCGAACTTGCCAAGGTCTCCCGCGTCCAGGATCACTACCGCTACCAGGGCATCGGCATGTACTGCGGCCAGACGACCACCCCGCTGTCTAACGACGAGCGTGGCGACTGGGACGCCTTGCCTCCAGCCGAGGGGCTCAGCCAGTCCGACTTGTCCAGCGGCCGCTTCATCGCCTTGTTCCCTAACGTGCTCCTCAGCATCTTGCCCAATCACGTCTTCGTGATGCGCCTGGACCCCGTGGCCCCGGGCCTCACCCGGGAGTGCTGCACCTGGCTGCTTCCCCCATCCAACACACGGGTGGCGGACGAGGACTTTGCCGTCACCCGAAACTTCTGGCTAGACGTAAATGCCGAGGACATCGACATCGTCCAACGGGGACATAAGGGTCTGTCGACCGGCAGTTATACGCCGGGTCGCCTCTCCCCACGGTTCGAGGAGCCACTACATCGGTTCCACAACATGCTCGCTGACCGGTTCGTTGGGATCTCACGGATTCCCGTCGGCGATGAGACCGACGACCAGCCGCTCTATGGCACCGGGGTCAACCCGCTTCCGTGGCGCAGCGTCGAGGACCAAGCAAGGAAGGTGAACTAGCCCATGGGGAAGCGACCCCCGAAGTACTCAGCAGGCGCGCTCATCAAGCACGGCCTGACCAGGGGTGACTGGCCACGGATGTGGCGTCGCCCGGAGATGCGCGACTCGTACGACGTCGTCGTCATAGGTGGTGGTCTCCACGGCTTGGCCACCGCTTACTACCTCGCCGAGAACCACGGCATTACGAACGTCGCCGTCGTCGACAAGGGGTATATCGGTGGCGGCGGATCCGGACGTAACACGGCCATCGTCCGCTCCAACTACCTCACGCCTGAGGGTGTGGCCTTCTACGACCGGTCGTTGGACCTGTACAACACGATGGCCACCGACCTGAACCTGAACATCATGTTCTCCCGGCGGGGCCATCTCACCCTGGCTCACACCGACGGAGCGCTGCGGACCATGCACTGGCGAGCCGAGGTCAACAAGCTCCAGGGCATCGACTCCAGCGTGATTGACCCTCAGGAGGTCAAGAAGCAGGCCCCAAGCCTGGATGTCTCGCCGAACACCCGGTACCCGATCATGGGCGCCCTGTACCACCCCCCTGGCGGGATAGTCCGCCACGACGCCGTCGTCTGGGGGTACGCCCGGGGTGCCGACCACCACGGGGTTCACATCCTCCAGGAGACCGAAGTCCTTGACATCAACGTTGAAGGCGGCTCCGGGCCCGGCGGAAAGGGCGCCGGCGGTCGGGTCACCGGCGTGAAGACCAGTCGCGGAGACATCAACTCTCCCGTGGTTGTCAACTGCACGGCTGGTTGGGCCTCACTGATCTCCAACATGGCCGGTGTGCCTCTACCCATCACCACTCACCCTCTCCAGGCGGCGGTCACCGAACCATGCAAGGTGTTCCTACCGACGGTGGTTGTGTCGGGCTCGCTGCACGTCTATGTCAGCCAGACCGACCGGGGGGAGCTCGTATTCGGCGCCTCCGTTGACCCGGTTGGTACTTACCGGGTCAACGGAACCCTCGAGTTCACCGAGGAACTGGCCGGACACGTACTGGAGCTCATGCCGGGTATCTCGAAGATGCGTCTGCTACGTCAGTGGTCAGGCCTCTGCGACATGACGCCCGACTACTCCCCTGTCATGGGCTTCACGCCCGTGGACGGTTACCTAGTTGACGTTGGCTGGGGTACCTACGGATTCAAGGCCGGCCCGGTGGCCGGCGAAACCCTGGCGGAGACGATCGCCACCGGCCGCACAGCGGACCTGATCGCCCCGTTCGGAATTGAGCGCTTCACCGAGGGAGACCTCGTCGGTGAAAAGGGCGCAGCAGCGGTGGGTCACTAATGATTGTCGTACCTTGCCCGAACTGTGGTCCCCGGAACTCGGGCGATCTACGGAACTGCGGAGAGCTCGTTCCCCGCCCCGACCCCTCGACGGCTTCTCTGGTCGAGTGGCGCGAATACCTGTACATGCGGAAGAACCCTGCTGGCTGGGTGACCGAGACCTGGTACTGCCGGGGAGGCTGCCGTCGATACTTCACCATTGAGCGCAACACCGCGACCAACGAGATCCGCGGCCAGGAGGCGTCATGAGTAACCGACTTGTCGCCCAACCGGGCGAGATCATTGACCGGTCCACGAGCCTTTCGTTCACCTGGAACGGAAAATCCATCACCGGTTACCAGGGCGACACCATCGCCTCGGCGATTGCGGCCAGTGGAGTCGATGTCTTCGGCCGCAGTATGAAGTACCACCGCAAGCGCGGCATTCTTACCGCCGACCACTGGGACCCAAATCTGTTCGTACAGGTTGGCGACGAGCCCAACGTCCGGGCCGGTAGCCGCCGCCTGGAAGCCGGCATGGTGGTCAGCACCCAGAACGTGTGGCCCAGCCTCGAGTTTGACCTCGGTTCTGCGAACCAGCTGGTAGGACGGTTCCTGTCCTCAGGCTTCTACTACAAGACCTTTATGCGTCCGAAGTTTCTGTGGCCGCTGTACCAAAAGGTCCTAAAGAAGTTTGCACCAGGTGGCCGAATTCACTGGGAAACCAGCACGCATGGTGCCTACGACAAGCGGTACGTCCACCCGGACGTCCTTGTAGCAGGTGGTGGCCCGGCCGGCATGGGTGCGGCTCTGGCAGCTGCCGACAACGGTGCTTCGGTCCTCCTCGTCGAGCAGTACGACGACCTCGGTGGACACCTGCTGTGGGGTGACGAGGCCCAACGGGCACAGGGGGCGGACCTTGCTGCAGCCTGCCGCACCAACGGCAACATCGAGGTGCTGGTCGACTCGACGGTGACCGGTCGCTACGACCACAACTGGATTTCCATCATGCAGCGAAGCCACGACATTGCCCCGGAACGGCTTATCAAGGCCCGAGCTGGAGTAATGGTCGTGGCGCCCGGCCTGGTGGAGCGTCCGTACGTGTTCGCAGGCAACGACACCCCAGGTGTCATTCTCTCCGGCGCCGCCCGGCGGCTCATCAATCTCTGGGCCGTTAAGCCAGGGAACAGAGCCGTGGTCATGAGCGCCAATGCTGATGGGGATGCAGCGGTAGCCGACCTGGAGCGGGTTGGCGTAGAGGTCGTTGCCGTGCTGGACGCCCGCAAGGGCGAAGGCATTGTGTCGGTGGAAGGTAAGAGCCGCGTGTCCAAGGTTGTATTAAGCGACGGGCGGACCCTTAACGCCGACCTGGTGGTCACCGCCACAGGCTGGACCGCCCCCACTTCGCTGCTCAACATGGCCGGCGACAGACCCGTCTACGACGCCACGTCAGCCAGATACTTCTCCAATTCGCTTCCCAGCAACATCCTGGCGACCGGTGGCATCACTGGTGACGGGTCGACTGCCGAATTGGAAGCTCATGGTCGGGCCACTGGTGCGTTGGCAGCCAACCGTGCACTGCGGCGTCGCCATGACCGGGTGGCTCAGACGACCAGGTCGAACGGCCCCACCTGGGACAAGCCAGCCGAAATGGTAGACAGCCGGACTCCTTTAACCCGTGCGCCGCACCCAGAGTGCTACCGGAGTACAACCCACGGCATGGTCGACTTCTCCGAGGACGTTTCCTCCAAGGACCTCATCCAGGCCTCCAAGGAGGGTTTCGACTCCATCGAACTCATGAAGCGGTACACCACCGTGACGATGGGCCCGTCGCAGGGCAAGCTGGAGACGGTCAACGCCGCCGCCGTGTTGGCTGAGGCCAACCAGGTGTCTATGGCCGAGATTGGCACAACTGTGTGGCGGCCTCCCTTCGCCCCCATCACGCTTGGTGCGTTGGCCGGTCGAATCCACGAGCCGGTGCGCCGATCAGCTCTCCAAGACTGGCACGACGCCCACGGCGCCTCACCGCT
>ENA-UPTF01000420-UPTF01000420.1-marine-metagenome-genome-assembly--contig:-NODE-420-length-30293-cov-5.443705_pt1 | contig 30293 bp, 52 predicted proteins | sample MGYA00238166_ERZ767019 | MGnify/ENA primary metagenome ERZ767019 (study PRJEB28930, sample SAMN06266391) | marine metagenome | isolation source: Sea water from 250 m depth | place: Atlantic Ocean | study... | reverse complement strand
AACGACTTTTTTCGATTATCGATGGGACATAGAAAACATAGTCAACCAAGAAGAGGAAGTATGGCATATTCTCCTAGAGGACGTGCCAAAAGTATGGAGGCCAGAATACGTGGGTGGCCTGAAATCACTTCTGATGAACCAAAATTATTAGCTCATGCAGGTTTCAAAGCAGGCTGCATACAGGTAGTAAGCATTGATGATCATGAAAATACACCAAATCATGGAAAGCAATTAGTTACACTTGGTACTGTTATTGCAACCCCGCCATTTGTTGTAATTGGAATTAGAGGTTATACAAAAGATGCAAATGGACGAAAAGCAGCATTTGATGCTTATGCAAAAGATACACCAAAAAATATCGAAAAGGCATTCAAAGTAAAAGTTAATGATGAAGCAATAGAGAAAGCTGAGAAATCACTTGGTAAAATAAAAGAAATTTTTGCGATAGTTGCAATTACTCCAAAGTTAGTAGGATTGGAGCAGAAAAAACCATACATTTTTGAAATTGCTGTAAAGGGTGGTGACATAGAAAAACAATTTACATTTGTAAAAGAATTACTAGGAAAGGAAGTAAAAATTGATCAAGTTTTTGAAAGTGGTTCAATAGTAGATGCAGCTGCAATCACAAAAGGAAAAGGATGGCAAGGTGTAATCTATAGATGGGGTGCAAAAAGGAAACAACATAAATCAAGAAAAACCGTGAGAGAGATAGGATCATTAGGTCCTATATCACCACAGAATGTTATGTATACAGTTCCAAGAGCAGGACAAACTGGATTTCATCAAAGAGTAGAATATGACAAGCGGATAATGATTGTAAGTAACACAGAAAAAAATGAATTTAAAATTAATCCAGATGGTGGATACAAACATTTTGGAAGTGTAAATGGGGATTTTATTGTAGTAAAGGGCTCTGTACCTGGAACATACAGAAGATTGATAAAATTAAGACACCAAATACGAAACGAACCAAAAAAAACTCTTAAACCAAATATTCTTGAGGTGGTTCTTCCATAATGAAAACAGAAACATTTACACTTGATGGAAAAAAAGATGGTGTAGTAGAACTACCTAGTATTTTTGAGACAGATATTAAAAAAGATGTAATAAAAAAAGCATACATAAACCTGGAATCACATGGCTTTCAAAAACACTCAACACATGCAACTGCTGGACAGGATGTTGTTGCAGATTCCAATGACCCACCTACTGGAAGAGGCATTGCAAGAATAGCTAGAATGAAAGGTGGTGGTGGTGGAAGACAAGGACAGGCAGGAGAAGTTGCATCTACTAGAGGTGGAAGACAAGCACATCCACCAAAAGCTGAAAAAGTAATTTTTAAAAAAATAAACAAAAAAGAAAATAAACTAGCATTATGTTCTGCAATCTCTGCTACCAAATCAAAAGAATTAATCTCGCAGAGAGGTCATAAAATTGATAAAATTAAATCATTCCCATTAATAATATCCGATGATATAGAATCTGTAGCACAGACTAGTAAATTGATTAAGATTCTTGAGAACCTTAATCTTATTCAGGATGTAAAAAGGCTAGAAAATAGAAAGAGGCGTTCAGGAAAAGTTGTGTTACGTGGACGTACAACAAAAATAGGTAAAAGTGTTTTATTTGTTCTAGGAGATTCGAAAAATGTTAAAAATGCATGTAGAGGGATTCCTGGCGTAAATGCATGTTCAGCAAAAGATCTAAGCGTCTTAGAATTAGCACCCGGATCTGATTTGATTAGATTAACAGTATATTCAAAAAAAGCAATTGAAGTGATCTCAAAAATAAAATCCAGACATCTAGAACTGATGGTGACCTTGAAATGAATGTAGAAGAAGCCAATAAAATTGTAATCAGACCATATATTACAGAAAAGACATTCGCATTGGTAGAAAATGAGCAAAAAATATGTTTCTTAGTTAATAGGGAATCATCAAAACCAAGAATTATTGAAGCCATAAAAACACTATATAATGAAAATGCCATTCAGATTGAAACTGCACGTACTGTATATGGAAAAAAGGCATTTGTGAAATTTGATTCTGCAGATAAAGCTAGAGATTTAGCAACAAAAATAGGAATGCTATAAATTGGTTCTACAAAACAAAAAAACACTAATGGAGGAAAAAATTGGCTAAAAAATTTGATTATAAAGGGATGTCATTAGATGAATTACAAAAAATCCCTAATGATAAATTATTTGAATTGCTTAATTCAAGACAACGACGTTCATTAAAACGAGGTCTTTCCGATAACAAAAAGAAGATTATAGCTGAAATAAAGGCTACAAAAGAAGGAACTAATAAGAATCCAATTAAGACACATCAACGAGATATTATAATTCTGCCATACATGGTTGGCGTTACATTAAGTGTATTTTCAGGTAAGGAATTTACACCAATTACGCTTACTACCGAAATGATTGGACATTATCTAGGAGAATATGTCATTACAAATAAGCGAGTTAGTCATGGTGCTCCAGGTGTAGGATCATCAAGATCAAGCTTGTATGTACCACTGAAGTGATTAAAATGGGAAAATACAACTACGCGTTTCAAAATTATGACTCAACAAGACACGTTAGAGCTGCAATGAGAGAGAAAAAGATTTCACATAAACATGCAAGAGAAATCACTGTTGCAATTAAAGGTTTAACTATTGAGAAAGCAAGAGATTACCTTCAAAGTGTGGTAGAACATAAAAGGGCTATTCCATTTGGAAGATATAAAAATCAGGTTGGACATAGAAGTGATCCTGGAGTTATGTCAGGAAGATACCCTGAAAAAGCTGCAACTGAAGTTTTGAAATTATTAGATAATTTAGAATCTAATGCAGAGTATAAAGGAATGGATATAGATAGATTAAAAATTATTAATGCAACTATGCATAAAGGAGTTTCAATAAAACGATTTATTCCAAGAGCACAAGGTCGTGCAACAGCAAAAAATGACACAATGACACATGTAGAAGTTGTGGCACAGGAGGTATAATCTTGTCAGCAGTAAGAAATGTAATTAAAGATAATTATAATGCAATGCTCATAAATGATTTTCTTCGTGAAAAAATTAAAGATGCAGGATTCTCTCAAGTTGAAATATCAAAAACACCTACAGGTACACGTGTTGTATTACATGTAACACGTCCTGGAATAGTAATAGGCAGAAAAGGTACTGGGATAAAAGAACTAACAGAAATACTAGAAAAACAATTCGACTTAAAAAATCCACAAATTGCAGTAGAAGAAATTCAAAAACCAGAATTGTCACCTAGTGTAATGTGTAACAGAATGGCTTCACACCTTGAACGTGGCACTGCGTTTAGACGTGCAACAATGTGGACTATGCAACAAATAATGGATAATGGAGCTATGGGAACACAGATTACAATTTCTGGAAAACTTAGAGGTGATAGATCAGCATTTGAAAAACATAGTGCTGGAGTATTGCCAAGAGCTGGTCATCATGCAGATGTAGTAGTTTCTGAGGACATTGTTCATGTAGAAACAGCCATGGGATTAATTGGTATACGAATTAGAATTGCTATGAAGGAAAAACTTATCCCAGAATTTGAAATAAAAGGAAAATCTAAAGAACAATTAGAAAAAGAATCCAAACAAAAGCAAGAAGATGATCTTGCAGCAAAAGCTAAAACAGAATCAGAGTTAATTGAATTAGAAGAAGAAAAAATTAAGAAAATTGATAGTATGGAAGAAGATGAGGAGTTGTTAAAATAGTGTCAAGATTAAAGATGAAATCTATAAGAGAACTAAATGAGAATGATTTGAAAGATAGAATTATTCAAATGAGAACAGAATTAGCTAAACTTGAGGTTGAAAATGCCAAAGGAACATTAAGAAAAGAATCAGGTAAAATTAAACCATTAAAAAGAGATATTGCAAGACTTTTAACACGATTAAATGAGATGAATAAAAAATGAAACAAATAGAGATACCCAAAGATGAGATAATTGGATTTAAAACCTCAATTTCTGATTCATTGAATAAAGAATTAGTTGGTTTAACTGGAAAAATAGTTTTTGAGACAAAGAATATGTTAGTTATAGAAACGAGTAATGGACGTAAACAAATTCCAAAAAATATATGTAAATTTCTTTTTGAGAGTACAAAAGAGAAAACTATGATTGATGGAGAAAAATTGATAAAAAGACCACATGAAAGATTGGAGATATATCATGACTAGAAATATTGGAATAAAAGTTCCAGATCCTGGAAAAGAAATAGAAGAAAATGAGAAAAAGAATCCTTTTAATGGAACACTCTCAGTTAGAGGTAAGTTATTTCAAGGAAAAGTGATTAAATCAAAAGCAAAAAATACTGTAGTTTTACAAAAAGAATCTCCAACATACTATAGTAAATTCAAAAGATATGCAAGAAGTAAAAATTCAATACATGCACATGTGCCATCTAATATAGAAGTAAATGAAGGTGATATTGTAGTGGCGGCAGAATGTAGACCGTTGTCAAAATCAGTTTCATTTGTAGTAGTGGAGGTTAAAAAATAATGGGTGGTGCACGATCTAAAGCATCTAAAGGTGTAGTAGACTTTAGACCATATGTTACCAGATCTATTCCTGTAGGTGCACAGATTGTTTGCGCAGACAATACAGGAGCAAAAATTATAGAAATTGTAAACGTCCACAAATATAAAACAAGAGTGTCTAGACTACCAGCTGCAGCTGTAGGTGATTTTTGTAATGTGGTAGTTAAAAAAGGACCAGCAGAGCTTCGAAAACAAGTCTATGGTGCAGTAATTATAAGACAAAAATATGCAATTAATCGTTTGAATGGTGTTCGTGTTCAATTTGAAGATAATGCTGGTGTTTTAATCACTCCTGAAGGAGAAGTTAAAGGAACTGACATAAAAGGACCAGTTGCAGCTGAAGCAACAGAAAAATGGCCAAGGGTTGCAAATTTGGCATCTATGGTGGTATAAATGAATGGAAGAAAAATGAGAAATCGCCAAATCTATTTTGCAACACACCAAACTGCCAGTGCACAACTTTCTGCATCACTTTCAAAAGAACTAAGAAAAAAATATCATAAAAGAAGTGCTAGAGTGGTTGAGGGCGATACTGTAAAAGTAATTCGTGGTGAATTTGATGGTGTTGATGGGAAAGTTACTAAAATATCATTAGCCAATAATGGAATTAACATTGAAGGGGTAAAAAAGGATAAAATAAAAGGTGATAAATTTGATGTGTTTATTCATACAACAAACATTGTGATAACTGGACTTAATGGCGATGATAAATGGCGTATGAATAAACTAGAGGGTAAGAAACCAAGAACTGAAAGAATTGAAGTAAAATCAGAAACAGTAAAGGAAAAATCTGAACGTACTACAAAAGAACCAAAAACTACTGATAAAAAAGAAACAAAAAAGAAGCAAAAAATAGAAAAGAAGGAAAAGGTGGAAAAATAATTGGTAAAAATTGCAGGGAGTAAAAAACTAAAAAGACAAATGGCCCCAAGTTATTGGGGAATTACTCGTAAGAATAAACGATTTGCAGTTACAGTAAAACCAGGCTCACACAAAAAAGATCAATCCATTCCTACATCTGTGTTTTTAAGAGATACCTTAAAGATTGTTTCAGATTTACGAGAAGCAAAATATGCAATATACAATGGTAAAGTTTCAGTTGATGGTGTAAAGATAAAATCAATACATCATGGAATTGGATTGATGGATGTAGTAGAATTAGAAGGATTAAAAGAAATTTATCGACTTGTTCCTTCTAATGGTATATTATTAAAACCAATAACAATTCAAGATGTAGATAAAACAAAAAAATTAGTTATTGTTAAATCAAAAACTACAATTAAAAATGGAAAGACACAGATTGGATTCCATGATGGACGTTCATTAATTGATGATGCTATAGTAAATGTTGGTGATACATGCCTAATGCAGATACCTGAACAAAAGATACTAAACGTAATAAAATTAGAAGAAAATTCAAAAGGACTGATAATTCAAGGGATTAACGCAGGACGGATTGGTGATATTAAAAAGATTAAAGAAGGCACATTCATTCTTCCAAAAAGAGTTGAAATCAAAATAGGAGAAAGGGAAATTGAAATTCCTGCTAATCTTGTTATGCCAATAGGTAATGATGAACCTCCAATACAAATTCGGTGATTAAATGGCACAAGAAACAAAAAATTTAATGAAAGAAATTAGACTTGAGAAAGTTGTTTTGAATATGGGTGTAGGAAAATCTGGTGAGCCTATAGAAATAGCAAAAAAAGCATTGGAACAGATATCTGGAGAAAAACCTAATCCAAGAAATGCAAAAAAAGCACAAAGAGATTGGGGCGTCAGAAAAAATGAACCAATTGGTGTTGCAGTAACTGTAAGAAATAATGAAGCAAAAGAATTATTAAAAAAATTATTTGAGGCAAAAGGTAACAGTGTTAAAAGAAAATCTATTGATAAAGATGGAAATTTGTCATTTGGAATTCTTGAACATATTGATATTCCTGGAATAAAGTATGACCCAAAAATTGGCATTTTAGGATTAAATGTTACAGTGAATCTTTCAAGACCTGGATTTAGTATTAAATTACGAAGTAAACACAAAGCCAAAATAGGAAAAACACATAAAATTACACCCGATGAGGCAAAAGATTATCTAACCAAAGAATTTGGAGTCAACGTTAGCTAATGACAAAAGATAGATCATGGGGTGACCGTGGAACTGGATTTACAGCAAGAAAAGAGAAAAGTTTTGGAAGAGGTTCAAGATGGTGTAAAAGATGTGGTTGCTATACCTCAAATATTAGAAAATATGATTTACATTTATGCAGACAATGTTTTAGAGAAGTTGCAAATTCATTAGGATTCAAAAAATTTAGGTGATATAATGCCAGCAATGAATGTACTAGCAAATTTGTTTGTCACTATAGACAATACAGAATCTAGACGAAAATCTGAATGTATTATAGTTCCTACATCAAAATTAGCTATTCAAGTATTAATCACGTTAAAAAATGATGGTTACATTGAAGATTTTGAACATATAGAGGATAACAGAGGTGGAAAATTTAAAATTAAATTACTTGCAAAGATTTCAAAATGTGGCGCAATTTCACCAAGATTCAAAGTAAAAAAAACAGAATACCCAAAATGGGAGCAGCAATTTCTACCATCATATACAAGAGGTATGTTAGTTGTTACTACAAATCAAGGTGTAATGTCACACCATGAAGCGGCAAATAAAGGATTAGGAGGATTTTTGATAGGTTATGTCTACTAAACAACTAGAAAAATTTGAAACTGAGTTAGAAATTCCAGATAATGTGCAATTAACATACAAATCAAAAATGTTACAGGTGGTTGGACCACTAGGTAAAACCCATAAATCATTTAAAAAAATCCCTGTTAATATTTCACTTTCTGAAAAAAAAATACAACTCAAAGCTGCTGGTACAAGAAATAAAGATTATGCTATAATGAACACAGCAAGATCTATTATAAGAAATCTTTGTGAAGGTGTAATTGAAGGATATACGGTTAAAATGAAAATAGTATTTTCTCATTTTCCTATTACTGTTAAAGTTGATGGAAATATAGTACTAATTGAAAACTTTCAAGGTGAAAGAGCTGCAAGAAAAACAAAAATTTGGGGTGATACAAAAGTAGTACCTAAAGGGGATGATGTTATAATTACTGGACATGTTTTAACTCATGTAACACAAACAGCCGCAGAAATTGAAACCAACTCCAGAGTGAAAAATAAAGACCATCGTGTATTTTTAGATGGGATTTACAAATTCGAAAAAAAGAAAGGAATTGAGAAATAACTCATAGGTAAGAATTTCCTTGCCACTAGATCCTGAATTTAAAGAACAAACTGAAAAACTGATTATAGACACATTAGCCCTCTATCAAAAAGCTGGCGCGTCACCAAGAATTAATGATGTCTGGAAATGTGAAAACACAGGTGATTTCCTATGTGGTTTTTTTGTAGGTGAAATGGTTGGTTCTGCATTAAGCGCATTTCAACTATTTCATAAAAGAGAGCCAACCCCAGATGAGCACATGGAAATAATAGAAATAGTTGAAAATCATACAAATGAAATAATTGATTTTTTCTCTAAATTTAACTAAAACTTTGAAATTAAACAAATGGGAAGGATTAAATCATATTTTACAAGTTTTTAATTTGAGCCGCCCTAGCTCAGCGTGGTAGAGCGTTCGACTGTTAATCGATTGGTCATCAGTTCAAGTCTGATGGGCGGCGCCTTTCTATTATCAAATTAACATGGATGATTTCATGTAACCAATTAGTGTATAAGGTTAGACAGTATCGATCTAATACCTGATCGCAGACATGTAATAATGCAGGAGGTCTACATTGGCCAGAACTAGAAGAGCAAATCGATATTGTGTCGATTGTGGTGCAAGATTAGTGTATTATGCAAGATTGTCAAATCCCAAAGCCCCAAATGAACACAGAGTCTTAGTATATGCATGTCCAGATTGTACTGATGATTTTGAAAAACCAAAGATGTTTTCAATTAGACGAAATATTGTTGAAGAGCCACTTGAGACTGTAGAAATTGAAATTAATCAGATAAGAAAAAAAATTGGAAAAAGTAAATAGTGTAAAAAACGGAATCTTTGTAATTGGAACCAAATTATAATGCAAATATTAGAAGTAGATGGTGGTATTTAGTACCAATACTTTTTGGTTTAGTTGGAGGTATTATTGGATACTTTGCACTAAGGAAAGATGATCCAAAGAAAGCAAAAAATTGTCTTATACTAGGCGGAATTCTAACAATAATCAATATTGTTGTGTCAATTTCACTATCTGCAATATTTCCATTTGAGCAAGATTTCAACCCAGGATACTAAATGTTTCTAAATTCGAATTTAGAAATATTATTAATCTAAACGTGCCAAACAACTTATACTGTGAAGACTTCTGTTTATCATGCCCGGCCTAAGAGATAGTGTTGAAAGATGGCTAATACATGAAAATTATTCTTTCAAAAAAACAGAAAGTAATGACAGTAGTTTTAAATTTTTAATAAATAATGGTGATGGTCTTGGTAACAATATTGAAATTTTTGAACCGAGTCAACAAGAGAATGTACTTGTTGTTGGTGTAAAAGTTGAATTTAAAACTAAACTAATACGTAGATTTTTAGAACTTAACGAAAATGAACAAGAAAAAATCAAATCAAAAATAGCAGACTTTTGTTACTCGATTAAAGCAGTTAATAAATTTCTTGATGAAGATGGTAAAAAAAAAGTAGGGGTTTACATTATTTTAGACAAACAAGAACAACTCAACCAGCCATTTTTCATGGAAACACTGCAAAATCTAACAGAAATGAGTGAAAAAACAAATAGATTTTTGATCAAAGCATTTTAATTAAATTTTCTCATTTACTCATAAAAGCTAAACCCCTGTGATATCAATTTGATTTTACGAATGGACCATATTTTCAAAAATATCAAAAAACAGGGGGGGTTTAACATCTGTTCGTAAATAGAATAAACAAAGTCCAAACTAGGGTGATCAGTGGTTAAATGATCACATTTCATTCTTACTTACGAATAAAAGCTAAACCCCTATTTTTTACCTATTTTACAACAACTAATGAGAAAATTATCCAGGTGATTACAACACTGATGGTTAATGGATACCAAAATTTTGGAATGTTTTTTGGTTTATCACTTGAAAAAATACTGCTCTTATTTGCATCTGGATTCATGGCATCGTTACGCACAAACTCTGTTTAAGGAATACGTTAATGTGAGATGTTAGATATTATATATTTCTAAATTCGAATTTAGAAATATTGGTTTTAGTTAGTCGTTAGACATTGCCAATTCAGGTAGAACAAAAACTTTCTCAGGTTCAATTTTGAGTGTGATTCTCTTTTCTCCAGGGCGTTTGAATGGATATTTTTCTTTTCCCATGTATTGTTTTGTAAGAAAATCAGCATGTTTGTATTCATAATCAGGCAAAATTGCAATAACTTTACCACGAATTGAGGTCATATCAAGAGGGTTTTTAGCGTCAACTACAGAAATTGCAACACGAGGATCTCGAAGTATATTTTTGTGTTTTAGCCTACCTTCTGCAGTGTTTATCAAAATGCATGAATCAGCAAAATTTCCCCAAACTGGAGTAACTTGTGGTGACCCATCAGACATGGTGGTGGCCAAAAAAACTAGATTTTTTCCATTAAGTAGTTTTTCTACCTTAGAATCCATACTAAATCAAATAAAATGTGATATTTATTTCTCTTATACAAACAAAAACTATGAAAATCACTGTACCATTTGTAGGTCATAGGAACATACTTTCTCTTCATGAAAAAACAATAGAAATTACGAAAGATTCAGAATTAACCACTAATGGTGACTGTATAGTAGGTGTTGGGGCAAATATTTCATGTATAGATTTGCCTGAAAAAATGAAGAAAAAAATTCAAAACCCAAAAACAAAAATTTTATTTTCTATAGAGGCTAATGGTAAAAAATTTACCATTAGTGGATATGGTTCAGAGAAATTATCATTAAAGCATACCAATGATATTGTTCTAAGAAAAAGTGCGTTTACATGCTCTAGAACAATTGCAATAAACTGTGATAAGGCATCAAGTGATATACCAAGAAATTTTGTTAAAATACTTCAGAATCCAAATACAAAAGGAAGTATGATTATAGAGGTATGCTAATTCTTCCCCTCTAGAACATTAGTCATAGCACGATTGACTATCTCCATCATCAAATACTGATTAAATTCACGTTTAGTATCAGATTTGGTAGTTTTTGCAGTCTTTTTAGACATTGAATTAACAATTTTCTCTAGCTTAGTTGATGTAGATTTTATCAATCCGGAATACTTTTGATCAAAATCTTTTGGAGTATGATAATCTAATAATTTTGTAGACGTGCCATAAAATTTTATAATTGCGCCTCTACTCTCTTCAATTCTAACAATCTCAATTAACCCTGATCCTTTTAGAATGTCTAAATGATGCCTGATTGTTGTTAGTGCTTTTTTATGTCCTTGTTTCTTTAATTGTAGTGTAATCTGTTCTGCATTTAGATTTCTGTTGTATAGCATTCGAACAATTTTAGCTCTTGCAGGGTCTTCTATTGCTTTAGCATGATCAATACTTGTGGTTAATATTCGGTTTACTGATATTGGTTTTTCCAATAATGTTGACATGTATAGTCATGTTTAGATCTAAGCTAAAAGTTGACTGTATCATATTTTTTTGTCCTATCGCATTAATTTTTTTATACTACTAATTATTTGATAGTATAATCAAATAATATGGTATTATTACTATTATATTGATAGTAATACAAAAAAATTAGAAAAATCAAAAATTTCTAAAATCTTGAAAAAATGTTCAGCAACATACTCAGAAATGTGTAAAATAGGAAATTTTGAATTTAATTCAAATGGAAAATCGAGTTATAGAGTTTTGCCAGTCGTGCGTTCATATGCAGTAGTATAACGCTGAGTCATTTTGTCTATAATTTCTTTGGGAATATTAGGTGCAATTGGTTCATCACCACATTGACGTGCTTCATCAAACTGTTTTTGATATCCATTAGCAGTTAACCAGTCACGAAGTAATTGCTTATCATAGGCTTCCTGAATCTTTCCTACTTTATAGGAATCTTTAGGCCATAATCTATATTCGTCGGGTCCAATTGAATCACCTAAAGTAATTTTACCATCTAATTTTCCAAATTCTAGTTTCAAATCTGCTAAAATGAACCCTGCTTTTTCAGAAATATATGCCATTTTATTATAGATTTCAATAGATTTCTGTGATAGCCAATCAAACTCTTCTTCTGTAACTAGATTTTGGGATATAGATTCTTGACGATTTACTGGGACATCATGCGTAGATTTTGTTGTCGGATCAAAAATTGGTTCTGATAATTTTGTTGCCAATTCAGAAGATGCACCATCAGGCAATGATATTTCACCATTCTTCCATCTTGAAACCATACTTCCATAAAAATAACCTCTTACAACACATTCAATTGGTAACATTTCCATTTTTTTTACAATTATTTCTGTATCAGATTTTGTTTCTACAAAATGATTTGGTACGTCTAAAGTTTCAAACCAATATTCTGCAAATTTTGATAACACTTCACCTTTTTTTGGAATTTCATCTTTGAATTTGACATCATATGCTGATACACGATTACTGAACTTGAAAAGAAGAGTATCACTATCTACCTCGTAGACATCCTTTACTTTACCAGAAGTAAGAAATTTCATTTAAGACCCCATCATCCCGGGCATAGGGATTGGTTCTCTGTATGCCTTACTTACATAGATGTCTTCATCTGTTGTTACAATAACATACTGTAATGAATTTCCTGCTGGAGGTGAAACAATAATGTCTTGGCCAGGTTTTAATGTTCCAAGTGAAAGAATTTCTCCATCACCAAAATTAACTCGTACATTTGTTAATGGTAATGTTCCTGTATTTTCAATAGAGACTCTAGCCATGATGAAAAGACTTTGTTTTTCTTTTGTTGGATCAACCATTAAGCCATATTCACCAGATGAGAAACCAGTTGGAAAAAGAAGAAAAACGGCAGCTAAAATTCCAGCAACACCTGCCGAAATACATATCACCGCCACAGATTTTGAATCAACCAATACATTATCAATCATATCTTGGTTTAAGACATTTTCTTTAACACTGTGTAGTTTTGAAGAATGATTTATCTATTCAATACGCATCATTGAACCAAGAAAATTAGTCTGCCATCCTATATTCATTTTCTTGATTGGTGTAATTTTCTGCTTTGATAGATTATCCATAATTTTAGCCAGATACTGATTTGACCGGCTAAATGATTTTTTATGGCATGCACATGAACATCTTTTGCCATCACAGCAATATTTTGCGCATGAAGTACATCTTAGATTCATTTCCTATACTTGCAATTTTACTATTTAACCAATTAACCTTGGACTATGCGTGTTTTACTGCAGAAGGCTTGTAAAATATACATAGACCAGGTTATGCTATACTTGCAAAAATTGTATAAAAGATTGATCATTTGATTGTTCATCAATCAAGTTTTGTTATTTCATAAATCTTTTGTCTAGAATCTCGAATTGAGATTTTTCTTTTTACATAACCTTTCTCTAAAAGATGACTCATAGCAAGTCTAACAGTTCTATCAGGTAACATAGTTTTACTTGCTAATTCTTTTTGTGTCATTGAACCCTCATACTCTAATATTTTTAATAATAATTTTGAGCTGGGTGGCATGTTTAGTAATTCTTCAGCAAGTTTAACTTTTCTTGTTAAAGCAGATATTGCAGTAGTATCTTTTTTTAAACGAATAATTTTTGCAGATGGAACAAATTTTGTTGCTTCAACAATTTTATCTACTTTGTATCTGTCTATTCCATCTAATACAACATCACAATGCATACGTGCAGTTATTTCATCAATTTCAATTATACTTTCATTAGAAACAACTAAGGGTCTCCGAATAATATCTAAAGAATTAACAGAAATGATTCCAAACACTGAAGAATCTTGGAAAATCACAGGACCTCCAGCTGACATTGAATATGCTGATGATCCTATTGGAGTTGAAACAATTATACCGTCACTACTATCATGCCAAACTTCATCACCATTAACACGTAACGTATGCTCCATTAACATTGCACTCTTTGATGAAAAAACAGCAACGTCGTTTAATACGGGATAAACATTTTTTCTATCTATTTTTACTCCTAACCTAGTAACTTCCTCAATCTTATAATTCATTTTTTTTAATTTGTTTACATATGTTGAAAATTCTTTTAGATCAATTTGTGCTAGAAACCCATTAGTTTCAGATTCATTAATTCCTAAAACTGGTAATGTAGCATCAAATGTTCTATGAAAATAATTTCTGACACCTCTATCACCTCCTAATACAATTACACAGTCAGGTTTCTTTTTCTTAGATTTTGTACTAATTGGAAAACTAGTGATTCCAGCATCATCCAATATTTTTTTAAGATTAGTTAGAGATGAAGGAGTAAAACCTGAACCTGCTATTCCAACATTCATAATAGTAATTTTGCTTTAAGCACAATATATTTTAGATCTGCCTTATACCGCAGGACAAACACTAAACGGTTCTAAATTTCACCATATTATAAAAATAAGAACCGTTATTTTCAATCGCTGCTTTTTGAGGAATTTTTTCTAAACCGAGTTTTTTATTTTCAATAGCAGCTTGTGCAGCACCACCTGCAAAACATAATGCCCAAAGAAAATCTTTCTCTTTTAACATAGTGCAGCAAAAAGTTGAACAAAAAATGTCACCAATTCCTGTTGTATCATGTAATTTTATATTTGGAAGCTTAATTGAATACATCTTATCTTTTACAAGTAATGATATATTTTGTTTATCTGTTAATATTACATATTCTATACCTTGGTCTTGTAGTAATTTCATTGCATCATCTCCATTTAGACCGGTTAATGCATTAATTTCATCATAATTAGTTTTAATCACAGATATTCCAGAGAGATCAATTTTAGAATTCTCTAGAAAAATTTCATTTTCAGAAGTCTTTTTCCTTAGAAAACCTTGTGGATCAATCATTATAAAATTAGAATTATTTTTCAACTTGGAGAAAACATCTGGTGAAATTTCATCAAAAACAGGACTGATTATTAACCCATCACTTGTACTGTCAATAAATTCTATTTCTTGACATTTGTTTTCTATAAACAATTTTCTATCAGAATCATTTAGAAGTATTTTAAATCTTGTTGTTTTGGTTTCAGAAAGTAGCTGATTTTTTGCAATATTGAAATTGCCTAATTGTTCGATCAATGGAAAATCACTTCCAAATTTTGTATACAAATCAACATCAAATTTTAGGTTTTTTGCAGTAAATGCACCATAACATGCAGGACCACCTGCAACATCATATTGAAGATCATTTAGGATGATACTATCAATTGTACAATGAGCTGCTATTCCTAATTTCATTATTTATGAGAAGATGATGATTTAGAATTATCTGTTTCTTTCATACAGTCTTTACACACTGTTTTTCCCAAGACTGGAAAAACCTCAATGTTAGACCTTAAACAATTATGACATAAACCATTCATAGCAAATAATGTTAATTCTTACATAAATTCTTTGAATTTTTAGAAATACAGATTCAATATCGCATTTATATATACAATATCTAGATAAAATTTATGCCACTTAAACGAGCTAGTAGAGGTAGAAGAAAAGGTGGAAAAGGCTCCTCTTCAGTAATACAATGTGTTAATTGTGGAGGCACTGTTCCAAAAGATAAAGCAAAAAAAGTTACCTCCAGACTTAGTTTAGTAGAACATCAACTAGCTAAGGAATTAAGAGCTCAAGGCGCATATATTGCTGCACCAAAGGTTACAAAATGGTATTGTATTTCATGCGCAATTCATTTTAAAGTTCTAAAAATTCGTTCAGCTGAACAAAGAAGACAGCATACAAAACTTCGTTAGAGTTTCTTAACGTTTTTTGATAAGATAAACAATCTTTGGATTAATGTTATTGCAGCAATTATTATAACAATTATTATTGCAATCTCCATAAATCCTATCATGCCTATTATTGCTATAACTAATAATCTTTCAGCTCTTTCACCTATTCCTATACCTTGTAATTTTATTGTTAATGTATCAGCTATGGCACGAGTATAACTCACAAGCAATGATAAAGTCACTGCAAGAAAAACCAAATATGGCTCAGCATAACCTCCAATTAAAATTCCAAAAAATATTGATACCTCAGCAATTTTATCAAATACAGAGTCTAAAAATCCCCCACTCTTGGTTATTTTGTTTGTATATCTTGCAACTTGCCCATCTACAATATCAAAGAAACCTGAAATTAGGAGTATAGCTCCACCTAAAATTAAGGAATACTCGAACTTTAGTCCATAAATTAATGATGATACAAATGCAAAAATTAAACCAATTACTGTCCAAACATTTGGAGATATACCTGTAGAAGCAAAGACTTTCCCAATACTTTGTAAATATGGTTTAAGTGATTCACGTAAATTGTTTAGCAAAATATCCCCTAATTCTAATTTGTATAATTTTTGAATAAAACAATTTCATTTTATATTCATTGCAATAATTGTTGAAATCATTTTTGCAGCTAAAGATGATGTTGAACCATTATCAAATGATGGATTAAGCTCAACCACATCAGACCCGACAATTTTCTTATTTTCTAAAGACGTTATCATATCAAATAATTCTCTAGACGTGATTCCTACTGCTTCAGGATTTCCAACACCTGGTGCAAATGCTGGATCAACTACATCCAGATCAATACTTACATACAATTTATCAAAACTTGATATGGCATCTTTCAATAATCTAGTGGCATTACCTAATCTTATTTCTTTATCTGAAATTGAATTAATCTTATGTTTAGTTAAAAATTCTAATTCTTCTTTTACAAATGACCGTGCCCCAACATGAACAATGTTATCTGCTCCACGTTCTTCGACAATCCGTCTGAGGTATGCCGCATGACTTAATTTTGTATTAGCATATTCATCACGAAGATCATAATGTGCATCAAAAACAACATATCCAGTTTCTTTTGGAAAACTCATGTAACTGCCAAGAGTTAACAAATGCTCGCCTCCAAGTATAACCAAAAGTTTATCTGTTTTTCTTAATTCGGTTGTAATTTTTTCGACCATGCCTAACATTTCTTTTGCAACAACAGTATGCTGAATGTTTCCAAAATCCTTGATATTTACAGTTTCTAAATCCACTTGAAATTGTGGGTGAAAGACTTCAATATTGTTAAATGCATCACGAATTACATCTGGGCCAAAACGACATCCTGGTTTATAGGAATGAGTTGAATCGAAAGGAACACCAAAAATATTTGCAACTGGGTCTGATTTTTCATCAGGGCTTATTATCAAAGGTGATTGCGTTAAATACAAATCTGTAAAACTCATCTCACTCATCTGAAAATGAAAAACTACCCAGAAATAAACTCATACCTGAATTACAGGCCTCTTTGAGAGTAACAAAGGCACGTTAAGCGATGAATATGGTTTACCAGTAGTCTGAGAGTTAATTTCTGATATGAATTCATCAAATGATAATTCACGTACATCACTTGTAGTTCTATCCCGAATACTAAGATTTTGTGAGCCAGCTTCTCTCTCACCAATAACCAATATGTAACGAATCCATTCTTTCTCTGCCTCCCTTATACGCTTACCAATTGACTCATTTCTATCATCAATATCAGCCCTGATATTTTTACTGGATAGTTTCTTAGTGAGTTCTTTACTAAATTCTAAGAATTCATCCTTTAGTGGAATGACTCTTACCTGTGTAGGTGCAAGCCAAAGAGGTAATTGTGGCTTACGCCCTTCTTTTGAATCAGTTGCTGCCTTTTCGAGTAATGTATACATCACTCTTTCAATTGCACCACTAGGAGAATTATGTAATATGATTGGGTTTTTTGGTGTGTTATTTTCATCTACAAATTCAATACCATACCTATTACCATTTTCTACATCTATTTGATCAGTTGATAATGCAGATGCTTTACCAGAATTATCAATATAGTTAAATTCCCATTTTAATACAAAGTAAAAGAATCTCTCCTTCCACATCTCTACTAGTACTGGCTTTCCAATCTTTTCCACCATTTCACTGATAAGATCTTTATTTTCGTTATAGAAATCTTCAGTAAAACGTATTGCCATTTCATAATCATCTTGTGTTATACCAAATCCATCTAGGACGTCACGTGACAAATCAAATCTAATTCTAAACTCTTCTATTGCTTGTGGCATATCAGTACAAAATGCATGGCAATCAGGCATCGTGAATGCTCTCAATCGTCTTAAACCAACTAATTCACCAGATTGCTCCCTTCGGAAACTATAACGTGTTAACTCATACAAGCGATATGGTAAATTTTTGTATGACATCTGAAAGTCATGCGCCATAAGAAATTGACCAAAACAAGCCGCAAATCTCAAAAACAAATGTTTTCCTTCTGAATCAATACTATATTGTCTAGCTGGAAATCTATTGAAATAACTTTCCATACTTGGATGATGAGAATCATACATTATTGGTGTCTCTACTTCATAACCACCATAATCTCTAACTTTATCAGTTACAAATTGCTCAATTTGTGATTTTATTAGACGCCCATTTGGGAAATAGCGCATATTGCCTTGATCTGAGGCAGGCTCATAATCAGCAATTGCTAATTTCTTCATTAGTGCAACATGTGGCGGTGGTTCATCTGTTGCACGTTTTTTAGCGGATTCGTATTTTGCTAGTTTCTCAAGTTTTTTATGCTGTGAAAAATCAAACTTAGTAAATTCATTCATTTTTCCATCGGGAGATAAGATATACCAATATGATTTTATTTTTGATTCTGAATTTAATGCATCTGATGTTTTTTCTTTTTTTGACTCAGCAGTTATTATCTTCGAACTTTCAGCTAATGGATGCCCCTTAACTTTCATTTCATATGATTTTGTCCATCCAAAAGGTGCGTGTGTAACGTCAACTTCATTAAAACTTTTTTCTAAAGAGTCTAGAAGTGATATTGCTGTGGTAGGTGATGCAAGATCTGCACTAAGATGTGCGTACGGATATAAAAGTAATTTTTTACAGCCAATTTTTTTCATTGATTCTTCAATCTGTAAAGCCGCATTTTGTATAACAGCATCATCATCATCCTTTTCAATTGCTAAAAAACATACTACAATCTCTTCTAATCTAACAGTCTTTGGTTCAATATCCTCAGCAGATGAAATTTCTTTTTTAGTTGGCGTGTACTCAATTTTGTCACAATGTAATTGTAATATACGCATGAATTGTGTTTATTTGGTTAATTGAATTAAGTGTTATGATAATATTACACTAACTAAAACCAGCAGCAAATCTATCACCTTCTTTTACAGGATCAATATTTGTGGTTTCCTTCATTTTGAGATATAGAAATGCTTCATTGACAATTTCTTTAACATCAGAACTCTGAATTTTTAGTTCATTTAATGCAAAATTATAATATTTCTCTAAGATCTTTGGATCATGTTCGTCAAGTGATATATTATCATTTTGAAGTGCTTGCGAAATTTTTAAGACATATGAATTACGTTGTGAATCGTCCATAGTACATCGTTTCGTTAGTTATTTAAAAATCAAGACATCTTAAACTTCATTTTCATCATGCCCTACAACATGTTTTTCGCAATAATAAAGATCATTCATATTACAATAAAACAATGATTTGTCATCACAGAGTGCACATTTTGGCTTTTTATCATCCACTGATAATTTGATATGAAGAATATTACGAGTCATTTTTTAGTTTATGCTCTAATGATATAATTAAACGTAATATTATTCCAGATAAACCAAGGCTATTTCTTAATAATTTAGCTGAAATTTCTAATGAATTACTACCTATGTTATCTTCATCGTAAATTGATTCAATTGTGTGTTTATCAGTTTCAAGATACGCAGTGATAATAGAATGTGGAACTGAATCATCATCAATAATATTATTGTATAATCTAAGTTCCAGATTTTTTATTCTAAATCCATTTTGAATGGACTCTCCATTAGATAGAAGAGTTATTGATTGCTCTGGCTCCTGATTTAGAAATTTGGAATCAATATAATCACTAATTTTCATTACTAAATTACTAATGTGATACTGAGTATATGTACAAAACCTTATAACGCATTAATTTGACTAGTTGTTTTGTTATGGACTACGGAAAATTATGTTCGGAATTATTAGAACTTGATTCTAAGATACGATATGTTGGAATTTACAATTCCTTTAGTGGAGATGTATATGAAAAAATGCAGGGTGGAGTTTCACGACATTTTGATAAAAACCAAACTAGAAAATCTATGACGCAGGCAATTATGAGATGGAAGACCAGAATGCATTTTGCCGATGAGATTGGTGCACCAGAATATTCAATGACAAAATATGGTAAAGTTAATCGCATTACTATGGCGTGTGGAAAAGATGGTTTACTGATGTTTAGTACAGAAGTGGATGCACATCCATGTGATGTTATTACGGATGTCACAAAAGTTGTCAATAAATATATCAAATCTGACGAAAGTGACGATTCTAGAAGAATACGTTCCTAATTATAAAATTATTATTTCTTATTCGTTTTAGCCTTTCTACGTGCTGCCTTTTGATCTGCAAAACGTGAATGTTTACCATCTTTTCTTTTTCCCATTAGTAACTGAAAAAACTAACGCCTCATAAACTATTCGACTGTAAAAAATAAAAGAGGTTAATTTTGTCCGAAGTTATGGATAAAATGTTTATTATAATTCTGGTAACTGTTATCATAGTAGGATTTTCTGCTTCTACCTATATCTTCAGCCAGGTTGATGTTTCAATAGAACTTGATGATATTACTGACAACTTATCTGGAAAGAAGGCTCAGGTACTTGAAGAGATTGATAGATGTATGTCCCAAAATACTGTTGCAGGTGGTGCGGTAACTTTGAATTCGTTTGAAAGAAATTTACTTTCAAGTGTCATAAAGCAAGTTGCAGACGCTAATGATGTTGAATCGCTAGAAAAAATATCTGAACAAATCTACACAATGACTTCATGTAAGCCTGAATAATTACTTCTAAAATCTGTCATAACGGGAGCGTTCTAATTCCCTATCATCTTTGGTTTCTTTTTTCCATTCTTTATAATGCTCTTTGCATAACGCAGTCTTTTTTCCACTTGATGAAACACTCAATCCTGCATCTTCAACTTTACCTGTGTTTAAAGAACGAACTGCATCATTATCACATCCACTGACATTACATTTAGCACCTTTACCAACAATTCCCATAAAATGTATTTTTTTCTACTGTTAATAAAGTTGAAAATCAAGTTTTTGTTCGTTTATAAATGGCTCATTGTAAAATTGAACATGGCAAACAAAAACAAATCTGTTTCATCTAAAGACAAACCTGGTAAAACTAAGGATGGTAAGGCAAAAAAAGACAAAAAGCCAAATACAGAAAAAAAAGAAGTTGCAGTTGAAATTAATGAAAATGATGCAACAAAAATCGTTCAAAATTCAAAAGTTATTACAATCCATGACCTTGCAAGGCAAACAAACGTAAAAATTTCAACTGCCAATGCATTTATCAAAAAGTTAGTTGAAAATGGCACTGTCAAAAGAGTTGGTGGATTTAGTGGCCATCACGTATATTCCCCACTGTCGTAATAAAATTTTAAATCTGTACCAGAATTCACGCTAGAAAGTTTTTCAACATTAGTAATTATTTTTCCAATTAATGTCATGGTCTTTCCTAATTTAACATCAGAGTGAAAAAAACAGATTATTTTTCCAACAGGTAAAAATGCTATGTCACCTTTTTTGAATATGTTTGTACCACGTTCAATTCCAGATTCAATTGAAGTTTCAAAATATACAGCACTTTTTCCTAAAACATGTGCGTTGCCATCAAGAGGGAATGCACGGGTTATCTGACCCACTGCTTTTGGAGATAGATGACGCTTTAACTCACATTTGATTATATCTTTACTACCTACCTCCAAGATGGTGTCTATTTTTGAAACAGATCTTTCAGTCATAGTTTCATTGATTGCTTGGAATATATATTGGCATTTTTTGATATAATTACTTGGCAGAATTAAAGAAAAAGAATGAATCTGTAGTGGGTGAACAACCTAAAGAAGAAATTGAAGAAGACATAGAATCTGATGAAGATATTAGTGCAGATGCTAGTTTACAGAAAGCTATAGATGATTATAGAAAAATCATAGAAAATAACGCTGAATTAACTGAAAAACAGATGGATGATTTGGATAAAGTGTGTAATGCTATTAGGGAACGTGAAATAATAGATAAGGACCATGAACATACACCAGAAGAATTAGAAAGTGAAAATAAGATTCTCATGGGACCCCCAACTTTAACACGGTTTGAGAAAGCTAGGATAATGGGTGCACGTGCTTTACAATTATCATTAGGTGCACCACCATTCATTGACATACCAAAAAATGCAACCACATCATTACAAATAGCAATGGAAGAATTAGATCATAGAGTTATTCCAATTACAATTAGAAGAGTACAACCAAATGGCGATTTTCAAAATATTCCACTATTCAACTTTAAATAAAAAGAACCAATCATCCATTTTATTTAAAAGAGAAATTTGTGAGAAAAAAAATAATTATGAGTGTAGAAGAACCACATCAATCAGAATCGATCAGCCCAGATGATGAATTAATAGTTACAAATGAACCTGTAATGAAAACTGCTATAGATATAATATCAAAATTCGCATTAACAAATAAATTAGTTTTGAAAGCATATGGTGAAATTATTCCTAATGCTGTTGCAGTTGCAAATATAATTACAGAAAATATTCTTAAAGGTAATTCTAAAATTGATAAAATTTTACTTGATAGCGAAATAACTGAGGATGAGGGTATGATTTCAAATATTCAGATTATTTTATTGAAGAGTTAATAAACACTTCCAGGTCCCTTTAGAAGCATATTTTCACACTCCTTACATACTGCTTCATCAATATCCGATTCCAAGTTATGATGTATGTCACATATGAGAAGGCTTGATTTAATATAATTACATAACCCAATGAATTTAGAAAGACTTGATGGTGAATATGCTCTGTCAGATGATAGGTCATCACATATTTCAAAAATCATTTCGGATACTTGGTTTTCAGTAAGAAGTTTTTTTATTAACTCAGGATCACCTCTAGTTCCACGGATATAATTACTAACTGCAGCTTGAGTAACACCTAACATTTTAGATATTTCATCTTCCCTGACGTTGTGTTTTTCAGCAAGTGTTTTTGCTAAAATTGCACGTAATGCAGGAATTAGTGTTTTTGATTCGATCTCTGCTGGTAATAACATTACATAAAACTAATCGTTATCAGATTTAAATTGTTAGCAAATTAGCTTACCTTAACAACTTGATCAAAAAACAAAATTTAAGTGAATTTTGATATTTCATAATACATGACTGAGGAACAAAAAAGGCTTTACTCTATACTAGAGGAGGTGATCTCAAATTGTAAATCAAATTGGATTTCATTATCAGGTGGATTAGACAGTAGTATAATTAGCCATTTCATAAAAAACAGAAATCCAAATTCTCTTGCAATTATCACCAAAGACTTCCTTGGAGCAGATCTAACGTATTCTCAAATAATCTCAAAACATCTGAATATACCACTTGAAATTTGCTATGTAAGTACTGCACAGATTCTAGATGGAATCAAAAACACAATAAAAATATTAAAAAATTTCAATGATATTGAAATTAGAAATGCTGTTGTAATGTATTTGTCGCTAGAAGAATTATATAAAAAAAATGTAAAAACTGTTCTAACCGGTGATGGTGCAGATGAAATTTTTGCTGGATACAATTTTCTTTTGGACAAGCCAAAAGATGAAATTAATGATGAACTAAAACGTATTAAAAAAATAATGCATTTTTCTTCTCAAGAAATAGCAAAAACATTTGGAATTGAAGTTGAATCACCATTTTTGAATAATCGTGTAATAGATTTTGCAGATTCTATTTCAGTATCAATGAAAGTTAATAATAAACATGAAAAGGTTTTTGGAAAGTGGATTTTAAGAAAAACCTTTGAAACCCACTTACCAAAAAGCATAATCTGGAGGGAAAAATCCCCAATGCAAGATGGTGCAGGAACTGTTGGACTTACAAAACTCTTTGAAAGTATTATTAGTGATGAAATTTTTTCCAAAAAAATCGAAAAAATAAAAAAAGATGATGGAGTAACGATTAGAAGTAAAGAGTCACTTCACTATTATGAAATATTTAGAGAAAAATTTGATTCCCCAATGAGAACTAACTCAAATCAAAATGTTTGTAATGACTGTGGTTCAGAAATTAAAAAAAATGCTAAATTCTGTAGAATGTGTGGAAGGTTTCCTATCTAATTTTTGTATTTTCGTGGTTTTTTGATAAAGATCTTTCTACATCCATTACAGCAAAAATAATATTTTTTATCTTTGAACTCATGAACAATAGCCAAACTTTCATCAAACTCTAGACCACATACAGGATCGGTAACGGACATAATTCACTTCTAAACCACGCGTATTTATCTCTAAAGAACTAATTTTCTATTACTTCGATAAATTTTTGGTATAATTTTTCTAGTTCGTTTTTGTAATCAGGTTTTTTGAAAGTATCTTTCAATCCTCGTGGAATCTTAATTTCTGCATTCACGATAAGTTTAGTTTGTGAATTTGACGAATTACTGCCTTTGATTGGAGTTAATGATTCAGTTATGTAGCTTCCTTTAATGTCACCACCAATAACTCTCATTTGATGTTGATTTGGTCTCTCAATGAAATGCTTAGCCATTATAACAAATTCATTTCCTGATAAATGTAGATGTTCTACAACTAGTGAACTTTCGTCTCTTATTGATTTTACAGTAATCGATGAATAAAATTCTGGTAATATTTTTTCAAAATTTTCAAAATTTGTTAAAACGCTTAATACCTTTTCTACATCAGCATTTATTATTTTTTCAAAAGTGATTTTAGACATTAAAATAAGTAAAATATCCTAATCTAAATTTTTTCGCTTATTGAGTGCCCCAGCGAGTGAATAAGTCGTGCTCAATATCAAACTGATCTAAACATTTCCCCACAATGTGATCAATCATTGCATCAATAGATGTAGGATTGGTATAAAATTCTGTAACAGGTGGCATTATGATAACCCCTAATTGTGCCAGTTTAAGCATATTCTCAAGATTAATTGCAGTTAATGGAGTCTCTCTTGCAACTAGAATTAATTTTCTTGACTCCTTCAATGTAACACCCGCTGCTCTGGCAACTAACGTTTCGTCATACCCATTAGCTATACTGGATAAAGACTTCATACTACATGGAATGACAATCATTCCGTCAGTTTTATGAGTTCCACTTGATATACTTGCAGCCATATTTTTTTCGTCTGAGATAGTTGTTGCAAGTGATTTAACCTGCTCCACACTATATTTTGTCTCCATTGAAATACATTTTTCTGCCCATTCAGACATAATTAGATGTGTTTCAACTCCTGCATTCTTAAGAACCTCTAACATTCTAATTCCATAAATTACACCTGTACTTCCAGTAATTCCAATTATCAATCTCATGTAACATTTGAATCAAATTTTACAATATATTAAAGAAGATCTAATATTACGCCTGAGAATTATCTAATTCTTCATTGGCTTTATTCTGTTTTCTTTTATTTAGCCAAATTTTAACTGCACCCGCAGTCATACCTGAAAATAAAATAACACCAACTAACACCATTTCTGTATTCATACTTTGTTACTATAGACTTAACGTAAAAATAATACTGTATGCATAGAAGCAATCTCAAGCATTTAAAATACGGTATTAATTTTATCAGAATATGATTAAAAGAACAGAAATGCAAAAAATTGTTAAAAACTATTCTGATATTCGTATAGGCGTTTTAGGAAGCCATTCTGCACTAGAAGTAATGGATGGCGCAAAAGACGAAAATCTCAACACTGTAGTGTTCTGTCAGAAAGGTAGAGAAACCCCATACCAACGTTTTGGAAGAATTGCTGATGAAATTATGATTTTAAAGTCGTTCAAGGATATTTCATCTGCTTCTAATCAGAAAAAACTTAGGGATACATCAACAATCATTATACCACATCGTTCACTTACAGCATATCTAGGGTATAACATACTAGAAAACAAATTAAAAATTCCAATTTTTGGTAATAGAGCGCTATTCCAAGCCGAGGAAAGATATAACAAAAAGAATCAGTATTATTTACTTAAAAAAGCTGGTATAAAATACCCAAAAATTTTCAAGAACCCAAAACTTATCAATAAACCTGCAATTGTAAAGGTTCAAGAAAAAAATCGAAAGCTTGAGCGTGCATTCTTTACAGTCTCCTCATACTCTGATTTTAAGAAAAAATCAGAGGAGAAAATTAAGAATGGAATGATTTCAAGAAAAGATTTGAACGAGTCAAGCATAGAAGAACTTGCTATAGGTACTTACCTTAACTTCAATTATTTTTATACTCCAATTTCTGAAAATGTTGATTTCATTGGTATTGAACGTAGACTTCAAACTAACATTCATGATTATAATGCACTTCCTGCAAAACAACAACTTGAAATGGATATAGGACTTCAAAACATAGAAGTTGGACATACACCAGCTAGCATTCGTGAATCATTATTAGATAAAGTTCTCAAAATGGGTGATAAGTTTGTTAAAGCAGTTAAAAAAGAATATGCACCTGGGATTATAGGCCCATTTTCGTTACAGAGTGTAATAACAAAAGATCTTGAATTAATAGTATATGACGTTTCATTACGTGTTCCAGGTAATCCAATTGTTGCTACAACAAGTCCATATACAAAATATCAATATGGCACAACATTTGGAATTGGAAGACGTATTGCAATGGAAATTAACAAAGCGATTGATGAAGATAGGCTAAGTGAAATAGTTACCTAGGTAAATTTTCTATTGGATCCTGTAGTAATGTTTTTCTCACCAAGATTGGAATATTATAGTATATAGCTAATGCAAGTGCATCTGATGCCCTATAATTTCTCAGTACCAAATCTTTTTTTCCAGAAAGATACAAGTTGGCACGTAATGCATCACCACTATCATAAATTTTTACTTTGACAAGAACTTGTTCATTTTGTTCACAAATATCTTCTAACATTTTGTAAATTGTTGGAACAGAATCATGGTCACCATCCATAAAACTTGCAATATGGCGTGAGACCTCGCCTGAAAATGCACGCATGTGAAATTCTTTATTATCGTCTGCTTTTAAAACAACTAACCCTTCATTACCATATGGATCAACAAACCCAATATTTGTAATCCTTACTACATCATAATCTAAATCTTGATTTTCGTCAATCTTCATACAACCAAATTGATATTTGATTTCTTAAAAATATATTGAACAGAGATAAAGATCCCACATGAAAACAAAGACTGCTTCAGGTAGTCAGAATGAAAAAAAACTAATAATATTAGGTTTTATTTCAATAATAGTCTTATTTATCATATACGCAAGATTTGAAAATCCTGGTATAACGCCTGATGCAATAAGTTCTATTGAAAGACTTAGTGTTGCATTTTATATTTTACTTGTAATAGCATTTGGAACTATTGGATTAGGATTAAGAAGGTATCAAAGGAAAAGTGCTGCAACAGGTAATCAGACTGCAATTTCAATGATCTGTAACTCAACAATTAGTAAAAATTCGATGAAGGTTTTTATCATCACATTTGTAATTTATGGATTATTCTTTTCTATGACGTCAGGAATTTTGGTTTACCAGCCAGAGGTTATATTCTCGTATCATTATGGTGCAGAAATACCTTCAGCACATATTACTCCATGTTGTGGGCCTTTAGGTTATATGCCAAAAATTGTTGCATACTTGACTGAACATATTGGAATACAAGTTATACCGATAAATCTTGTATTGCAAGTTACTGTATCATATCTTGTAGCAACAAACACGGCACTAGCAGTAAATGCGATTTCTATCACAAAAAAGAGTGGTGGCTTGGGAAGTGTTGGTGCTGCTACAGGTTTGTTTATTGCATGCCCAACATGCATAGGTTCATTTCTCTCATTATTTGTAGGTGCAACAAGTGCTGTAGCCTTCACAATTGCAGTTACTGAACTACAAACATTATTCATTGCAATTACTATTCCAATTTTGATTTTAACCCCATTTATAATCTCAAGGAAGGTTATAAGATCCCAAAATAAGGCTAATTAATTTTTGGTGTAATTTGTGGATTTTGAAAATTTCCTATATCAAATCCGTCACGACGTAAATATTTGAGAACCAGTTTGTAAATTAATTCGTCATGATCAACTTCTATGAGTAACTCTGACCATTCAAATTTACCTTTTTCAATAATCTTATTTTTTAAATTCTCATTAATTATCTCAGCTGTTTTTTTACAATCTTCGTATGATTTGCCATTAAGGTATGATGTTTTTCTACCTGAACATATTTTCATAAAACTTATGAAAAAATCATAGATAAAAGTGGTTCCTTAGGATTATTTCCGGAGTTTTCGATAAACACCTAATCCAATCAGGCTCAAAATTCCAATAAAAATACTAATTGCAATTATAGCAGAAAAATAATCATTAACAAATAGTTTTGTGGCTAACCATGCATAAGGTAATACTGTAAAAAAATCATATGCAGAAAAATCTTCAATTTTTCCTATAGCTAAAGCATATTTTCCAGAGTTAGCACTTTTATCAAATACTGATAAATAGTATGTTCCATCAGCAGGTAAATCAAATGTTACTTCTTGCCTTTCCCAGTATGTTATCTGCCCAAATGGCTCATAGAATTCTTCGGAAGGAAATGTACCTGAATAATCAAAAACATACACGTCAAATCCTTCAGGTAATTGGTAAGGATAACTTTTATTTGAATTATCAATCTCATAGCTTTGAATTAATTCTAAATGTGACTCATAACCAATGAATGCAAGTGATGGAGCAAAATTTTCTAGATTTTCAATTTTTGGAATTACAATACTGGAATAAAACATATCACCCTTTTTTGCCTCAAACGCATAATACAGTTCATTACCATTAATCTCTTCATATACAACCCATGAAACTTTATGATCATCAAAAACTAATGGATTTTCAAATGAATTGTTTGAACCATCTGTAGGAATTAACTTATGGGCAAATGCAGATGAGGGAAGGAACACTAATGAACCAATGAGTAAAAATAAGATAATTATTTTTTTATTTTTCATAGCAATAACTATACATGCAGATAATATAATGTACAAATACAATATAGTGCCAACTTTCATTTAGTTATTCTCTGATTATATACTCAAAATCATGATTGAGTGCATGACTCTCCCAAAAGCACCAATTAAATTCGAACTTGTGATTTCTGGTAAGAGAAAAGATAGTCTTTATGGGCGTGTTAGATTTCATGATGAAGAATATAAAATAACTATCAATAAGTCAGAAAAAACAGAAAAAATAAAAATTCCATTTATTATACTTGGAATTATGAATGAATGTCATCTTGTACGTATTTCGGGACAAGCCGGTGCATATACTGAATATAGACCAAAAATTGAAAATTCAGTAAAAAATATCCAAATTGAATCAAATACTGTGTTTAATGATATAGAGAGTGCACAAGAAAAATATGATTCAATAGAAATTTTTGTAAACTAAATCAAGACCAACATACTAGTGCATGCTCATCAGATGGTGCAAAAAAGAAACCTGTACTAACTCTATCAGACATTCCTTTAATTTCAGAGATCGTATGATAATGAAGTGGATTAATAATAATAATATCTCCCACATCTGGTTTAATTTTCAGAAATTCTGTATTAGTAACAACTTCCTTTGAATACCCAAAATGTGGAAATCTGTATTTTTCATCTTCTTGCTGCCAGAATTTTTTGTATAAAATTAATTCACCTCCACACTCTGCTTTTTGTAAATGGAGTGTTGCAGAAAATTGTAATGGAAAATTTGAAACTTTGTAATTAGAGGCTTCGAATCTTGCACAATCTCTATGAATATTAAATGTGCCAGAACTATGCACCCTAAAAACGCCTTTTGAATAATTTAAATTATTTTCTTTAGCAACGGATATTTTTTTTTGAAATATAATTGATAGTAATTTTTGCATTACTATTCTTGGATCATCAATAGTACCAAAATAGTTTTCAAGTTTGGTATCTGTTAATTCTGTTTTTTTAAAGTATGTTTCTTTTTGATTAAGATATGAATTTAATGACTCACCAATTTTCTTATCAATGCCTGGACCATCAGTAATATAATTAAAATTTAAAATTTTTTGAGTGATCTTTTTGCAAGTTTTCAGAGAAAATGCTTTTTTAAGAACTATTGCTGGAATTTTTCCATTAGATAGTTCATCAGTAAATTCAAATTTTTGGTTCTTATTGAGATAAATTGGTGCCCATTGTTTAACCAATTAATATCCACCTGCACCTGAATGAAATACTTTACAATTCAATGTTTTATCATCACATCGTGCTATAACTTCACACTTGATGAATTTACCTTTTATTGCATCTTCAATCTGTTCGATTGTTCGTAAACTAGGATCTGCTGGTAAACT
>ENA-UPTF01000419-UPTF01000419.1-marine-metagenome-genome-assembly--contig:-NODE-419-length-30297-cov-4.152019_pt1 | contig 30297 bp, 28 predicted proteins | sample MGYA00238166_ERZ767019 | MGnify/ENA primary metagenome ERZ767019 (study PRJEB28930, sample SAMN06266391) | marine metagenome | isolation source: Sea water from 250 m depth | place: Atlantic Ocean | study... | reverse complement strand
TTGAGAGCCCTAGGGGCTATCCAACCCTGGCTTTAGGAGAACACATGCCGGTCCTACCCGAGTATGACCTAACTGGTAAAACGGCCATTTTGTCCACCTCAGGTGGAGCAGAAGCGCCATTTCTCGCGCAGGCTCTGGCCGAGGCAGGTGCCAGCATCTTCGCTGTAGCCCGGACTCAGCCACTTCTTGATGCCTTGATGGCTTCACTGCCCTCAGGTTCAAGCGGCTCAGTTATGGACGCCCACGTTCCCGACAGTGCCAAATCAGTTATGGACGAGTTTGACCGGTCTCATGACAAAGTCGACATCTTAGTTAACGACCCCCGTAGCATGTACGCCCGTCCCTTGGAAGAGATCGACTCTGAAGAATGGGACGAAGTACAAATCCGGAACGCTAAATCCCCTTTTCTACTCTCCCAGCAGGTACTGCCGCGCATGGCCAAGGCCAAGTACGGCCGAGTCGTGAACATGATCTCTGAGCTGGCAGAACGGGGCATGATCAACGGCTCCGCATTCGCTGCTAGCCAGGCCGCAGTGCTGGCACTCACACGTAATCTGGCTGTGGAATGGAGCCGGTTCAACATCCGTATCAACGCAATCGGAACTGGTCTAATCGACACAGAGGGCCAATCCCCAGTGGAACAACAAGAAGAGCTGCTCGTCCGCTACACACCCCTACGCCGCAAGGGCAACCCCGGTGACATCGGCCCTTTGTTGGTCTATTTGTGCTCTGCATTCTGCGACTACTCAACCGGCCAGCCAGTATACGTAGACGGTGGCCTTAACGCACACCCATAGGGTTCCTTCCTGCTCGTGGTCTCTTACCGCAGAATGGTCTCGAACCGCCGCCTTAGGCGTACCGTCATTCTTGGAAGTAACTCTCAGGCTGATGTACAATATCCAGAGTTCCTGGGCGTCTCAGACCAGTCGAGGCGTCCTTATTTGTTTTTGCCCGGTTCTGTCCTATTGCCATGTATCGTCAGCCGACACAATCGACCAGCGCAGTCTCGCGCCTCCAGGGCATGCATGACCTGTCCGAAGACGCTTGGCGTAAAAAGCTCGAGATACAACAAAGATTGTGCCAACTGCTAAGTGGTTATGGATACCGATATCTAGAGACCCCGATTCTGGAATCTACCGAACTGTTCATGAGGAAGTCGGGTGGCGAATTAGCTGCTCAGCTGTACAGTTTCACGGACGCTGGCAGCAACTCGGTCAGCCTGCGCCCAGAGATCACCTCGCCCATCATGCGGCACTACTTGGAAAACTCCGTTAATATCGAACTGCCTGCCCGCTGGCAGTATTGTGGTCCAGTGTTCCGATTCGATACCTCTCATCCCGATGCCAGCAGCCAGTTCACGCAGGTGGGTGGAGAACTTCTTGGTTCCTCCGAGATTTCAGCAGATGTAGAATTGCTCAATCTCGCCGTCGCCGTTCCCAGCAAATTGGGCCTTGATGGCTGGAATTTGAAGCTGGCCGACCTGGACGTCTTAGATAGTCTACTAGACCCGGTTGGCGTCTCCGAACGAGCAAGGTCGTTCATAATCCAAAGCATGCCTTTATTGAGCAAAGGGCGGTCCGTAATCCCTCAATTCCTTGAAGAAGGGCGGCACTTGCATCTCGTGGGCGGGCACAACGCTCCCGGGTATCCTGAAGAGGACGCTCTGCGACAGGCAGTTAAAGGCTTAGACGATGACCAGGCAAGGTCAGTGTTACTGGGGTTGCTGCAATGGAACTCGGCCGACCAACTTGGCCAACGAACGCCTGAAGAGGTAGTAGAACGTCTTCTCCATAAGATTAAGGGCACCGACAACGAGGATCAACTACGCCAAGGACTGGAATTGGCTAGCGACCTGGCAGTCATAAAGGGTGAACCAGGACCAGCCTTGGAGGCCGTCAAGGGAACTCTGGCTTCAGCAGGAGCTAACCAGGACGCCGCAGACCGTCTCTCGCAGGTTATCAATGGGATGTCCTTCGAAACTGGAGCCAAAGGCCAAATCTCATTGGACTTCGGCCTCGTAAGAGGCTTGGCCTACTACAACGGTGTGATCTTCGAGGTCAGCCATTCTGGCTGGCCGGGCACCCTAGGCGGTGGCGGTCGATACGACACACTATCGCGAGCTTTAGGCGCCGCGGACGCCGTACCCGCCTTGGGTTTTGCCTATAACCTAGACGCACTTATCGCCATCGGTGCAAACTAGACCATGCCGTCACAAGAGCAGAATATGCGGAACGGACAAGGACTTTTACGCATGGCTCTACCGAGCGATGGTGAGTTGTATGACTCGACTATGGCTTTTATGCGTGCCTGTGGGATTCCCGTTTCTAGGCCGAATTCCCGTCGCTATACCGGCACTGTGCCAAGCATCCCCGGAGTTGAAGTTTTATTTCAACGGTCAGCCGATGTCAGCCAAAAGGTAGAAGAAGGTAGCGCAGAATTAGGCATAACTGGCCTAGATCGTGTCCTAGAATATCGAAATGACGAAAGACGGGCGTCGGTCTTGATTGAGGACTTGGATTATGGGCGATGCGAGTTCGTCATGGCTGTGCCTGATTCTTGGATGGACGTCACATCACTTTCAGACCTAGCCGACTTAGCCTTAGAGTTCAGACAAGACGGCAAACAACTACGTATTGCCACCAAGTATCCGCGTCTGCTGCGTGGATATCTGTTCGAAAGAGGAATCAATTACTTCACGCTTGTTCCAGCAAGCGGCGCTATGGAAGCAGCTCCGGCTGCTGGGTACGCCGACCTGATAGCCGACCTTACTGCTACCGGAGTTACTCTTCGAGAAAACCAACTGAAGCAATTGGACGAAGGAACTATACTAACGTCACAAGCGTGTCTCATAGCCAATCCTCTCAGGCTCTCGGCGTCCACTAGCGTTCTAGCTTTAGCCCGGTCCATCGTCGAACTGATGGAGGGCCACTTACGAGCCGAACCATACTACCGAGTTACCGCTAACGTCCGAGCGTCTTCACCTGAAGATGTAAGCTCCACCGTTCTGGCCCGACCAGAACTAGCAGGGTTACGAGGTCCCACTGTCGCGAGGGTCTACAACGTCGAAGAACAGGACTGGTTTAACGTGAGTCTTCTAATCAAGAAAGACCATCTTCTGGAGGCAGTCGACCACTTGCGAGACTGCGGTGCCATCGACGTTGCTGCCTCTCAATTAAGTTATCTCTTCGACGGCCACTCTGAAGCATACCAAACCCTATTTGGTGTAAATCACTAGGTTATCTGATGCCTAACCTACCTATGCACATACACCTGGCCAACACGGTTGCTGAGCAACTGGGTCGCGGTTATGTTTTCGACCACAAGGGTGCTTACTACCTCGGTTCAACCGCGCCAGACATCCGCGCTATGACTAGATGGCCTAGAGAACAGACCCACTTTGCACCTTTATCGGTGGAACAAGTAGGCACTGGGACCAAGACTATGTTCGGCCTGCACCCGGAACTACGACATAATATGTCACCGGCTTCGCAGGCCTTTCTGGCCGGATATGTGTGCCATCTTGCGGCAGATGAAGTTTGGATAACCAGCGTTTTCAGACGGCATTTCGACACAGCGGAAGATAGCCGGTTGACCGACGACCAAGTTGAAGCAAACATCTGGGACCGGGCGATGCAACTCGACATGGACCGTCAAGCACTTCCTCAGCTCAGCGGTTGCGCTAACCCTGAAAACTGGCTATCTTGCTCCGATCACGATGTGTCGATGCCATTTTTCGAAGACGGCCTGCTCACAGAATGGAAAGACCGCGTTGGACGGTTCCCAGTATGGGAATTCACTTGGGACCGGTTGAAAGGGGCGCTCAACCGGTTGTATCGTGATGACGAGGAAGTTCAAACCACTGTTGAGCGTTTCCTCAATGGTATGCCCCGCAACATGGAGCAGCTGTATCAGAAAGTACCCGAAGCTGACGTCTCAGCCTACCAGGAGCGGGCCCTCGCAGCGACCATAACGCTTGTCAAAGAATTTATTTCAGACTAAACCTCGCAACAAAGAAACGGAGAAATCAGTTGGCCCTTAACATAATAAAAGGAGTCCAAAACGCCCAAAACGTTCTGGTCCGCATCGATCCGCTAGATCTGGACTCACTGCCATCCTCAGTGCTAGCACGGACCGAAGAAGCGTTTGGCACGGGAGTTTCACCACTACAATCGGTGAACCAGATGTTAGATGACGTCCGCAAAGACGGGGATATCGCCGTGCGCCGGTACGCCAAGCTTTTGGACGACTCAGACCTAGAAGATTTTAAAGTGACCGAAAAGCAGATGGCTCAGGCTAGGTCATCGATCAGCAAAGAACTGCGCGAATCATTAGAACTGGCCGCCCAACGAGTTCGTGATTTTCACGAGTCCACTATGCCAAGCGACTGGATTGATCGCAACCAAGGACTAGGTGAATTAGTTCGGCCACTAGATCGCGTTGGCCTTTATGCACCTGGTGGCAGCGCTGCGTATCCTTCAACGGTTCTCATGACTGCCGTACCGGCTCGGGTTGCGGGAGTACGAGAGATTATCCTCTGTACACCCCCTCAACGCGGTCAGGCGTTGAACCCCGCAGTCATGGTCGCCGCCGAGATTGCCGGCGTAGACGCCCTATACCAAGTAGGGGGAGTACCAGCGATAGCCGCCATGGCCTACGGGACAAAATCGGTTCCCAAAGTCGATAAGATTTGCGGGCCCGGAAACGTATTCGTCTCCTACGCAAAGAGATTGGTGCAAGGCGCAGTGGACATAGACGGTGTCTTTGGACCAACTGAGACCATTGTCCTTGCCGATAAAACGGCTAATGCTACCTTCTGTGCGGCAGATCTCATCGCCCAAGCGGAGCACGACCCGCTAGCCACAGCCATCCTAATCACCGACAGTCCTGAATTGATCAACCAAGTTGAATCCGAAGTAGCGCGAATGGTGGCGGAGCAGCCTCGTGGAGATGTCGCGCAAGCAGCTCTAGATCGACAAGGCCGGGTCGTACTCACCGATTCTCTGAATGACGCAATTGACTTGGTCAACAATATCGCACCTGAACACCTTTGCCTGCTCTTGGACGACCCTTGGTCATGGGTAGATAAGATCAAACATGCTGGCGGCCTATTCTTGGGCGAATACTCACCTGAGGTCATGGGGGACTACATCGCCGGACCAAGCCATGTCATGCCTACTGGAGGCACTGCTAAGTTCGGGTCCGCTTTAAGTGTCCACCATTTCCTACGGACAATGCCCGTGGTCGGACTGAGTCCCAAAGAGTTCCAAAAATTGGGCCAAGCCGCCGTGCACATCGCCGATGCTGAAGGACTCTCCGGGCATGCCAGTGCTGTGCAGGTTAGGCTGGACACCATCGCGGAGAACGCTTGATATGGCAAAGAATAAGAACCTGCCTCCCATGCTGCCCCATATCGAAGCCTTGGAAACCTATGAAGGCGTCGACCCCATGGAAGTCATGGCCGAACGGGCTGGTATACCACCAGAAAAAATCATCCGCCTAAACGGCAACGAAAACCCATACGGACCGTCGCCTAAAGTGTCATCAGCTTTAGGCGAATACCGGAACTTCAATTACTATCCAGACCCCGGACAGCGTAACCTTCGCCGTGTGCTATCTGGCTATATGAACGTCGAGCCCGAAAAAATCGTAGCTGGGAACGGTAGCGACGAATTAATTGACTTACTCCTTCGTATGTACGTAGGCATTGGTGACAACGTTATAATCCCGTCACCAACATTCGGCATGTATTCATTTTCCGCAGGCATATGCGGCGGCGAGTGTATCTCTGTGGAACGCGACGAAAGATTTGAGATAGACCTAGAAGCCATGAAGGAAGCCATAACACCCAAGAGTAAGATCATCTTCTTGACCTCACCGAACAACCCTACTGGAAACATCGTCCCAGAGTCCCAGACCCGGGCGTTACTGGACACTGGACTGATTGTTGTGATGGATGAAGCCTATTTCGAGTTCTGCGGCGATACAGCCATCCCTTTGTTGTCCGAATACCCAAACCTGGTAGTACTCCGCACCTTCAGCAAATGGGCCGGGTTAGCAGGCCTACGAATCGGAGTAGGCGCAATGGACCCCGAACTCGCCGCCACCATGATGGCAATGAAGCCCCCATACAACGTCAATCTCGCCGCAGAGGTAGCGTTGACAACGTCACTTGAAGACACACCTGGTCTGCTGGAAAGAGTAAATCAGATAGTGAAAGAACGAGATCGGATGATTGAGAAATTAGAACAAGTTCCCAATCTGACGCCTTGGCCTTCGCGGGCCAATTTTATTCTCTGCCAGGTACCCGACGGAAAAGGAAAAGATATATTCGAAGGACTCTGTAGCCGAGGGATTTTCCTCCGGTATTGGAGCAGCGGGCGACTACGAAATTTCATCCGGACCAGCATAGGCCTCCCGCACGAAACCGAAGCGGTCGTCGAGGCATTTAGAGAGCTGTGCGCCTAATAGAGGGGAGGAAGTGATGGCGTCAAACAGACGAACTGCAAAGATTGAACGTAAAACCGGGGAAACCGAGATAGACCTGACCCTCAATCTGGACGGCTCTGGTGTATACGACGTAGACACTGGCAATGGATTCTTAGATCACATGGTGAGCCAGATATCTCGTCACGGTCTTATTGACATCAGTCTAAAGGCTAAAGGTGATATCCACGTAGGCTGGCACCACCTTGTAGAAGACGTTGCTATAACGCTTGGAAGGGCATTCAACGAGGCGTTAGGGGAAGCACGGGGAATCAGGCGTATGGGCCATGCACTAGTTCCGCTGGACGAGACCCTTGCTATGGTGGCGCTGGATTGCAGCGGCCGTGGTTATGCCGTTATTGAGACCACCCTAGACGACACGATGGTTGAAACACTTCCGGGCGCCTTGGTAAAACACTTCTTCGAGTCGTTCGCCTTGGAAGGGAAGATCAATCTTCACGCGAAGATCATGACTGGAGTTAGCCCTCACCACAAAGCCGAAGCCTTGTGTAAGGCCCTTGCCCGCTCGCTCCGAGATGCTCTTGAACCTGACCCACGCGCACCTTCCTCTATCCCAAGCACGAAAGGTACGCTCAATGGGTAAACGCTTCGTTAGCGGACTGTCTCATTCGCGAGATCCAAAACTTTTTCAGCCATAAGACTCAGCATCTGCCAAGAATGTTCATTGTTGCCTACTGCATCTATGTCGTCAGCGTAGGTGTCTAGGACGACGTACGCACAGCCAAGCCTTTGTAGCTCTGCTAAATCACGATGCACTTGGTCCAGGCTACCTTCCCCGACAACTCGTTTATCATCCACCATATGTGAGTCCGTGATGTGAAGTCTGATCCTAGGGCACAACGCCGGCATATCCTTACCTTCCTCATCAGCGATCTGTTTCAGCTGAGGGATTCCGGTATATTTGAACCAGTCCATATGTATCCGGATTGGATGCCAGGCATCACCATAGCGAACGGTCCGTCGCATGGCCGCTTCACTAGGTCCACCTACCCAGATAGGGGGATGAGGAGTTTGGATAGGTCTAGGCGCAGTGTAGACGTCCTTAAAGGACGTAAACTTTCCTTCAAATGAGGCGACATCTTGCGTCCACAGTAATTTTATGGCTTCCAAATATTCGTTGGTTATTGCACCTCTTGAGCGAAATGGAACCCTCAATCCTCGGAATTCGTCTTCGGCCCACCCGATACCTACCCCAAATATCAAACGCCCGGCACTTAGCTGGTCGACGTTTGCGAAGGCCTTAGCTATTTCCAAAGGGCTCCGATAAGGGATAATCAAGACGGTCGTACCAATTTCTATGGTCTCCGTAGCGCTAGCTAGCCATCCCAGCAGCGAAATCGGTTCGAAGAATGGAGCAGGATAGCGAGATTGGACATCTGGGGTAATAGCTATATGGTCAGACGTCATTATCAGGTGATACCCCAGAGACTCCGATAATTGCGCCCACCGTTTTAATGATGAAGGGGTAACTCCTGGTCCAAAATTGATAAGATTAACCCCGATTTTCATTCCGGACTCCTATCCCGTCAAAACAGATTTTCGAAATCATCTCATGAAAGCGCGACCCCGACTAGAATAGGCTACCGAACAAGATCTTACACAACTGAGGGGATTATCCATGGCATTAAGCAATAGTGACAACGCCGCCCGTCCAAATATTGTGGCCAGATCAAACGGAAAAGAATCCGTAATAGCTACTGTCGCTGCCGGACCAGCTCCAACAGGGCCGTTTTCGTACGTAACCGGTATACCCAATACAAACTCAGACCTGGTTGGGCCACCTCCCCAATACCTATCTGTAGCCGCTTGGGCAGCTTGAACGGTCGTAACATTGGTTGGCGTAGCCGACCGAGGGAAAATCGCATTGGAAAATATCTCGGTAGATTTTCTAATAGAGCCGTCAATATCAACAGATGGTCCCGGCTTTGGCGTTAAAGAGATTGTCACTCTTCATGGGAAAATATCGGAACAAGAACGATTACGTATTGAGCGGGCTTCTAATTTCTGCCCTGTAGGACAAGCCCTCAACAGAGGTTCAATGCAGATAGAAGACGAAATTCAGTGGAGTTCTGGAGAAATAGTACAGGCACCTGCCAACAACTTGCTTCAACCGTTAGCAGGCTCACTCCTTCCGATCCCTTCTGGCACAGCACATGCGCAATACCTCCTCGATACCAAAGAACTTGATGAGACAGGATTCATGGCTCACGAAGGAGAAGCTAAAGTTACTGTGCGGTTTGCAAATCTGACCCGCTCCAGCGGTTCGATATTGCTGGCAGGTCACAGTTCAAACGGTTGGGTGCCAGGTCCGTTCCCCATGGCCCACAGCGGTTGGGCGGCTTCAACCACTGCCACCCTAAGCCAGCTAATACCTCAGGCTTCTGGCGAAATCGGCGTCGATCTTTTTTTGGCTCCCATACCCGGCGGCAGAGACGAAGCTCAAACGCACGCTGCCGATGGGATTGTTGGTCGCAGGCCAGTAGTACGACGGATTACTCTTCCAGGAGATCCTCAAGACATTCCGATGGAAATGGTCCAGTCCGCATTGCTCCGTGACCCTATATCAATAGCCTACAAACAAGGGGGCATCCTTCTGGAACACAACGTTGTTGTTGGATAACGGCACCACTTGACTGGTCAACGAACCGCTCCTACGCTTACGTGGGTAAGATATTTTGGTTAGGAGCAAACATGGCGAAGAGTTGGACGGACATGGTAAACGAAGCCAAGGCTGCCGTGCACGGCGTGTCCCCTCATGAAGCGCAACAGAGGCTACAAAACGATCCCGAAGCGCTTCTAATAGAAGTCCGTGACGCTGAATCTGTACCCATAGAAGATCGTGCACCTGATGTGGTGATGATCTCGCTTGGATCTCTCCCGATGCGGGCAGATTTGGAAATAGCTGAACGGCTACGGGATAGGCGCCTAGAAGACCGGTCACGACAGGTGATAACGACTTGAGGCGGAGGCCAAATGGCAGCACTTGGGGCCCAAGTGCTTCACGATATGGGATTCACCAATGTGGCCTACATGGACGGAGGCATGCGAGGCTGGAAATCCGCTGGCCTGCCGACTTCCGAATAGCTTCCACAAGATGGAACATACAAGATGTCTCATTTTCGATTAACATGCCCAAAGTGCGGAATGGAACGTCCTGCAGACATGTCGCCAGAAGCCTGCACGGGCTGCGGGTCTCCCCTTGACGTTAAATACTCGTCAAATGTTAGAAAGCTCTCAGAGATGCCTACCCCTCTGCACGACTTTAAGTCCCGATTAACTCTCGGCGAAGGCAATACTCCGCTTACAGAACTGGCGACCATTGGCGGCAAGCTACCGCTTCGGAAACTATACGCTAAGCTAGAATTCTTGAACCCTACCGGGTCATTCAAGGACCGTGGGACCGCAACGATGCTTTCAGTTGCCCTGGAACATGGAGTCTCAGAGTTAGTAGAAGACTCGTCAGGAAATGCCGGTGCATCTGTGTCTGCGTACGCCGCCCGTGCCGGAATCAAATCACACATCTTCGTACCAGCTGACGCCCCTGAAGCCAAACTACGGCAGATCATCGCCTACGGACCTAATGTCCATCCCATAAAAGGATCGAGAGATACCGTTACGACAGCCGCAGTCAACTACTGTAAAAAGCATGGGATAGTGTATACGTCACATATGCTCAGCCCCTACTTTGCTGAAGGAACTAAGGCTTTCGCATACGAAGTCGCAGAACAGTTTGGCCAAGAGCTACCCGATCACATAGCGTTCCCGGTTGGAAATGGCTCACTATTAATCGGCGCCTACAATGGGTTCAGAGAGCTCAAGGAATCCGGACGAATCGACAACATACCCAAGCTGCACTGCGTCCAGTCCCGGAATGTAATGCCGCTGGTGTCCGCCTTTAATGGCGTAAACTGGTCTTCTGACCAGGCGGTAAAGACGATTGCTGGAGGCATATCCATCGCAGCGCCGTCCCGACAATGGCAGATATTGAATATACTAAGATTGACCGGAGGTTCCGCGGTCGCAGCTGAAGAGGCCAACATTTTAAAGATGCAGCAAGCTTTAGCAGAACTCGAAGGTATCTTCGCTGAACCAACCTCTGCGGCAGCGTTTGCAGGGCTTGAGATGTTGGCGAATACTAACGCTATACATCAATCCGATAACGTTCTTGTTCCCGTCACCGGGTTCGGCCTCAAAGATGAGCCTCCCCCTTCGACCTAGAGGAGTAGATATGAAGTTGCAGATAATGTCCCCCGCCGCTGACAGGGTTGATTACAAGGTTCCTCCAGCTCCGCGATTGTCCGGACTAGAAGGTAAGACCATCGGTCTCTACAACAACATGACGGGAGGTGCTGACATAGCCGTGGACCGAGTGGCCGAGCACATAGTCAAGCGGTTCCCGGGAGTGAAAATAGAGCGCTATGGGGGCGATCGCAGGCCTGGCAGACCAGCCCTAAGCCGAGGCACTCACATAGATGACATAGAAGCTAAAATCATTGCATCAGAAGTAGACGCAATGGTCGGGGCGACAGCCCATTGAGGCGGCTGTACGTCATGGCTTGCCCATGACATGGTAGCTGTCGAGAAAGCGGGCATCCCGGCCGTGGCTATCGCGGCTAGAAGCTTTGCCAGAGCGTGGCAGTCCTGCGTGGATGGATGGGGGCAGCCCAGTGCTTCATTCGTCACTATACCTCACGCAACGACTGGGCAGCAGTCCGACTTCATCCACAAGATGGTCGATGATCAAATAGACAACATCATCAAATGCCTCACGGAGATTCCAGCGACCGTAAAGGATATCCGAGGTTCAAGAAAAGAAGCCCATACAACTGACATATTCGACATCGATATCGATGCTAGTCCTGAAGGTCTCGACGCGGTTAATCGATTTTTAGCCGAACGAGACTGGTCTGATGGCATCCCGGTCATACCACCTACCCCGGCAGCTGTCGAGAAAATGTTAGGGGGAACGAAACGAGCTCCTCAAGAAGTCCTAATGGTTATGGAGCCAGGTTTTGGCCTAGCCACGATAGAGAAGATAGCCATTAATGCGGTCATGGCTGGCTGTCGACCGGAGCAGTTCCCCGTATTATTGGCGGCAATCGACTGTCTAGGCAAACCCGAGATGAACCACCGCGACATGCAGGTCTCAGGCCATACTGAAGCGCCGATAATACTGGTCAATGGCCCAATCGCCGAGAAAGCCGGCATCAACTTCGGCACAACCGCTATGGGCCCTGGCGTCATCAACAGCGCCAACACGGCGATTGGCCGAGCCCTTCGACTGTGTCTCATCAACATCGGCTACTGTAATGCCGGAGCAGGTGACCCAAATTTTGTAGGACTACCAACCAAATTCGGTATGTGCATAGCAGAGAATGAAGCGGCAAGCCCATGGCAGCCTTATCACATGGATCTGGGATACAAGAAAGACGAAAGTGCCGTAACTGTGGTCACAGTGACTGGTCCAACTACTATCATAGACCCTAGGTCCAAAAACCACGAAGATACTCTCAACAACATCAGTTCAATGATGTTCTACCCTAACGCTGGAAGTGGTAATTGGCTTAAAGGTTGGGAGTCCGCTCAAATCGGTCACACCAACCGGCGGATTCAATATCAAGGCCCATATCACCCTATAATATTAAGTCCATCTAGGGCGGTTATCATGGCCGAGGCTGGCATGAGCAAACGCGACGCCCAAGAATGGCTGCACGAGAATTGCCGGGCGTCTTTGAAATCCATTCTGAGCAAAGGAGATATTCCCACTGATTCCGATGGGAATTGGATTCACCATCCAGAATTACAGCATCTAGCAGACAATCCCGACGCGACTATCCCTGCGTTAGAGAGTCCAGAACAATACCTACTCTTCGTAACCGGCGGATCTACCCATTATGCCAACTTCTTCTATGGGACCTACGGTATTGCAACCTCGCCTGTTGAAAATGTCTAAGCACGGGTTGCAACCCACAGGAAATAGTGACCGCCGCCTTTCTTGCCGCTTCGAGCCCGAGTTTTGACCTCTTCCACTTTGAAACCAGTCCTCAACAATCTCCTGGTGAACGCTGGATCAGGGTCGGTCGACCAGATGGACAACACTCCCTTCGGTCTTAGAGCATCAAACGAGGATTTCAGACCTTCTAAGCCATAAATCCACTCATTGCCCTCTTGGGTCATGGCCTGCGGGCCGTTGTCTACGTCCAGAATGATAGCGTTGTATGAGCCTTTGCCGGACTTGATTACAGATGCGACATCGGTTACTTGAACTTGGACACGAGAGTCTTCAAGCGGACTGTCGGCAAGATGACCAAGGAATTTTTTGTTCCACTCGACAACCTCGGAAACGACCTCAGCGACGACCACCTCAGCATCATGGTTCAATTCGTCCAACGCTGCTCTCAACGTATAACCGAGGCCCAGACCCCCTATAAGAACCCGAACGCCAGGGTTATAAGCAAAACGCTCACATCCAAGCTTTGCTAGAACTTCTTCGGAGCCATGGAACTGGCTATTCATAAGTTCTTGGTTATCTGCTTTGATTGAAAATTCGGTGTCTCGCTGATAAAGACGGAGTTCCGTGCCGTTTTTTGTTGTTTTGGCTGTGCCTAGCAGTTTCGAAGGGATCAAAAGACCTCGGGTTGTTTCTCACGATATTTTAGAATTAGCCGGGAGCGGCTCATCCTTTATCAAGAGCTCATTACGCCGGAGTTAAAGGCCGACTTCGTAAAATTATATGACTCCGGCTTCTACTAAATATGCCAACTCTAGTTTACTAAATGCCAATTCATTGCAAAAAATCTCTTCGTTGTGCTCTCCGACCAAGGGGGCGCGCCGAGATATACTCCAGGGTGAGCCGTTGTATATCCCGGCCGAGCCAGGGTATTTAAACGTCTTACCCAATTCAGGATGTGGTACGTCTACCCAGAATCCCCGATCATTCAAATGGCCTTCATCAACTAGCTCGTCGGGCGTCCTCACTGCCCCCCAATTGAAGCCTCGCTCTTGTCCGCCATGGGCCATTTCATCTCGGGTCATGTTTGCAGCGAAATTCGCGACTACTTCATTTATATGATCGCTGCTTGACTCAAATACAGACTGATCCTTATAGCGGTCATCTCCCAAATCACCAGCCAGACCATGTTTGGCCATCCAGGCCACCAAATTCGGGAACTGCCTGAACGTCACACGAGACGCCGAGGCATTCACATAGCCCCCATCCTTGCATCTAAGTTGGCTCACCTCCGTCGGCAACACCGAGGCGTGACGACCTGTCTGGCGCGCGACGACATCCCCTTGATATATGTAAGTGTTCACATGCATCTCGGTCGTAAGTGCACAGGCATCATGCACTGAGGCGTCAATGTACTGGCCTTTTCCTGAGTTAGTCCGGTGGATAAGCGCTGCGATTATCGCCATGTAGGCATAATGGCTGCCAATATGCCAGGCGTTTCCCCCGCCTGGGGCTATAGGGATATTTTCAGGATCATCTTCCTTATCGTAACCTGAACATCCCATCTGCCCCCCCGCGGCTAAATGCAGCAAATCCCCGGTCAAGTAATCTCGCCAAGGACCAGTCTGGCCAAACCTGGTCAGCGAGCACACAATAAGTCGAGGGTTCGAAGCTGCCAGGTCCTGATAACCCAATCCAATAGATGCCATATATCCTGGGTCAAATGTTTCCAGAATTATATCGGCCGAGGTAGACAGTTTTTTAAATATCTCGCGGCCATCCTGGGTATCCAGGCTCAGAGTTATGCCGCACTTAGAGGTGTTGTAATGCCAGAAAGAAAGACTGCGATCACGGTGGGGAACGTCATCTAAGAACGGCCCAACGTCGCGGGTTCCCTGCCCTCCCGGTGGCTCTATCTTAATGACTTCAGCACCCATATCAGCCATTAGTTTGCCGCACCACTGTCCTTTTTCGTCGGCCAGCTCCAGTACTCGGAGTCCTGACAAGGCACCCGTTTGTTTCCCTGGATCAGAAGAAACTTTCGTTTTTCCCGTGGAAGGTCTCGATCCAGTCGATGGCAGTTGCTTGGACCCGATCATATCGTCCATATAGGGATATCTATCAATTGAAGTTGGCCAGAACGTGCCGTCGTAGTATCCTGCCACGAATTCGTCGTGACTCATGCCCAACAAACCCTCAAATATCTCCTGGTTATGCTGGCCAATCATCGGCGCAGGACTAGTGTTTATCACTGGAGTCTCTGATAACTTGAACGGTGCATTCTGGAACTTGTACCGCCCAATCACCGGGTGGTCGAGCTCAGAATATAATCCTCGGTGACGCAATTGAACGTCGTGTTCCACTCGATTTTCCGTACTCTGAACCGGCATAGCTGGTACGCCCGAAGACTGGCACAGCTCCATCAATTGGTATTTCTCAATGGTTTCCGTCCAAGACTGAACGCGACGGTCTAATTCTTCCTGATGATCTATACGTCCAGACAGAGTCTGGTACTTAGAGTCGGAAGCCCATTTAGGAGAACCCATAGCCTGGATTAACCCTTGCCATTCACTTTCAGAGAAACAGGTTATGGCGCACCAATCGTTGTAGCCACCACCTTTGGTCCGATACGCATTGTGAGGAACTGTTGTTGGCCCCCTATAGTTATTCAATAACGGTGTCCCTGGCCAATGAGCCCTGTTCCCTGGCGGGTATCCATCTCTCCTAGACGGACGATTGTTAATCGTTGCATCTAGGAGCGCCGCCCCGTTTAGTGTGGCGCCGATAACCATTTGTGATAAATCAACATGTTGACCTTGGCCGGTTATGGTCCGATGGTATAGAGCGGTAAGGATAGAAAATGCAATGTACATCCCACCCGTGTCGTCGAGATATGACCAACCCCATCCAGCAGGAGGTTTGCCCGGGAGGCCCGAAAGATATGTCATTCCCGAGAACGCCTGTGCAATCGGACCCATAGTGAGATAATCCCGATGACGCCCTGTGTGGCCGAACCCCGCTTGTGAAACGTAGACAATATCTGGGTTTATCTTGCATTGCTCTTCGTAGCTCAAACCCCAGCTTTGCAAGGTTTTGGCGCTAAAGTTCTCGACCACTACGTCGGATTCCGCGATTAATTGCTTGATCAGACCTAGTCCTTTTTCCGAGCGCAGGTTGACGGTAATGCCTTTTTTGTTGGCATTAGTGTCATTGAAATTAGTCCTGGTATTGAGGTCGGGAGTTATCCCTGGTGCCGTGCCACCTGTAGTTCTTCCTCTTTCAGCCAAAGGCCATTCGACCTTGATCACTTCAGCCCCGAGGGCACCCAACCACCTAGTTGCCCAAGGACCAGCTCTGACCCATGTGAAATCCACAACCCGAACTCCCGACAAGGCCTTTGGGGATGTCGCCATCTGCCCATGACTTGGGGTCAACGTGTCCTCCATGCAGTCGTGTGATAGTTCTAGATAGAGTCATGATAAAGCCTGCGCTATCTACCTTTTCTAGCGAGGAATTCTGGAAAAGCCTCTTCGACTCCGAAACCTTTCTGTACCTCTGTGAAATCTTTCTCGTTCTGCCACATTCCTTCAAGGTCCGTCGTCATATCGTCAATCATTATTTTTTTGATGCCAATGACCGAAGGCTGGTGATTCTTAGCAATCAAAGTTGCGATTTCCATCGTCTTGGCGCGTAGTTGGTCTGTCGGCACAAGATGATTCAGGAGTCCGATTTGTAAAGCCTCATCAGCCTCGACCACACGGGCGGTGAACAGCAATTCCTTGGCTTTGGGCCAGCCCACCTGGTTGGGTAGCGTCCAGGTGCAATTTATGCGTCCGTAAGCAACGGCAAGGAACCGAAATTTGGTGTTCTCGCATCCGACCCTGATGTCGAGACATGACGCTAAAACCGCCCCGCCACCATAGGCCAATCCATTCATCATGCCGATCACTGGTTTAGGAGAAGCAGATAACTCGTAAATCCAGCGAGAGTGCTCCAATTGCCTAGCATCTCGCTCTTCTTCGGTACGATTTTTCGCATCCTCTCGTTGCTCGTGAATGTCCCCGCCCGCAGAGAAAGCCTTTTCGCCTATGCCGGTAATTACGATGCAGCCGATACTATCGTCGGTATTGGCGGTCACGACAGCATCATGAAGTTCAGTGTTAAGAACGTGATTCATCGCATTTAACACCTCGGGGCGGTTCAATGTGATGATTGCCACTCCTTCTTCATTCTCCACCATAATTGTTTCGTAGGCCATGTTAACTACCTTCCTAACCTTCCCCTGTATCCGGGAAGGAACGATTTGAATTCTACTTCTAGAGTCGCTCACCGATTTTAAAGTGAGGGTAGCGACCAGTCAATTTGCTCAGGATCTGTTCCTCCTTATGATAAACTTCCATCCGACACGCTGGCTGACTCTCAGGCGTGGAATCAGTAATGACTTAAACTGCGGTTTGTGTTGGAGGTAATTACCTTGGCTCAGAAGATGGATGCGGGCACAGCGGTTATCGAGATGCTGCGTCAGGAAGGAGTGTCCCACATGTTCGGCATCGTCGGCTCTTCTTTCCTGGACATTCTAGACCCACTATATGACCGAGACGATATCCGGTTCATAGGTGTACGACACGAACAAGGCGCAGCCCTTATGGCCGATGGCTACAGCCGAATTTCAGGAGCTCCCAGCGTATGCCTCGTAACCAATGGACCTGGAGTCCTGAACCTGACCTACGGTATAGGTTCAGCTTACGTAGCCCATTCGCCGGTCGTAGTTTTAGCCCCTTCGGCATCACGGAGTCATCAAAATCGAGATTCCACTCAAGAATTCGACCAGGTCGCACTCTTTAAACCGATCACCAAAGCAGCCTTCGCGATCAACAAGATCGAAGTTCTGCCAGAAGCATTACGCCACGCATTCCGGGTCGCTACCTCTGGGAAGATGGGACCAGTTATGATCGACATCCCCCGCGACCTTTTGCCTGGAGCTGAGTTAGAACTGGACCTAATGACTCCAGATTCGTACCGCCCGGGCCAGACACGCTCCAGAGGTGACCAAAGCTTGATCGACAAGGCGGCTTCAGTGCTCTCAGCCGCCCAACGTCCCGTCATACTGGCAGGCGGAGGAGTCCAGTGGAGCGGAGCTGCCGAAGAAGTCTGCCGCATGGCTGAACTCACGGGCGCGGCCATAGTTACTTCCTATGGCCGTGCGGATGCAGTACCTAACGACCACCCAAACTATCTGGGACATCTCGGGCGTTTAGGGTCTGCCGAAGGGATCGAAGCTGTTCGCCAAGCTGATACGATTTTAGCAGTGGGCACTAGGCTCAGTCAGTCAACCACTTTTTACGACAATCGCTTCATCCCAGAGGACGCAAAAATAGTCCAGATCGAGATTGACCCTGAAGAAATCGGACGCAATTATCCCGTAACCGTAGGGATCGAGGGCGACGCCAAAGCCGTTATGGACGGCCTATTGGAAAAGGTTCGTGAGCGAGAGCCCCGCCCGAACCAAGATTGGGTTTCAGAAATCGGCGACTGGAATTCGCGTCGGTCAACTCGTCTGCAAGACGAAGGCAATCTGACAGGTTCCCCGATCAAACCACAACGCGCATACGCCGAACTTAGAAAGGTAATGCCCAGAGATGCCATTGTGGCATTGGACGCCGGTCTGGCCCCCAACTATGGACAAGACCGACTCAACTATTACGAACCCAGGAGCCTTATAACGTCTCTGGACCTAGGTGGGTTGGGATTTAGCTTCCCGGCCGCCATAGGCGCTAAGTTTGCCGCTCCTGACAGACCGGTGATCAACTTTAATGGCGACGGAGGGTTCCTCTTTAACGCCCAGGAGTTCTCGACCGCAGTCCAATACAATTTACCTTTGGTTACAGTAATCATGAACAATGGCATCTGGGGTTCTGAGAAAGCGTACCAGCGCTACGCTTTTGATGAGCGCTATGTGGGTGCTGACGTCATCAACCCTAGGTTCGACAAATACGCTGAGATATTTGGCGGCGCAGGGTTCTACGTTGACAGGCCAGAGGATATCGGGAACGCTTTGCAAGAAGCTTTGAACTGCGGTAAACCTAGCATCATAGAAATCCCTACAGATCCAGACGAGATGCCCCGGCCAGCTCGGTTGGCCGAAGTACAAGCACCGCAGGAAAAATAACACCGGTGGACAGACCTTTGTTGATTGCCCGCCGTTAGGATATTCAGATGGAACAAGTAGTCAAGCCGGATGCCATAAATCTAGAAGATGACGCCGTCGTTATTCTATGGGAAGACGCCCACCGTAGCCCTTTCCCTCACCGCTTTCTTCGACTCAGGTGCCCATGCGCCAATTGCGTTGACGAAATGAGCGGCAAACGCACTTTGGATCCGGACACAGTCCCACATGACGTGAAGGCTCTAGATCAGATGCCTGTTGGGAATTACGGAGTGCAATTCCTGTGGAGCGACGCCCATCACACAGGTATATACACCTATCAAGTGTTACGGGCTGCCTGCACATGCATAATATGCGGCGAGGCAAGGGCTTCGTCCCAGAACTCAAACGGAGGGGCGTCAGAAAAGTCAGAGGCCTAGTCAGGCTGCTTCGAAGAATCGTTAGGCCTGGCCCGCATTGGTTTCTCTAACGAAGCTTTGAATTTCGGGGACGTGAAAGTGTTGGACTTAAAAGCAAAATTAGATAGCTGGCGTTCAGCCGGATTGCCGCATTTTTCGCAGTTGGCCGGTTCATCGGACTGAGAAACAGAGCGCATAACTTCGAAATCGATTCCGCAACCGGAGCAATAATACTCATAAATGGGCATGGATACCTCCCGATTTGAGTACATTTTAGATGCCTCACCCACCCAAGACAATATGACCTACTCCCAAATGAGGGAAGTATAGGCACATTCTGATAAAAATGGAGCAAACATGGCAGAAACCACAGATGTCGTAATCATCGGAGGAGGGGCCGCAGGCTGCGCCGTGGCCTACTATCTAGCCCAGTCTGGAGTTGAATCGACGATTATAGAGCGGGAAGGCATCGGCAACCAAGCTTCTGGGAACGCCGCCGGCGGCCTCAACCCGTTGACCGGCATCGGTATTCCTGGCCCTTTAGCTACTTTTGCCTGGGAATGCTATGAACTCCACTCATCCCTGTACGAGAGCCTGAAAGACACGACAGCAATCGACTATCAACATCGAACCGTTGCTAAGATTGATTTGGCTTTGGACGAGACTCAAGTCGATGACCTGAAACAAGATGCACTACGCATTAACGGCACCGATGGGTTTGAGGCCCGCTGGCTAGAACCAGAAGAGATTTTCAAGCTCGAACCTCGCATCGCTCCCAGTATTATTGGGGGGATGTATGACCATGGCAACGCGGCGGTCGACGCCAACAAATTAACCAACGCTTTGGCAAAAGCAGCCGGGTCTACGATTCGCGAAGGAAATGTGACCAACGTAGAGGGGAATGGCGGCAGAATAGACCGTGTAATCTTAGAAGACGGCGAAATATCCTGCGATCAAATAGTCATGGCAATGGGGCCATGGTCACGCAAAGCCGAATCCTGGTTGGGAGTTTATATACCTGTCGATCCTCTAAAAGGGGAAATTTTACGCCTTGAACTAGATGGTGACCAAATCCAATACGATATCTCGGGTGGAGGTGCTGCGATCTACCCTAAACTAGACGGTCTGAACTGGTGTGGCACCACCGAAGATTGGAAAGGGTTCGATCGTAATCCCTCAGAATATGTAGCCAAGGAAATCCGTAGTCGCCTAAACCGTGTCTTCCCCAAGTTAGCCGAATCCAAATTAGCGAAGCATACTGCCTGTCTGCGGCCAGTGACTCCGGACTGGCTCCCAGTCTTAGGTCAGGCGCCGGGATGGGAAAATGTTTATCTAGCGACCGGGGCAGGGAAAAAAGGCATTTTGTTAGCTCCGGGTATCGGCAAGTCTGTCGCCGACCTGATGACCGCAGGAGAGACGTCACTGTCGATACAAAACTACTCACCTGAACGGTTCGGAAGCGAACTGGACTAAGGATGAGATGGTTAAGAATATAACGATTCAAGCAGGCGACGTAATTCTAAGTGCTGAGTTGAACGAAACAGACACTGCAAATGCCGTCTGGGACGCTCTACCCATTCACGCCAATGGAAACACCTGGGGACATGAAATTTATTTCCAGATTCAAGTCGAATCCAATTTGGAGAACGGCCAGGAGATCGTAGAACTTGGCGATTTAGCCTATTGGCCGCCAGGTAGCGCTTTTTGCCTATTCTTTGGACTCACCCCGGCCAGTCAAGGAGATGAAATCAGACCCGCCAGCGAAGTCACGGTAATCGGCAAAATGATCGGCGACATCGAGCCTTTGAAGAACGTTGGATCGGGCAGCCTTATAGTTATAGAGGCTGCCTAGCCCCCGAAATGGCCTGTGACACTGGTATCTCCAGACACCACTATCTGCTTGGCATCTAGAGCGTCTGTAAGTTTGATGCGGCCGTAAACCAATAGCACGAATGTCTGGGTATCACATCCAAATATGGCATCGGGCCGTTTGTCACTGGCAGATTCCATGATAGCTTTTTGACCGCCGCCGCAAACGATATCATGACTGCCTGGGACTGAACCTGTTAACTCGAACCTAAGCCTGGCCGAAGAGACCATATTGGCACCTGGATCGAACAAACGACCCACTACAAATACCGGAAACATCTCCATTATTGAAGGCAGACTGTCAGCCGACATCAAAGGTGCAGGCTCTAACCTAGAACGAATATCCCATTCATGGACTATCAACTCAGTTATCCGAAGATTGAGGTAGGTCTCTACCGAAATCGTCCCCGCAGGGTGGTAGCAGAGCTTGCCCGAGTCCTTCTCGGTCAGGTCGGCTAGAACCTCGTCGAATCTGGCCATTTCCCGCTCATAGGTCGAAAGGATATCGCCGCCGAGACTTACCCTGTAGTCCACGGCAACCTGCGCATTATTCCTTAAACGGGCAGCCATATCCCCGACACCAGCCTCCGGCATTCCCTCAGGGGCCGAACCATCCCCACCGACGCCCCGAACGATATTAGGGCCGAATCTCTCAACTGCCCCTATAACATGTGCGACGACGTCCTGAACCTCCCAAGCATCGCAGGCGCTTTGGGTTTCCCAATCCCCAGCCGATAACGACTTTAAGTAGACCCCTATGCGCGCTGATTCTTCTCTAACTAATTGAACCTTATCCAAGACTGATCCCATTTCATATTCTCCTGTGAATACTCCCCTGTAATCCCTATTCCGATGGCGGTATTATAGGGGCCGTCCCCATTAACACAATACCGGTCTCGCACCGAGACAATAAATTAAATTTTGGGAGGCGTGCTTTGGCACTAGGTTGGGCAATAATCGGGGCAGGTATGCACCCGCATCAAAAAGTGGCACCGGCAATCGGCCTCACCCCAGACGCAGAACTGATCGGTGTATTGAGCCGAGACCAAGGGCGCGCAGACGCATTTGCAGAAACTCACAAAGCAAAAGCAGGATACTCAAACATAGACGACATGTTGGCAGACTCCCGGATCGACGCTGTATTCGTGTCATCTCCCAACGCTCTGCACATGGACCACACGATCCGCGCAGCCCAAGCTGGGAAACATGTGCTTTCCGAGAAACCCATGGCGACCTCGGTGGATGATGCCGTCGCTATGGTCAAAGCTTGCCAAGAGAACAGCGTGAACCTAGGGCTTGGTTTTGAACTACGGTTTCATCCGGCACACCTATTGGCGAAAAACCTGGTGTCTCAAGGCAAATTAGGTCGAGTGAGGTTAATCCAAGGCCATTGGGGCCGCGGTGAAAGAGGAGAACCCGAGCACCTGCCCCGTTCAGGTCTAAGAGCCTGGTGGGAAGATCCGTTAGCAATGGGTGGAGGTTCGGTAATCATGGGTCTCGGCGTACATGTGTTCGACTTAGTTCGATTCGTAATGGCCCAGGAAATCACTGAAGTTACAGCGATGACCGATGGCCAGACGACCGCCCAGCCCCTTGAACATATAGCTAGTATAGCCCTTCGACTGGAAGACGGCACTATCGCCAATGTTAGCTGCGGCAGAATGCTACCAGACACCCTCAACAATTTCACGATTTACGGAACTGACGGGCGTTTTACCGGTACAGCTACTGTTTGGGAAGCACGCATGGGCTCTGCCGAAGTCGTCAGCGAAACGGTCAATCAAACCGAAGAATGGGAATTCGACTACCTAGCCAACTTCGTGGCCGAATTGAGCGACTTTCACTCGGCCTTGCAACAAAGCCGAGAACCCGCTGCAACTGGCACTGACGGCTTAAGATCAACTGAAATAAATTCTGCGGTAATCGAATCTGCGAAGACTGGCCAGATCGTCAAAATAAAACATAGATCAGCACAATGGTGAACCGGTTGACGATAACCAAGCTCGTTGCTACGATTCTCACGCCTATAACAACGATATATCCGAGGGCTTTTTACTATGACTACCACCAAGGGTAACGAAGCGCAGGGCGCCTTGCGCGGCGTGCAAGTTTTGGATTTCGGCCACTATATCCCAGGGCCATTGTTGGGTATGTTGCTCAGCGACCAGGGTGCCAACGTGATAAAAGTTGAACGACCCGGCGGAGACCCTGCCCGAAGCGAGCCTGCATTTGCCACATGGAACCGCGGTAAACGATCTATCGAGCTAGACCTCAAAACACAATCCGGGCAAGATAACGCTCGAGCACTTGCCAAGAATGCCGATATCATTATCGAGAACTACCGCCCTGGTGTAGCAGACCGGCTAGGGATAGGCTATGAAGCCCTTTCAAAAGAAAACCCTCGGTTGCTGTACGTATCAATTCCCGGTTTCGGAGAGGATAGCCCCCATAGATACGATCGTGGCTGGGAAGGGATCGTCGCAGCGTCTACAGGAGTCTACCAAGCCTACGACGCCACGGAAGAACCGTTATTTTTGCCGTTGCCGGCCGCCAGTACCTTCGCGGCAATAGTTGCTTCAGTTTCGGTAACCATGGCAATGGTTGCCAGAGATCGAAATGGGAAAGGCCAACGTATAGAAGTCCCGATGCACAGCGCCATGTTCTCAGCCATCGGACGCCATCTAGTCAAACTATACGACATTGACCCACCGGACCTGTTTAACCTACCCCGGAACGTCATGTCTCATCAGTACATGTGCGCCGATGGGCGATACTTCCAGTCTCATGGCATGTATCAACGATTCGTTAGCCAACTGATGGCCGCCGCTAATAGGCCCGACTGGATCGAAGACCTGGAAGATTTATACGGCGCAAACGTTTCCGAAGAGACCATAGCGATGTGGAAAGACCGCTTCGAAAACATGTTCAGAGAACGAACCGCGAAGCAGTGGGAGGACGACATCGCCGAGGCTAAGGGAGTGGGCACTATTTGTAAGACGATTGACGAATGGCTGGTCCACGAGCATGCCATCGCTGGCCAAATGGTGAGAGAAATCGATGACGCACAATACGGCCGCATGAAACAACCAGGTGTCCAGGTCCGCTTACGAGGGACTCCTGGGGATATACAGGGCCGCGCACCAACTCTCGGAGAACACACAGCAGAGATATTGGCAGAAATCAATGCACCTGGACGGGAAGTGACTTACGCCGAAGGTCGCGAAAACATCATGAGCGCCTTAGAAGGTATCCGGGTGCTGGACTTGTGCATCGTCTTGGCTGGCCCCACATGTGGGCGTACATTAGGCGAATTCGGAGCCGAGGTCATCAAAATCGACGACCCTTCACGTCCCTATGATATCGCAGGCAACACAGACGTCAACCGAGGCAAACGCAGCATCAACATCAATCTTAAAACTCCCAAAGGCCTGGAAGTTTTTTACAAACTGCTTGAAACGGCTGACGTGGTGGTAGAAAACAATCGCGCAGCCAGTTTGGCACGGCTCGGCATCAGTTACGAAGAAATGAAGAAGCGCAAGCCAAACATAATCCATGCATCACTTAACGCATTCGGTTATGACGGACCGTGGGCCGAACGCCCCGGATGGGAGCAGTTGGCACAAGCAACAAGTGGCATCCAGGTTAGACGCGGCGGGCGTGACTCTGCCCCTAAACTGCTGCCCTATCCTATGAACGATTATGGTACTGGCCTGATGGGCGCTTATGCAGTTGCGTTGGCCGTACATGAACGCAACCGCACTGGTCTGGGACAGACTGTCAACAGCGGCCTAGCATTGACAGCCGGACTCCTCCAATCTCCGTTTTTCTTGGATTATGAAGGATACAAAAGAAACGAACCCGAAGGTTTAGAAGTCCGGGGATTCTCTGCCAAATCACGTTTATATCAGGCAGCGGACGGTTGGATGTATTTCCATTGCCCTGACGACAGATCATGGGAACAATTTACTAAACTATCTGAATTCGCAGGCCTAACGGAGTCCGGTGACGAAGGTCTTACGGAATCATTAACAGAGATTTTAGCAGCGAAGCCGAGACACGAATGGGCAAGACTAATTAATCCAACTGGCGTCAGTGTAATCGCCAATAGAGTTGTCGAGGAGTTCAGGGACGACGCGGATATCCGCAAAGCAGGCCTCATCGTAGGAAGAGACCATCCTAACGTCGGACAAGCAGATCACCTAGGTAGCGTTGCTAAGCTCTCAGAAACGCCCATGCGGATAGGACGACCTACACCCCTATTAGGTGCAGAAACCGACGAGATTCTTAAAGAAGCTGGTTATACAGACGAGCAGATTGAATCTCTAAAATTAGCCAGGGCAGTGGTTCAATACGAAGTTTAAAACAGATAGGAATGTGACTTTTTAGTCATCATAGTGCGGTTAGAATTTGGAGTTGCATTGTGGTAGTCCCTTCTGAGTTTTTAGTTTCATGACAGTAGTCGACTAACTGACAGATTCACGCAAATTCCCAAAACGTCCAAAACTATCAATAACAGGTCTCCTGGAAATCAACTAATCACACTTAACGTGACACTGTTCGAGTTCAGACAATTCGCATACGTTGACATAGTGTAATATTCGAATGATGCTCGGCTTTGGTTGATTCCCTTATGGCAGCAAGCCGGGTAACGTGCTAAACTGGCTTCAAGCTGGATCACGCTGAATACAGCGTGAAACCTCAGGTAGAAGAGGTCCCTTTGCTCCGCATCTACAACACCCTGGCTAAAAAAGTTGAAGAGATTCAACCCACCACTCCAGGGACCATTCAAATGTACACGTGCGGTCCCACCGTTTACCGCGACGCTCATATTGGGAATCTGCGGACCTATCTGATGGCAGATTGGGTGCGCCGTTCGTTAATTCATAGCGGCTTACAAGTCACCCATATCAAGAACATCACCGACGTCGGCCATATGCGCCAAGAGTTGGCCGAAGCCGGCGGTGACAAGATGATTATGGCCGCGTTGGCAGAGGGCAAGACTATCCAAGAGATCGCCCAGCTATATGCCGGCCGATTCCACAGAGACGAATCTCGACTGAACATTATGGAGGCGACGGTCTTCCCATGGGCAAGTGAACACATCCCAGAAATGATAGCTATTAATGAAGCTCTACTAACAAACGGTCACGCGTATGAGAAAGGCGGAAACCTGTATTTCGATGTCCCATCATTTTCTAGTTACGGAAAGCTTTCTAATAATTATGGAGGGGACCTCCTTGAAGGTGTTCGATCTGAAGCGGATCCTCTGAAGAAAGACCCTAGGGACTTCACTCTTTGGAAAGCTGCTGAACCAGGCCGTGACGTGAAATGGCCCAGCCCTTGGGGTGACGGGTTCCCAGGGTGGCACATCGAGTGTTCTGCAATGGCCTCCAAGTATCTAGGGGAGAGTTTCGACATTCACACTGGCGGCGTCGACAATGTGTTCCCTCACCACGAAGATGAAATAGCCCAAAGTGAAGCCGCCTTCGGGAACCAACACGTCAACTACTGGATCCATGCACAACATCTGCTAGCAGACGGCGCCAAAATGGCCAAGTCAGCGGGCAACGTATTCCTCATAGAAGAATTAATCGAACGGGGGTTCTCTCCTCTTGCTTTCCGATATCTGTGCATGACAATCCTGTACAGGCATCGGATGAACTTCACATTCACTTCGCTTAAGGCTGCCGAAAAAGCCTTGACCAACCTGCGCCACAGGATCTGGCTCTGGAGTCACGAGCCCGAAGAGAACGGCTATGACTCCGAGAAAGCGGAGTATCGAGGTCGGTTCTGGAACGCAGTTGAATCAGATCTAGATATGCCTCGTGCGCTAGCACTAACCTGGGAGATGGTGCGATCAGAATTGCCTGGCCGAGCCAAAATGGATCTATTGTTAGAATTCGACGAAATATTCGGCTTAGACCTGCACAAGGCACCAACAGAGAACTCTGTTGCCACAGATATAATATCTAGGATAAACCAGCGAGTCGGACACCGGGAAAAATTAGATTACGCAACTGCGGATTCTCTCCGCGGCCAGCTAACTTCAGACGGCTATTTAGTTGAAGACACTCTGAATGGCACAAGAATTAGGCCTAAAACGCCCTTGGAGCTTCGTCAGGAAAAATGGGCTTCCGTATCGTCTTCAAGAGAAGTGGAATCTTATCTAGACCAGCCCTCTACGCTCGATTTTACATTTATATTGAACGCATATGGATATCCCAACGACGTAAAGCGTTGTATTGACGGCATGCTTCAGCACTCCGGAAATCATTCCATTGAAGCCATCGTTATAGATAACGGATCCACTGATGGCACCGGAGAACTCCTTGAGGAAATGCTCACTCGGCATCATGAACTACGTGTTATCCATTGCGACCATGTAATCGGAGATGCAGCTAGTAAGAACATCGGTATAATGCAAAGCCGCGCACGGAATATTGTGGTATTGGATGGCTCCACAGAGATCACAGGCAACATATTAGATTCAGTATCGCATTCTCTTAGCGACCAAACGGTAGGTATATATGGTCCATGGGGACTGAGCACCCCCGACATGCAACACTTCCATGAAGAAGTCGAAACCGGAGAAGCCGACGCCATGCAAGCCTATTGCATGGCCTTCCGCAGAGAAGAGGTTAATACCGTCGGGTTGATGCGGGAGTGCTTCAGATTCTACCGAAACCTGGACATTGACTACTGCTTCCAATTCAAGGACAAAGGCTTCAGGATAATAGCCGATTCCAGTCTGCCTCTAATTAGACATGAGCACCGCCAATGGACCGAACTGGATGACAACCAGAGAGACGAATTGAGCCGAAAGAACTTTGGGAGATTCCTCAAACGTTGGGGCAACCGTCCAGATCTGTTAATTGCAGCAGACGCCGTCGGCTTTGAAAATCAACAAAGATTCCACCACTAGAACCGATAGCTGGCTTATAAGCAATCGGCTGACAGAAACTAACCTGAGACGTCTTTCAATCAGTTCCTGCCGACAGCGTCAAACATAAAACAAAGTGACCATCCTCCGCTATTTTTCAGTAAATCAGAGACCTAATCCTACACATGGCGTAGAATATCCCATCTGCCATGATGGGATATCTGTACCGTTTTACGGCTCTATCGGCGCTGTTCCGAGTAGCGGTTTCTGATTGATACTGTTTTTAACATCAACGAACATGGTCCATAATCGTAGAACTCTACCAATTCCATGTTCTCTCTTAGGCAAATAAATGACGAATCACGCGAGGTTGTTAACATAACCGAGATGCAATATTTATCTCCTCCCATTATCCAAAACTCATTGTTGACTCTGTGCCTAGCCAGTGCTAGATTCCGGTTAGCCTCAACAGTAGATCCTTTAAGCCCTTGGGCAGCCCTGCGGAGCACCTAGCCGATGTCTGACATTGCCGAAAGATTATTGGCGGGCGAACAAAGGGCTCTATCAAGATTGATCACCTTGCTAGAACGAGGCGACGTCGACGCCGCCGACGCTATGAAGGCTATCGATGGTAAAACCGGAAGGGCGTACACGGTTGGTATAACTGGACCTCCTGGTGCTGGAAAAAGTACCGTTGTTGACCAGCTGATCCATTTGGCCCGAAACGCGGACTCGACGGTAGGCATAATAGCTGTAGATCCGACCAGCCCTTACAGCGGTGGGGCCATTCTTGGTGACCGCATCCGGATGCAGCGGCATTACCTAGATTCTGGTGTCTTCATCCGAAGCGTGGCTACCCGCGGTCAAACAGGCGGGCTACCACGCATAGTCAAAAGCATGGTTCGAGCACTCGATGCCGCTGGAATCGACCTCATATTGGTCGAAACCGTAGGCGTTGGACAGACCGAATTAGGCATCGTCAGCGTAGCGGATACCGTCCTGGTCGCTCTGAATCCTGAGTCTGGAGACGCGATTCAGACGTTAAAAGCTGGAGTGATGGAGATCGCCGATATTTTTCTGGTAAATAAAGCAGACAGGGCAGGAGCAGAACGCATGGCAACGGCCATCACAGGAATGCTCCAGATGTCAGAAACTCGTCCCGACTGGAACCCACCGGTGGTACTAACAACAGCCAATACAGGACAGGGAATAACAGATCTTTGGGGGAAGATCCAAGACCACCGAAAATTTCAAACGTCGAGCGGCGCACTTACCCGCCGGCGCGGGCTTCAGCGCAAACAAGAATTCTTGGAAGCAGTTGAAGAAGCACTAGCACAACGTCTTCGTGACAAAGTTGAAAGCGACCCTGACCTAAATGCTACTTTGGAGCAAGTAGCGGCGAAAGAGACTGAACCGTACTCCGCAGCGTTACATTATCTGGAATCGTCTCTTTTTTCGGCAAACTGGCTTAACGCACCACCTCAATAAATTGGAATATTCATACAAAACAATTATCTTGGTGCAGCCAGATAACTCCACTGGGCTTTCCTTGAATAGAGCCGCCTCTTCAGCTGGGCTGAGGAGACTGATTTATCCAACTCTCGGACGTGGAGATTTGTAATGGCAGTTCTAGGTGTTGATCTAAGGGCTTCCCGGAAAAAACCTTCGTCCATCGCAGTATTAGATTCTCAGTCTTATTTGACTGAGCTTTCCAGCTTCTTTGAAGATAACGAACTAGTTAAAGTTGTTAACGATATTAATCCCGACGTGGTGGCCATCGGTGCACCGCTTAACCTACCATCTGGATTTTGTTGTCTGGATCAGAGCTGTGAATGCCGCTTCTCAGAACCAAATCGAAAAGGCCGGTTACTCGAATTGGAACTCGCTAAGATGGGAATCAGTTGTTTCTACACCAACAAGGGATCGATCATCAGGGAACTAATCTACCGTGGCATTCAATTGAGTAACACTCTCCGAGCCGCCGGTCACACGGTAATCGAGGTTTATCCTCACGCCTCTAAGATGTTGTTATTCGGCGATAAGGTACCCCCCAAAAATAGCGCCGTCAGCATCAGCTACATGATCGGCCACCTCACTGCGTTGGTTTCAGGCATGGAAGATCACGCCGACGACCTTGACCGGAATACATGCGACTCCATCATTAACGCCTACACCGGCCAACTGCATGCTCAATCGAACACCGACATCCTAGGGGATCCGGACGAAGGCATACTAGTCCTGCCCAAACTTCCGAGCTAATCGAGGTGGCCAAACCTCACACATGGATCACCGAAGAGCCCCTAGACTGGAACCTTATCCACACAGGACTTCTTCAATTTGGCCGGTAACCAAACTCATATCTGGGTCGATTGACCGTCAGATTGACGTGACTTATAAAGTCATACCTCCAGCCCGGGATACCTATCGAAGTTTAGTCAGAAGAATATCAAAAAGAGCGCAACCGACCCACCCTTAATCTGCAGGTAAAGCAAATTAGGACGAGACCCAGCCCAATCAAAGGACACAGTTC
>ENA-UPTF01000418-UPTF01000418.1-marine-metagenome-genome-assembly--contig:-NODE-418-length-30299-cov-3.635762_pt1 | contig 30299 bp, 30 predicted proteins | sample MGYA00238166_ERZ767019 | MGnify/ENA primary metagenome ERZ767019 (study PRJEB28930, sample SAMN06266391) | marine metagenome | isolation source: Sea water from 250 m depth | place: Atlantic Ocean | study... | reverse complement strand
CTCCTTCTTCTGTTCCAAATGAGCCTTTTGTTAGCATTATTCCAAAAAGGAACAGAACAATTATGGCACCTATATAAACGAGAATTTGAGTAACTGCTACAAATTCAGCTCCTAAGAGGATAAACATTCCCGCCGCTCCAGCCAAAACAATCACCAGATAAAGAGCAGCGTGAACAATATTCTCTGTTGTAACCATTCGCAATGCTGCCAAAATCATCACTAAAGCAATAAGTGCAAAAAAGACATTTTGAGCGACTAACACCTCACTACTTGTTAATGGATCCAGTCCTTCGATTTGAGACAAAAAGAAACGAGTCATTAACGTGGAACCTCTAGTTGTTTAGCTTCACTACCAGTTTCATATTCTTCAAAGTCAGGCACAGTTTCCATCCACTTTGATAATTGATCTTTGTCATGAAGCAAGTCAGCCAATTTTGGCTCAGAAAATTCAAATTCTGGCGACCAAAAGAGAGCTTCAAAAGGGCAAACTTCAACGCAAATACCGCAATACATGCAAAGTGCAAAATCAATATCAAAACGATCCAAAGCGTTTTTCTGTCGAGGTTTACCACCAGGTCTTCTAGGTGGAGCTTTGTATTTATGACCTTCAATGTAAATGCACCAGTCAGGGCATTCACGTGCACAAAGCATGCATGCAGTGCAATTTTCTTCGTGTAATGCAATCACTCCTCTAGCACGAAGGGTGGGCGCTTCTTTCACTCGAGGATATTGAACTGTATGTGAACCTTTCGTTAGGGTTCTAATTAAAGTCTTAAAAGTCACCCCTAAACCTTTTATTAACCCCGGAACTCTTATCGATAAACCCATCAGAAAATCACTTTCAATACACCAGTAGCAACAATATTTACCAATGAAAGAGGCACTAATACTTTCCAAGCAAGTTGTTGCAATTGGTCTTCACGAAATCTGGGATATGTAAATCGGAACCAAAAGATAAGGAATGACACGAGCAACATCTTTCCTACCAAAACCAACGGCCCTATGAGATTGAAAAGATTATCCGTCGGATCCAAACCTGGAATGTACCAACCACCTAGAAAAAATGTTGCTGCTAAAGCTGAGAAAATTCCAGCGGTAGCAAACTCCCCTATAAAGAAAAGTAAAAATCTCATTCCTGTATATTCAGTTAAATAACCGGTAACGATTTCTGATTCAGCTACAGGCATGTCAAAAGGTGGTTGAGTTAGTTCAGCTTGAATTGCTATAAGAAAAATCACAAAACCTAAGAACTGTGTAATTAGAAAAGGATTACCTATCCCTCCCCAACCAAAAATTTCACCATTTGCTTGAGCTAGAACAATTTCTTGAACGTTCAAAGTACCTGCTTGGATTACAACACCCATTACGGCTAAAACAAGAGGTAACTCGTATGCAACAAGTTGTCCTGCTGCTCGCAATCCACCAATCAATGAGTATTTACTGGCGGAGCCCCAACCCGCCATGAGAATTCCTATTACCGAGATTGAAGAAACCGCTAAAGCTAAAAATACCCCAGTGTCAATATTTATGAACCAAGCATCTGGACCTGCTGGTAACACCAAAACTAGTAAAAAAGTTGAAGCTAAAACTACAAATGGAGCTGCTTTGAAAACTACCCTGTCTGCGTCTCTTGGGAATAAATCCTCCTTCTGAAGAAATTTTCCAACTTCTGCTAAAAGCTGTAAAGAACCGTAAGGACCAGCTTCCATCGGGCCCAATCGACTTTGCATAAAACTCATCATCTTAAATAAATAAAGATAAACAAGAGTTCCTGCAGGAAGAAGTACTGCTACCAATCCCAGAACTGATCTAATTACAGTTTGCTGCCAGTAAGCGAGTTCTATAGCCAGATTAAAAACTGTCATCGGTCAATATCTCCTAAAATGAAATATAAACTCGCCAAAATAGAAATTACATCGGGGACGTAAACACCTTTCAAAACCCATGGCGTAATTGAAACATTATTAAACGAAGCTGAACGTATTTTCACTCTATAAGGAACCAAATCACCCTTAGAAACAATGTAATAACCCATTACTCCAAGAGGATTCTCTGTTTCTACATAAGCTTCACCAGGAGGCACCTTTATAATCCTTGGCACTTTAGCCATTATTGGACCTGAGGGTATTCCGTCAAGAATTTGACCTACCATTTTGCAAGACTCCCTGACTTCCTGCAGACGTACCCAATATCGTGCAAATGAATCACCATCGGGATGTGTCCAAACTTTCCAATCAAGCTGGTCGTGAATCAGACCTACTCCACCATCTCTCCTCAAATCCCAATCAACTCCACTCGATCGAATATTCGCTCCTGAAAGTCCGTAAGCAAGACCTGTATCAGCGGGAATTATTCCAATTCCTCTAGTTCTGGTTTGAAAAATTTCATTCCCAACTACAAGATCCTCCATCTCTTCGCAAAAAGAATGAATGCGGACAAGCACATCTTTAGTTTCTTGTATCCAACCCTTTGGTAAATCGTCTTTTATTCCACCTATCCGATCAAAATTAGGATGAAATCGCCCACCAGTTACTGACTCGATTTGATTTAAAACAAATTCCCTATCCCTAAATGCATAAAAGACAGGGGTTGTTGCTCCTAACTGAACTGCCATATCGCCCAGAAACAAAACAACATTCGCTATTCGGGATAGTTCGAATAAAGCAGTTCTTATCCATTGTGCCCTTGCGGGAGCTTCCACCTCCATAAGCCTTTCGGCTGCAAGGATGAACGGAACCTCATTAGCAAAACTCCCCAACCAATCAATTCTGTTTACCAGAGTTGTTACCTGCGGATAGGTTCTAACCTCTGTAAGTTTCTCATATCCACGATGCATGTAACCCATCACAGGTTCTGCGGACACAACTTGTTCACCGTCTAAACGAACAATTATTCGTAAAGTCCCGTGCGTAGCTGGATGTTGAGGTCCTAGATTTAGAGTCATACCTTCTGTTTCAAGTTCAATATTGACTCTTGCATCACTTGCTTGATTTGCTATATAAGAAAGCTGCTGGGTTGAAGCTTCAGAATTCATCAGGTTTCTTCTCCTGATTCTTCGGTCTCGTCATCATTCTCTCCAGGCATAAGCTCAACATCAACAATTCCAGGCCAGGGTTTAGCTCTTCTGGAAAGTAAAGGAAAGTCCTTTCGAAGTGGATGGCCTTCAAATTCAGTTGGTAAATAGAGATTCACCATATTCGGATGGTTTTTAAACGAAATTCCAAACATCTCCATTACTTCTCGTTCATGCCAGTTGGCACCTGGATACACAGGAGTCCATGTATCGACTTCTGGAAAATCACCTTCTAAGTCAGCTTTTAGATTGACCCCCATATTTGCAACAGGGTTATGCACGCGAGCAAGTAGTTGAAAGCGCTTTTCGCCACCTGCTACACCCCATTCCATTTCAGTTTCAACAGCCACTTCATCATCAACATTATCTATCGCTGCATCCATCTCTCGACCAAATGGTGAGGGTTTCCAATCAATTGCGGAAAGGAAATTAAAGAAGTTCATTCCATGTTTCTCAAAAAGAATCTTTGCGGTTTCTAACCAAGCTTCTTGAGTTACTCGTATCCACACATCAATCTCGGGGTCTATGTGAGAATCAATAAAACCACTGCCCAAATCTTGCTTGATGCTCGCGACAAAGGCTTCACGCTTTTCATCAATTATGGGTTCCTCTTGAGGCTCTATTGACTCTTCAATAATTTCTTCTGCGTTGGTATCAGGTGACGACAATTGGATCTCGATTCCATCGATCAGTCATGTCTTCTGAAGCTATTCGTTCCTGCAATAAAACAATTCCTTCTAGTAATGCTTCCGGTCTAGGCGGACAGCCGGGGACATAGACATCCACGGGTATTATCTGATCAACACCTTTAGTAACCGAATAACTATCCCAATAAGGCCCTCCACAATTTGCGCAAGACCCCATAGAAATTACATATTTTGGTTCAGGCATTTGTTCATAAAGTCTTCTCACAGCCGGAGCCATCTTGTCTGTAACTGTCCCAGATATAACAACTAAATCAGCTTGACGCGGGCTTGCAGGAAAAGGAATAACGCCTAATCTCATAACGTCATAGCGCGGAGAAGCAAAAGCAGCACCCATTTCTATTGCACAACATGCAAGTCCCCATTGATATACCCAAAGCGAATATTTTCGACTTATATTCAATAACTTGGTCAAAGGACCTGGCAATTTGCCATTTTCAACTAAACCCATCGTAGTAACCGCTTTCTCCAGGCGTAAAGAAGGCCCAAAGCCAAGATAAAGATAAAAATGAACATTTCGACTAAACCAAAAAGACCGTACACCTCGAGACGCGCAGCCCATGGGAAAATGAATACGGCCTCAACATCAAATAGAACAAACATCAAAGCGAAAACGTAATATCTAATATTTGCTTGGCTCCACATGTCACCTTGCGGATCAACACCTGACTCATAATTAATTCTTTTCTGAGGTGTGTCTCGACTGGGTCTAAGCAAACTTCCTAACCCTAAAAAAACGGAAACAAGAAGAATTCCTACGCCTCCAAAGATTAAAACTGTAAGCCAGTTGCGAAGAAATTCAGACATCGTTTTAAGACCCAATTACCTTTGATAAATAAGCAAAGCCAAAGCTGTGTACCTGACGAAGGTTACCGTAATTTATAGCTTTCGGAGGCGTTTGGAAGGCCTGAATGAAGTATTTAAATATCACCTAACCACCTACCAAAATTGGAACTGCATTTCTGGTTATTTCCACGAACGGCCCAGGAATGAAACCCGTAACCATAACGACTGCAGAAGATAGAGCGGTAACTAGCCAGACTCCTTTTGAAACATGGGTATCTTCAATTTTTCCTTCATTATTATCAGAATACATTGCCATAAGTATTCGAAGATATACGTATGCAGCAATAGCTGCTGACACCATTGCTACTCCTGCAAGAAAATAATATCCGGTATCAACCGCTGATGAAATAACACCGAGTTTTGCTATAAACCCTCCTGTGAAAGGAATCCCTGCTTGTCCTAATAATAAAATTGTGAACAGGGCAGCCAAAGCTGGCTTACGTTTTGCCAATCCTTTGTATGCATCTATGTCGTGATTTGAATCACCTTCACCACCTACAACTGTTGCTATAGCAAAACTTCCTGAAGCGAGGAATGTGTAGACCCCTAAATAAAACAGCACGGCAGCTGTTCCATCCATATTTGATGATTGAACTCCGATAAGAATGAACCCAGCATGAGCTATCGAAGAATAAGCGAGCATTCTTTTTACATTCGTTTGTACCACTGCAACCACAGAACCAAACACAACACTTAAACCCGAAAGCACGGCTAAAGGGATTTGCCAATCATTGACGTAAGATGCGAATGTCAAAGGGAAAACTCTTAATATTGCAGCAAACCCTGCGACTTTAACACCGGCAGCCATCCAAATAACAACGGGTGTGGGGGCGCCTTGATAAGCATCGGGAGTCCATGTGTGAAAGGGAAATACAGCTACTTTGAAACCCAAACCAACAAGCATTAAAGCAAAACCGATCATTAACATTCCATCTTCGATCAAAACCGAATTGGCTAAAAAGTTTCTAATTCCAACGAGGTTCGTGGTTCCAACTGCGCCATAAACCAAGGCAATTCCATAAAGTAAAAAAGCAGAAGAAAACGCCCCCAATAAGAAATATTTAATTGCGGCTTCTTGGGATTCAATTTTTCTTAAATGGAGAGCGACAAGAACATAAACGGCTATGGAAAGGATTTCTATTCCTAGGAATAAAACAATTAGATCATTTGCTCCGGCCATAACAACGCCACCTGCGGCTGAGACTAAAAGAAGAACATAAAATTCTAAATCAGGAATGCCTTCTCTATATAGGTATGGACGAGCAAGAATAGAAGTTGAAATTAATGCGATAGCTATTAATGAAGTTAGAAAAATAGTAGATCCGTCTGTTCCCACAGAATCATTTAAAAATGAGATCGGTCCATCATTTTGAATTCTACTCCACATGGGGATTGACGAAAATAAGACAAAAATTCCGGCTGTCAAGGTAACACCAGGTGCTAACCAACTGATTTCTTTCTTTAATAAGGAAGAAATTGTTAGGAGCAATACTCCGGAGACTGCAAAAACAATTACTGGTAGTAAAGCCCACCATACAATTTCAGGAGTCGGAACAGAATTAGAAGCGACAAACATTTTTAGTGTCCCTCTTCTACTTGTTGTATATCTATTTTAATTTCTCCTAAGGAGTACCGGTTTACAGGCTCTTCAAAACCTGAAACGTGTTTTTCAATATGGACTACCAGGGTTTTTACAGAGGTTTCCATTCTGTTTATTACAGGTTTCGGATAAATCCCTAAAAAAACTATTAAAGCAAGCAACGGAAGCAATACAAGAGTTTCTCGTGTTTTAAGGTCAGTCATTTCTGCATTTTCTTTTTCTGCCGGACCATGGAAAACACGTTGATAAGCCCAAAGCAAATACAGAGCTGCTAAAACAACACCTACTGTAGCTACGACGGCCCACCATCTATGAGCCGTAAATGTTCCTAATAAAATTAAGAATTCTCCTACGAAACCATTTAGACCAGGCAGTCCTATTGAAGAAAGCATTACCACGGTAAAGAAACCTGCCATAAGAGGCGCTGAGTGTTGCAAGCCTCCAAGTTCATCTATTTGCCTTGTGTGTCGGCGTTCATAAATCATTCCAACCAATAAGAACAATGCACCAGTTGAAATACCATGATTTACCATCTGGAGGACGCTGCCAACAATAGCTTCAGTGTTTAAAGCGAACGTTCCTAAAACAATGAATCCAAGATGGGCAATTGATGAATAAGCAACTAGTCTCTTCAGGTCTTTCTGCATGGCAGCCACAACTGCGCCATAGATAATTCCGACTACTCCTAAGGTTAAAAAAACTGGTGCGAAGAAGTGAGAAGCTTCTGGGAATAAATACAAACCGAACCTTATTAAACCGTAAGTCCCAAGCTTTAAGAGGACGCCAGCGAGAATTACTGAACCTGCTGTTGGAGCTTCAGTGTGGGCATCTGGCAACCATGTATGTAGTGGGAAAATAGGAATCTTGACTGCGAAGGCAAGAGCAAAAGTTAAAAATAGCCAACGTGCTGTTCCTCGAGTAATGCTTTGCGATTCGGCAATCTCAACTAAATCGAAGGTAATTGAGCCTCCAACACTGTCTGCATGTAGAAACGCAACTGTAATGATTCCAACTAGCATCAGCGCAGAACCAGCCATAGTGAACAAGAAAAATTTTGTTGCCGCATAAGAGCGATTACCGTGGCCCCAACGACTAATCAAGAAATACATCGGGACAAGGACAACTTCAAAACATAGGAAAAACACGATTAGGTCTAATGAACAGAAAACTCCCATTACTCCAGCTTCTAATAAAAGCATCCAAGCAAAATAAGAGCGATCATTATGTTCAGGGTCGACTGCAAGGAAAGCAATTGGGAATAAAAGACCGGTCAGAACTATTAGAAACAGTGAAATTCCATCTGCTCCAAATGACCAAGAAATCCCAAAATCACTAATCCAAGATTGTCGAGAAACGAATTGGAACATATCTGAATGTTTTTCGTATTCGAAATCACTAAGCAACCAAAGCGATAAAGCACATGTAGTTGTTGAAAATATTAGTGCAACTAATTTTGTTAAATCTTTTCTGACTCGGGGTAAAAAAGCTATAACTAAAGCGCCAGCAGCCGGCACAATTAACAAAGATGGAAGAACTGGAAAAGTTGCTGAAGAGGAGGCTGCGATTACGACATTCATAGTGTTGTCCTCGTTAAGAACCAAATTAGTAAGCCAACAGCTCCAATTCCTATACCTAATGCATAGGTTCTAACTAAACCATTCTGCGAGCGTCGAAGTATTGCGGCAATCTTTTTTACTATTTGACCTGTCCCATCAACGGCACCGTCTATTACTTCCTTATCGAATTTTGCTACGGCTATAAATGCTTTAGATCCGGGTCCGCCCATGAATTTTGAAACTGTGGAATCAAGATTCCAAGCATTATTCAAGATCGGTTTTTCAAAAATTTGCCTATCAATTTTTTCTTTAAGATACGTAGAAAGTCCTATACCGACTCCTATGCCTACGGAGACTAAAGCTAAAAGTGCCAATATCCATAAAGTAGAACCCGAAAGATGTAAATGCGTCTCATTATGGAATGTTGCTGGTTCCAACCAATGCTCTAACCGTTTAGTTGAAGATGAAAATGGTAATTGAATTAAACCTCCAACCACTGAAAGAACTGCCAAAGCCACAAGCGGGAAGGTCATCGTCCAAGGCGACTCATGAGGTTTAATCTCACCATCATCACCAGCATCCAAATATCGGGGCTTACCGAAAAATGTAAGAATAACTTGACGAGTCATATAAAAAGCTGTCAAAAGTGCAGTTATTATTCCGACAAGCCAAAGTAATGGATTCTTATCCCATGCAAAAGCGAGAATTTCATCCTTCGACCAAAAACCTGAGAATGGTGGGACACCGGCAATTGCTAACCACCCAATAATAAAAGTTCCAGCGGTAATTGGCATCAAGGAACGAAGACCTCCATAGCGACGAAGGTCCTGCTCGCCACCCATTCCGTGAATTACTGATCCTGCACCAAGAAAAAGTAGAGCCTTGAAAAAAGCGTGTGTGACCATATGGAAAATGGCTGCTGTGTAAGCACCACATCCAACCGCTAAAACCATGTATCCCAGTTGGCTCACAGTTGAATATGCAAGAACTTTTTTTATATCTGTTTGCGCGACAGCTATTGAAGCCGCAAATAAAGCTGTTCCGACTCCGACCCAAGCAATCAAATCGGTCGACCATGTAGAAGCTTCTACCATGATGGGATTGACTCTAATTAATAAGTAAACACCTGAAGTAACCATGGTCGCTGCATGGATTAATGCTGAAACCGGAGTTGGACCAGCCATTGCGTCCGGCAACCATAGGTACAAGGGAAATTGTGCCGATTTTCCCATAGCACCAACAAAAAGCATTAAAACTATGAACGTAGTAGTGGTTTTAGCTATTTGATTGGATTCTAAAATGTCAAATATTTCTAGATATTGGAGGGAACCGAAATTGAAGAAAATAAGAAACATTGCGACCATGAATCCCCAGTCGCCAACCCGATTCGTTATAAATGCTTTCTTTCCGGCAGTTGCATTTGCTGGATCTCTAAACCAAAACGAAATTAAGAGATAGGAACAAGCTCCAACGCCCTCCCAGCCAAGAAAAGTCAGCAGAAGATTATCACCTAATACAAGCATCAACATTGAGAATGCAAACAAATTCAGATATGTGAAAAAACGATTGAAATCTGGATCACCATGCATGTATCCAATTGAATAAAGATGAATTAAAGTGCCGACTCCTGTAACAAACAAGCACATCGTGATTGATAAGGGGTCAGCTAAAAAACCTATATCAACTTTGAAATCTCCGGCTGGAATCCAATCAAAAAGAGTAAAAACTGTTTGTCTATTTTCATTTTTTTCTAAAAGCATTCCAATGAAAACAATCAAAACTGATAGAAAAGAACCTGCCATGGCGGTCGTTGCTAACCATCCTGAAATCGGTTCTCTAACTGATTTCCCTAAACAAATAAGAGTCAAAAAACCCAGAAGGGGGAAAGCAGGAATCAGCCAAACCAGATCTATCATTTTTATCCGCCCAAAATCTTTAGATCGTCAGCATTGGTCCTTGAGCGTCTTCGCATGATTGCAACTACTAGTGCCAAACCGATAACTACTTCCGCTGCCGCTACAACTAAAACGAAAAATACAGCCAGTTGACCCCCCAAGTCATTTAGATGAGATCCAATACTCACAAATGTGATGTTGACTGCATTTAACATTAATTCAATGCACATAAACATGATCAACGGGTTCCGTCGCACTAAAAGACCTACAGTACCAATTGAAAAAAGAATTGCTGCCAGCAACAAATACCAGGTGGTTGTGATAATCATTCTCCACCTTTTTCTTCCAACTCATCATCTAAGGTGTCATTTTGCTGCTCATCTAGGGTTGATATAAGAGGTTTTGTCGGACGGGTTGAAAGAACAACTGCTCCCACGACGGCAACTGTTAACAAAAGAGCAGTTAGTTCTACGGAAAAAACTTGTGTGGAAAATAATGCTTCTCCTAAAATTCTTGTGTTATCGGTTGCATCCCCGATGGGAGTATTTGCCGCTTGTCCCCCTGTTGGGCCTCCGACAGCAACTATCAAGACTGTCAAAATAATCCCAAAAATCGAAGCTCCCAAAACAACAGCTAGAGGTCTTTGTCCGGAAATAGGTTCGACTTTCAGATCTTCTGCTCGGTCAACTCCTAATAAGGTGATTACAAAAACAAAAAGGATTACTATTGCTCCGGCATAAACAATTACTTGTATTGCAGCAAGAAATGTCGCTTCTAAAAGGACAAACAAGACAGCTACTCCAAATAACGTTTGAACCATGAATAAAGCTGAATGGACAGGGTTCTTAGAAAAAATAACTCCCAATGCGCCACTTAAAATAACAGCTGCACTTATTAAAAAGACAACCGTTTCCATTACTGTTCCTCTTCCGGAGTTTTCGTATCACTTTGACCTATCTCAGCTTTACGAATTCCGTAACCCAAGTCACCTGACCAAGCGATTTGACCTTCATAAGAAGCATCTCCATTTGGGGAGGTCGCCCGTAACCACCCTGAAGTATTAAGATCTTCGCCTTCACGCCAATCTTCCCATGGCAACTGTTTAGGTTTGCCAGATTCTGAATCAACTAAAAGTTCTTCTCGTGTGTAAATGGCATCATTTCGATTAGTAAATGAGAATTCAAACATCTTGCTTTCAGTAATGGCTCCTGTTGGGCAAGCTTCAACGCAAAGATCGCAATGAATGCACCGTAAGTAATTGATCTCATAAACAAAGCCGTAACGTTCTCCGGGTGATACCGGATTATCAGTTGGGTTATCTGCCCCTCTTACATAAATGCAATTTGCGGGACAGACACCGGCACATAGTTCACATCCTATGCACTTCTCCATGCCATCTTCATAACGCCCAAGCACATGCCTTCCGTGAAGCCTTTCTGGTTTTGCCCGCTTCTCTTCTGGGTAAGGGGTTGTAACACGTTTTTGGAATATTTGGCGAAAGGTGACTAAGAAGCCTTTTAGATAACTCATTGATCCATACCTTCAGATATTTCAGAGAGATCAGCGGCATTAAGACTGGAATCTTTGGCTTTTTTGATAGCTCCATTTAATAAAAGAGCAGCCAATGAGAGGACGACTAGACCTATCGGGACTACCAGAAAAGTTGACCAACCTCTGTCTTCACCTATGTTTAATGATGCAATTAAAAGAAACCATCCTAGAGAAGCTGGGATGAGCAGTTTCCAACCTAAATCCATAAGTTGGTCATAACGCAACCTTGGGAGAGTGGCTCGAAGCCAGACAAAAGTGAATAAGAATGCCATCACTTTTAAGAAGAACCAAAGTATCGGCCACACCCATGCGATTTGTTTTATCAAAATTGGACCGTTTGGCCCACCTAGGAAAAGAGTTACCGCAATTGCGGACATAGTAATCATGTTCATGAACTCTGCTAGGAAAAATAGAGCAAAACGTATAGAGCTGTACTCCGTGTGAAAACCTCCAACAAGCTCTTGCTCTGCTTCAACTAAATCAAAAGGTGGCCTATTAAGTTCTGCAGTGCCTGCGATCACGAAAATCACAAAAGGGATTACCCCTGTTGCTACCAGATTCCAGTTCCAAGTTGCTTGACCTGAAACTATGCCACTTGTTGAGAGAGTGCCAGAAGATAGAAAAACTGTTGCCATGGAGAGGCCTAAAGCCGCTTCATAACTAATCATCTGAGCTGAAGCTCTTACTGAACCTAATAGAGGGTATTTTGATCCTGACGACCATCCAGCAAGCATCACTCCGTAAACAGCAATGGAAGAAAGGGCTAGAAAAAGAAGAATGCCCACTGGTGGGTCGGCTACTTGCAGAAGAGTTCTATGTCCGAAAATAGAAACTGTTCCATCTCCACCATTTGTAAAGTCACCGCCGATTGGAACAATTGCGAAAGATAAAAAAGCAGGTACCAATGAAAGATAGGGGGCTAAACGGAAAACGACTCGATCTGCTCGTTCAGGTAATAAGTCTTCTTTGAAAAAAAGTTTTATTCCATCTGCCAAGGTCTGCAATATTCCCCAAGGCCCTGCTAGAGAAGGTCCTACGCGGTTATGCATATCTGCCACGATTTTTCTTTCGAACCAAATCACAAGCATTACCGAAACCATTAACAATGCGAAAGCAAGTACAACTTTTAATAACATCACGGCAACTACCGAGAAACCAATATCTGAACTAAGAAGTGGATCCGAAGCAATTATCATCATGTTTTCTCAATCTTCAAATCATTTACAGGTAGTGATGAATCAATCAGTTTTCGAATATCTGGGCCTTCCTGATTCCAAAGCGCGTGAATGGTCCCGCGAGTTATTTCTGGATCAGGAGTAAGTCTGGTTCTAATTTCACCTTTTGAACCGATTAAACGAACTGTTGACTCAGATGTGATTCCGAGTTTCTCCATATCTTCTGGATTAGCTTTTATCTGACTTCCGGGTGCAAGCCCTTTGAGAGCTGCACTGTGAGCTGAAAGAACTCCCTTGTCATACATGCTTCTTGTCACAACTAGTCGAAAAGAATTAGTTTTTTGTTTTGGAATTTTTACTGAGGAGGGTTGTGTTTTATTGAAACCCCTACTCAAAATAACCCCTTCTTGATCTATTTGTTCCACTTTTGAAAAGTCAAGGTCTTTATGTATTCCCGAAACTATAGAAATCTCTTCACACAATTCTTTAAATGTAGTCGGACCTGAGTTTGGAGCAAGATACTGAATTAGGTCTAAAGCAATCATCCAATCTGGCCGAGCTGTTCCCGGGGGCGTAACACTCTTTCTTATCGGGCTTATTCGGCCTTCAAGATTAGTAAATGAGCCGTCTATTTCTGTAGTAGTAGCAGCTGGCAAAACAATATCAGCTTGGAGGACACTATCTGACGCAAAAATGTCAACTGCGACCACTGTTTCAATTCTCTCAAGAGCTTCTTGAACAAGTTGAGAGTCAGGAAAGTCCATCAGAGGGTCGGATGCCAAAAGAACCAGAACATCTATCTGTCCGTTAACAGCGGCTTCAAGCGTTTCTTTGGTATTAAAGCCTTTATAGGTGGGGCGTTTTGGCCAATAATCTTGTAATTCTTCTGACCCGTCTTCTAAGTTGCATCTTCCTGGTAATAAACCTGGAGAAAGTCCCATATCCATTGCACCATTGATGTTGCCTCTTCTTAACAAAGGTAAGAAAGAGGCTTTTGGTAGATATTCCTGAAGTGCGATAGCTCCTTCTTCAACGATTGAAGAAGTCTCTGCTAACGAGGTGCGACCAAATAGAACTGAAACCGAGTCACTTTTTTTAATTATTTTTCCAACTTTGAGCAACTCTTTGAGAATGTCATCTTCAAATTCAGAAGACTCGCCAGATAATGCTTTTACTGCTTCAAAAGTTTTTCCGGGTGGAACTCTTATTGAATGTGTGGCTAATTTCGAAAGTCCTGTTTTTGTTGGAGTTAGTTCAATGAGTTTGCATTGATCTTGAACTATTGCATGCCTTAACCTTAAATAAAGAGTCCCTAATTCCTCTTTCGGATCAGCGCCTAAAAGAATTATTACTCCACCTGGTTCGCAAGTTTCATCTATGGTCGCTGGATTTAAGCTGAGGAGCACTTCCGGTGAAAACCCATCGCCTAGTTGAGCATCAACGTTGTCAGTACCGATTATTCCTTTTGTAATTTTGCTCCAAATATACTGGGCTTCATTAGTTAGACGCGATCCACCAATGACAGCTATTCGTTCTGGCGTAGTTTCATTTATTGCTTTTACAAATTTTTCATAAGCTTCAGACCATGAAGTTGCTACAAACTGGCTCTTCTTGCCTTCGGCAAGTTCATTGGTTATAAGTGGTTCAGCGAGTCTGTTTTCATTTGAGTATGCCTCGAAAATAAATCTTTCTTTATCAGTTAACCAGCCCCAGTTAACACAGTCAGAATCAACACCCATAAAACGTAAAACTCTGTCTCTTGATTCTTGAACAGAAATTCTGTTTCCGACACTGTCAAAAGTACTAGTCGATTCAACTTCAGTTAAATCCCATGGTCTCGCTTTAAACCTAAAAGGCGCGGCTGTTAACGCCCCTACTGGGCATATCTGTACTGTGTTGCCACTGAAATAAGAGCTAAAGGGCTGATCCGGATATGTATTAACTTGAGTCTTGTTGCCTCGATCAATGAAATGTATTAAAGAATCCCCTGCGACTTGATCTGCGAAACGTGTACACCTATCGCAAAGAACACACCGTTCACGATCTAAAAAGACATTCTCATTAACTGGAATGGGTTTTCTGAAAGTTCGTTTTTCTTCGATGAACCGACTCTCTCCCGCACCAAAGGTCATCGTCTGATCTTGTAAAGGACACTCCCCTCCTTTGTCGCAAATAGGGCAGTCAAGAGGATGATTTACTAGTAGGAACTCAAGTACTCCTTCTTGGGCCTTTACAGCTTTTTCAGATTGAGTGTCAACAACCATCTCATTACTACACTCAATCATGCAGGAAGGTTGAAGAGCCGGTCCTCGACCTGTGTCGATTTCCACCAAACACATTCGGCACATACCAACAGGCTGCATACGCGAATGATGACAAAATCTAGGAATATAAGTTCCATTTCTCTCGCAAGCATCTATTAGCAATTCGCCAGGTTTTGCTATTACTTTTTTTCCATCAACCGTAATTGAGACTGCAGTTTCAGCAGATGTTATATCTGTCATGTAACTACCTCTTCAACTTTTAACGACAAGGGAATAGGATCACGTCTTGTAATAAGAGCTTCGAATTCATTACGGAATCTTCGTATAGCAGAAACAATCGGAGCTACAGATGAAGGCCCTAATGGACAAATAGTTGTCTGACTTGGAGGAAACGGAACCGCATCAAGACCTTCGTCTGAGAATGCAGCAGCTGGATAAGGCCCAGGGCTTATATTGTCACCTATGTCTAAAAGCAAATCTATATCTGAAGGTCTTCCATCGCCATCTAAAATCCTTTGAAGAATTTTCTCTTCCCATGTAGTTCCTTCTCTACAAGGAGAACATTTCCCACAAGATTCACGCGCAAAAAATCTAACAACACTTAAACAAGCCTTAACTGCATCAGTTGTCTCGTCCATCACAACCATTGCTCCAGAACCAAGCATTGAACCGGCTGCTCCTACCGCACTCGCTTCGAGCGGTAAATCTAGTTGTTCTTGAAAAAACCACGGGGCTGACCCTCCGCCGGGTATAAACATTTTTAACTCATTGTCATCTCTTATGCCTCTGCAAAAATTTTCATCATAAAAAAGTTCTCTAAAGGTAGTAACTCCATGTTCAACCTCATAAACACCCGGGCGTTTTACATGCCCTGATATTGCAAACATCCGGGTCCCAGGTGATGATTCTGAACCAAATCCTTTGTAAGCAGAGGCTCCGTTATTGAGAATCCAAGGAAGATTAGAAAGTGTTTCAACATTATTTACAATCGTCGGCTTACCGTATAAACCTATTGCAGCTGGGAAATAAGGAGGTTTTAAACGTGGCATTCCACGTTTGCCTTCAAGACTCTCTATTAACGCTGTTTCTTCTCCAACTATGTATGCCCCTGCACCCCAATGCATCACTACGTCAACAGAAAACTTAGTACCTAAAATGTTTTTCCCGATATAACCAGCTTTATATGCTTCATCGAGTGCAAGAGCTATCCGTTCTTGCGCCAAAGCCATTTCACCTCGGACATATAAAAACGCTTGAGATAAACCAAGTGCATAACAAGCAATCAAAACTCCTTCTATTAACTGATGAGGATCCCTTTCCATTAAAAGTCGATCTTTGTAAGTACCTATTTCACTTTCGTCCCCATTAACCACTAAATACCGCGGCCAAACCCCTTCGGGGGGAAATCCCCATTTGATTCCTGCAGGGAAACCAGCACCTCCGCGTCCAAGAAGACTGGCTTCTCTAACTTCATCATGAACTTGGTTGGGTAATCGATTAAGTGATGACCTCAAACCCTCATAGCCACCTGTTGACAAATACTTATCGAGTGTAAAAGAATCTGTATGTTTGAAACGGCTTGTAATAAGCTTCGGACCCTCATTTTCGACGAAACCAGGCGCATGTTTTATATAACCGGTCTGTAAAGGTGACTCAACCATCAAACAACCTCTTCGATCCAGCTTGGAGGCCCTTTTATTTCCTCTGGATGTTTAATCCCAGCAGAACGCGTCTGAGGTATTTGTTGACGAACCCGACTTAAAGTTCCATGTTCAGGCATAACTCCTTGATCATCAGCACAACCTTTAGACAAAGGACTTTCACCTGCTTTTAGATCTACGACTACCTCATCAAAAAGTTCCGGCGATGCTCGATGAAAATAACGATAATTTACAGTGAAACAAGGAGCCTCCGTACAAGCAGCAACGCATTCAGCTTCTTCGAAAGTAAAAAGGCCATCTTCTGTCGTGCCACCTTCTTCTATATCCAAGACTGTTTTCACATGTTCAAATAGCTCATCTGCTCCCAGTAATTGGCAAGAAATATTTGTGCAAACTTTTATTAAATACTTTCCAACTGGATGAAACTTGAACATTTCATAAAAAGTTCCCGTACCTAAAACTTCTACTGATGTTGTATCAGTAAGTTCTGCAATCTGTTCCATTGCAGGTTTTGTAATCCAGCCTTCTTGTTCTTGGGCTAAATGAAGTAACGGTATGAGTGCAGACCTAGCGACTGGATATCGGCTAACAATCTCTTTGGCGATTTCTTCATTCTCTTCGTTAAAAAACCCCATTATCGATCAACTTCTCCCATAATCGGGTCGATAGAAGAAATAACAGCTACTGCATCCGCAATCAGGCCACCTCTCATCAGATGGGGCAAAGTTTGTAAATTTACAAAACTTGGTCCTCTGATATGCATCCGGTAAGGATTAGAACTTCCATCAGAAACTAGATAACAGCCCAATTCTCCTCTTGGTGATTCAACTGCTGCATAAACTTCACCGGGGGGGACATGAAAACCTTCGGTAAATATTTTAAAATGATGAATCAACGCTTCCATTGACTCATCGATACGAGCACGTGGAGGTGGTGTAATTTTTTTGTCTTGAATCCGATAATCACCTGACGGCATTAGATCCAATATCTGTTCAACTATTCGTAAGGACTCGCGAACTTCATTTAATCGAATCGCAAAACGATCAAAAGAATCACCGTGTGTTCCTACAATTACATCAAAATCAACTTGTTCATAAGCCAGATACGGTTCATCTTTTCTTAAATCCCAGTCGTAACCAGTCGATCTAAGTATCGGACCTGTAGCTGATAAGGCGAGTGCTTCAGAGGTATTTAATGAGCCTACACCTTGAAGTCTTTTCTGAAATAATGGTTGACCGGTTAGTAAATCATCATATTCATCAAGCCTTGGTGGAATTATTTCTAAAAGGTTTCTCAAATCAGCCTGCCAGCCATCATGTAAATCCACTGCAACTCCACCTGGACGGATGTAGTTGTGGTTCATTCTTAAGCCTGTTACTTTTTCAAAAAATCTGAGTACTTCTTCCCTTTCGCGCCATCCGTAAATCATCATCGAGACTGCACCAAGATCCATACCGTTTGTTGCCTGGAATAATAAGTGTGAGCTAATTCTATTCAGTTCACACATCAGCATCCTGATCCATGTTGCTCTGGGAGGTACTTCAATTTCTAAAAGTTTTTCTACAGCGAGAGAAAACGCAAGTTCTGTAAAAAGTGGCGAGGCATAATCCATTCTTGTCACATTTGTCGAACCTTGTGCATATGAAAGCGTCTCAGCAGTTTTTTCCATTCCGGTATGCAAGTAGCCAATTACGGGTTTTGAACGTTCAACAGTTTCACCTTCTAATTCCAGAATAAGTCTGAGAACTCCATGAGTTGAAGGATGAGATGGTCCCATATTAAGAATCATTCGCGTTTCTTCTGATGGATCTTGATTTTTAGAAATTTCATTTTCAGCTTTAGAAGTAGCTTCTGACTCACTTATTCGCAACACAGCGCTACCTTCACGAATGCGAACCCTCTCATCGTTGCTTTTAGCAGGTAAAGACTTATTGCTGGTCTCTACGACTTCGGATGTCATCGTTTCGTCTTACTGGCTTTGAACTGAACTGGTATTTGTCCGACCGAAAAATCTTTTCTTAAAGGATGACCTACCCAATCTTCTGGCATAAGAATTCTGGTTAGATCAGGATGATCAGAAAAGTTAATACCGAACATGTCAAAAACTTCGCGTTCCATTGATTCGGTTCCTGGATATAAGTCGAATAAAGAGGGAACTACAGGGTTTTCTTCCTGAATTTGAACTCTAAGACGGACACGTTCCCGAGTTTGATGGTTGATCATTGACACAACGAGTTCAAAACGTTCCGGTTTAACATTTTCTGGTAGATCTGTACGAGTTAGAAAAGATAAGTAGTCAACCGCGGTTAAATCAACAACCATATTAAAACCTTCTTGTTTTAACTCTGTAACTAAATCAATGAGCTCTTCAACTTTTGGATGTAAAACCTGTTGACCAAACGTCTCGACAGTTGGAACATTCACCGAGACTCCAATTCAACGTGATTAATTATTTCCCTTGGGGATTCAGAGAGCTCTATAGCCGCCCCACCAGAATTTTCTTCACGTCTGCGAGTTAATTCACCACTCTGTATTTTTTCATGCAAAGTCAAAATCGCGTGCATGAGAGTTTCTGGACCAGGTGGGCAACCGGGTGCATAGACATCAACCGGTACTACTTGATCAACTCCTTGGACGATTGCATAATTATTAAACATTCCTCCAGACGATGCACATACCCCCATAGATATGACCCATTTAGGTTCCATCATCTGGTCATAAATTTGACGAAGTATTGGAGCCATTTTCTGAGAAACACGTCCTGCGACAATCATCAGATCTGCCTGTCTAGGGGAAGCTCGAAAAACTTCCATTCCGTATCTGGCTAAGTCATAATGTGCAGCTCCGGTAGCCATCATTTCAATAGCACAACATGCCAAACCGAAAGTCGCTGGCCAACAACTCCGAGCCCGAGACCATTTAACAAGGTTTTCGATTCGTGCAGTAATAAAGTTATGCTCAAGACCTTCCAAGCCTTCTCCGTTAACTTTCGCAAGGTCTCCGATTAGAGGTACTCGTACCATTAATTACTCACCTCTTGGTTTTCAAAACTTTCCTCAATAAGGTCACGACCTTCTTGACCTACCTTACGAACCCCGACACGACGTACCGTGTTTGAAGTGTTTCTTGCCAAAGAAACAACTTCATCTTTTGATTTTAATTGTTTATTTGGCCCCCATTCAAGTGCACCTTTCCCTATCAAATAAATGAATGATTCAAATACCGCTAGAGCGAAAATGAAAACTGCGACTAAACCAAAAAGCCCCAGAGATCTATGAGATAAAGCCCAAGGGTAGAAAAATATTATCTCTATATCAAAAACTATAAAAATCATTGCCACTAGATAGAAACGAACTGGAAAGCGTTCATTTGGATTTTCTTCTGCAGGAATAATTCCACATTCGTAGGGTGCTTGTTTCCGGTCATTTGGACTACGCGGTGCCAACAGACGAGAAGCTACAAAGCTAATAGCAGCAAACAAGACTGCAAGAACAAGCAAAGCTATAACTGGAAGATATTGACTAGTCAAATGAATACCTCCGATTCTTTGAGAAGACAGGCTGGGTTATCCTCATCGTTCTACTCGGTCGATGACGCGAATTCTTGCCTTTTCGCCATTAACTCTTTGTCTCTCACATGAAGCCAGTAACAGAGAGCTAGAAAAATAATAAAGGATCCAATAGTAACTAAAGCCGGTCGAAGTCGTCTTGTACCAAGATCACGAACCATTATTGTGGAAACAACAGGTTCATCTTTGTCGATAACTGGTCTTGGTGGTGCCATGCCTGGAATCGAAGGTTGATCTACCACTCTTTGAAACTGCACAAGCGCATATCTTATTGGATGTGTAATTCGCGCAGAATTAGTTACCCACAGACTTATCCTGTCCCATCTATTCGGATTGTCCTTAAGTTCTGGCTTCCCGCCATAAGTGTAGGAATCAAGGACTTTGAAATCAGAAGTACTTCCAAATCCAAGATCTGATTGAGCTAAAACATCTGCAATAGCTTGTGCTTGCGCATCGCCTGACTCTGCTGTTGATAAAAGGCGCCATCCATTCAAATCATCAAGTCCATAACTCTTAATCAAATTAGGCGATACGGCGGCTAATTCCGAATGGGTTATTGTTTCATTTCTTAATTGTCTATCCGCTTGTATTTGAGCTAAATCTTCCAAACTCAGTTCTGGATAATCTGACTCAGTTGGCAGTTTATTAAATTCCAAGTTGGCAATCTCATCTTGAGACTCCACAACCATTTGATAAGCGGATAAAAGATCCTCTGGGTCAGGCAAATCTCGTGCCTCTATCAAAGCACTGGAGTTTAGGTCTCCTACATTGATATCAATCGTTCTCCAACTCGGATCTGCTCCCTTCCATCCAGAACCATAGAGCCACCAACTAATTCCAAGGATTGTCATAAATCCCATTAGTCCTGCAAGGGTCACTAAAGTACTAAGTCGCGCCCCTGAATTAGTTGCAATTATCAGCCAAACAGAACCAATCAATACGACCGTACCTACTGCTACAACAAGTATTCCTCTTACTTCAAGGTCCCAAGAAATGCCACCTAACGTTGTAAGGAGATCAATCATCACATACTCCTTTCGTAAGCAACAACCGCATCAATTTGTTCAGGAGTTAACACTCTGCTTCGTGTAACAGTTCCAATCACATCTAGATCATCGGTTCTTCCACCAAAACCAGGCATTCCTCCTGATCCCATTCTTGCATTTCCATAACCAGCACCGAGTTCAGATCCTGAATGAATAAAATCGGCCTGTCGTTCAGGTGTTGAAAAATGAGTTTCTGCTCCGCTCAAGCTAGGTCCCACATGACCTGCTCCTGGTCTATAACTATTTAATATTCCAGATTCGAGGAGTTTCGGCCACTCTGCAATCAATGCGTCTACATTCTCAGAGCTAGTGGCTCCGTAAGAGAATCCTGGTGTGTGGCATCGAGCGCATCCATGCGCACCTTGACCTGATTGGTTATTAAAGATCAATTCTCCATAAGTCAAATAATTGTTGCTTGAAGGTAATGAAGCATCGTCTAACCATTCATCTATAGCTGCTTCAATCTCTTCAATTTCTTCAATATTTGGATTGCTATCGACGATAATTCGTCTAGCTCCATCTCTGATTCCACTTTCAACCTGTTTTTTCGTTTCTTCTGAATCAAGCTGTATTGATCTCAAATAAACAACCAGCTGATGTATCTGCTGTTCAGTCATTGGACCTCCACCTGGTAAACCCCAAGCAGGCATAGGAGACCCTGGTCGTCCATAATTTAAAATATGAGTAACTTCAGATTCATCAAATCTGGATAATACGCTCGTTAACGATGGTGCTTTCCATTGCACTTGAGCAACGAACTGACCGTCAGCATCAGACAAAGTGAATGAGGCAACACCTCCAACACCATTTGGTCCATGACACCCTGAGCAGGCTTCTTCGTAACTATTAGCTCCGCGGCTTTCAAAACGTCCAACCCAACCTCTTGCAGCATTTTCTTGACGTGCAGGTTCCATAAGCCAATAAAGCGGCAGAACTAAAGCGGTTGCTGCAATCAAAACAAAAGACCATCCGAGTGCCTTATCTAAAATGCGGGTTTCGAGTTCATCATCATCAGCATAAGGAACTCGGTTGGCCGCTAAATCAATTTCGGATCCGACTTCTTTTTTACCTATTCGAAAATTGAAAAGTAAATAAATCAACATTCCGATTGCTACGACAATCGCGAGAATCAAACCAATTGTTCTTTGAGTGTTAGCGATGATAATTATTGGATTCACAAACTTCTCATCTCTCCACTAATGGTCACTTTGTCCGATACAGTTCGGACCTTCAGCTTCTTGACCTGTAGTGTTTGTACCGATTGGTGGACCTTGAATTATTGCACCAGTATTAACTGTTAGAACACCATCATTTACTGTTACAGCAAAGCGGTCCATACCACGGGGCGCAGGCCCTCCACGTTTTTCGCCCACTTGGTTGTATTGTGAGCCATGACATGGGCATTCAAACCATTGGGATGAAACACAATTTGGAACCCTGCAACCTAAGTGAGGACATTTTTGATAAAGAGCAACCACACCTGCTTCAAAACCTTGGTCCACTCCAGCAGCCATCCCAGATAATTCACTTGAAGAGTAAGAATTTCTTGCTTTCTCAACTGCACCGTTTGGAAAAGCAGTCAGCCACATTCGTCCTTCCGGTTTATATAAGAATCCATTGTTAGCTTTAATTTCTGCAAGGATTTCAGGGATGTTTCCAACTTTGATTTTTGAACCAAAACCACTTACGCCTTGAGGCCATAGGAAAGCTAAAGAGGCTCCTCCGAAACCTGCTATTGAAAGACCCATCATTCCAACTATTCCGCGATTAAAGAACTGTCTACGTGAAACACCGACAGCCATGGGATCAGGAGCAATGAATGGTTCCGGAGGAACTGTCTCTACAATTTCTACCTCTTCGTTGCTTTGGGTTTCCAAAGCTGCTTGTTCAAATTCACGTCCTGTTAATCCCTCATCTTCTGCAACTAAAGATGGATTTGTTTTATCTCTAAGGCGTGCTTCTCTCGACAAACCAACAGCACGGTGATCTCTTCTACGGGAGGCACCCAAAAGCACTAATACTGCTAAAACAACGAGAATTATGGCAGCAAGGATCGTGGCCATATCAAGTACCGTAACTTTGTTTGAAAAATGATTTAATAAGTAACATTTGCATCACAACTCGAAGAACAACCCGCCTTCCCAAGGGAAGACAAAGTTGAAACCAGGGCCACGGAAAAACGAACCGATCATTACCAATACAGCCCAAAACATTAAATGAACTGTCATCAAAGAAATCGCGAACTTACGGTCTTCAGGTTTATTAGAGGGATTCCTATCAATAAAAGGAGCCATGATTAACAAGAAGATTCCCATGCCAGGAATTGTTACCCCAGCAACCATTGGGTGGAACATAGTTAACAACTCTTGAAGTCCCAGAAAGTACCAAGGTGCCTTTGACGGATTTGGTGTTCTATTAAAATCAGCTAATTCTAGAAGTGGTGCATTAACGACAATGGAGAAAAGGGTCGTAAAAAGAGTAATAGCTAAAGCTGCTAGAAACTCTGCAATTAAAAGATGCGGCCATACATGAACCTTGTCAGTGGGAGTGGTTTTTACATCCTGGATTGAACCGGCTTTGACAACCGTTAGAAGTCTCTGATTATGTCCATCGGGACCTTCACCAGCTTGCGGGCCAGTTTGGATTGGCGGATTAATTGATGGATCTTTAGTTGGAGGTTGTTTAGAAGCTGGCACCCCTCGGTCAAGCAAATGGGCAGGAATTTTTTCATCACCCGAGATTGGATTTTCTGATGGAGCGTCTGTAGTAGCTTCAGTTTCTTTCGATTCATCGGTCGCAGAAACACCTTTGGCCGCCTCTGCTTTAGCTCGGGCTGCCTCAGCTCGTTTTCTTAAATGCTCTGGGATCTCAACCATTTCTTATCCTCGACTTAAAGGGGTCCTGAAATTCCGCCATCTTTTCGGACACGCCAAAAATGAATAGCAAGAAAGATGACTAAAACAAAGGGCAACATCAGTACATGAAGCGTGTACCAACGAAGAAGGGTATCAGTACCGATCTCCACGCCTCCTAGAAGAACAAATCTTACCTGTTCTCCAAAAACGGGTGTATAGCCCATCATGTTTGTTCCTACTGTCACCGCCCAAAGAGCCAATTGGTCCCATGGCAACAAGTACCCGGTAAATGACAACAGTAAAGTCAGCGTCAACAAAATTACACCAATAACCCAGTTAAATTCCCTTGGGGGTTTGTATGCCCCATGATAGAAAACACGAGCCATGTGTAAGAAAACCGTCAGAACCATTAAATGAGCTCCCCAACGGTGCATGTTCCTAACTAAAAGTCCGAAACCAACTGCTGTTTGCAAAGTCTGAATATCATCCCAGGCTTGAGCAGCAGTCGGACGATAGAAAAACATGAGAAAAATTCCTGTGACTGTCAAGAAAATAAATAAGAAAAAGCTTAAGCCACCTAGACAAAGTGTGTAACTGACCTTTACAGCATGACGTTTTACCTTTACCGGATGCAGGTGATAAAGGACGCTGTTCATTATGACGTATGAACGATTTCTTGGACTGTCTGTATAGCCCTTCCTAAAAATCGAGCCGGGTCTAAAAATTGCAGCCCATGTTTGTGAATCTTGGACCTTTCCGCCTACCTGCCCCAGTTTCTCTTTTAATGCCTGACCGGTGGCTTTATCACCGTTTGTCTCAGCCATTTATTTCGCTCCCTTTGATAATTTCTTAGTTTTATTTTTAATCATGCCAAACGCATTCCATAACCATAACCATGGCTTGTTGTCCTCTGATGACCATCTCCTTCTGGAGGGGCATCTGTCAATTTTCCTAAAATAATCACACCTGTTGGACATCTATCTACACAAAGTGCACAACGGGTACACACATCATCATCAATTGTGAAAATTACTTTGTCACTTGGATCTCTTCCAGGGATTTCAGTACCTACCGACTCAGCTACTGCATCTGGGCTTACCATGTGAATGCACTTCCAAGGGCAAATATCCACACAACCTTCACACATGATGCATTCGGATTGATCGATGTGAATAAATTGTTTAGGTTTAACAGCTGCTTCAAGCCATTCGTTATCTACCTGATGCAGAACATAGTCATCAACAAAAGTCGGGTGAGGTGGGTTGGCGTCGGTTACGCTCATATGCCTACCCCCTCTTTTATAAGTGGTCTTCCATACTCAGATGTATCTTCCACTTGTTCTTTTTCAACTCCGCGATTCTGCCAATGTCGCCAACAAACAACATTACCTGCCAGAGCAATCCCATAAATTAATACTGCGAGGACATCACGTATCACTAGATAAGTCATAGTAAAAGGTAAAGACCATTCAACGATTCCTTGTTCACCTGTCCATGGAAGTTCAGGGCCAACTATAAAACGATCAGGACGCCAATTTAACTCACTATCAGCCCAAGTAAGCCACTGATGGGGAACTACTCCATAGACCCAAAACAAAATAAAAAATACATAAGTAGCAAAAAGCATTGCTTCACCCCAGGTAAATTCTTTTTCAGCGGGACAGCGTCTTAAGTATGCGTAGAAACCCCATACGAGGATCACCGTTACGATTATCGACACGGCGAATGCGACCATTCGAACTTTTCCTCTCTGGACTCTTTTGCTGGGTTTTCTATTTGCGAAAACTTTGTGAAAACTTACACAAAGTCATATAACCATCTTACAGGTTGGCTGAGTCTCGGGCGTACTCGCTACAACACTTTCCGTAGAACACTTTGAAGTTTTTTTGTCACTTCAAAAAACCAAAATTCATTTTTTATCCAAATTCAAAGAAAAAATAAAATGACTATCAACGTCATGTCGACCTTCGTCACGGCTATCCTGCCGTCATCGGTTAAAAACTTTTAAACTTAGGTACCTAGCAGTAAACCGGAGAAAAAATTGGTCGAAATACCAGAGCACCTTTTAAAGCGATCTAAAAGTGCCCGCGAAAGAATGACGGGGCAAACGGCTTCGAGTGACGACTCATCGGAAATAGATGAGTCACAAAATACTACCCCTGCAGCTGAAATCGACTCACCCGTTGAGGCCTCACCTCAAAAGAGTGAAGAACCCGTTGTTGTCGTAGAGGATGCACCTTATGTGACGGCTGCAAAAACTAGAAACAAGATTCCCTGGTGGGCAGCATCGGCTTTACTTTGTCTTCCAATTTGGGCGGTTGTTTATGTAGGAACTCTTGAGCGTCCTAGCGTTGAAGCTACAGGAGTGCTTCAACACGGGGCAGAAATATATGCTCAGCGTTGTTCTTCCTGCCATGGCGCTAACGGTGGTGGTGGTGCTGGATATAAATTAACTGATGGTGAAGTAATGATTACTTTTCCTCATATGGAGGACATGGTTGAATGGATTACAAAAGGTTCCGATGGTTTCGGTGTAGGCAATCCTTACGGTTCCCCTGAAAGAGGTCGAATAGTAGCTGGAGGAATGCCAGCATTTGGTGACGTTCTCAATGCGGAAGAAATAATTAGTGTGGTTTTACACGAAAGAGCTGTTTTTGGAAACTCAGAAGAAGCTGTCATTTTAGCAACAGAGCTTGATCACACTATTGAAGCAGGCGAAATGGATCTTGATATGTATTTTGATGCAGAAACTATAACTAGTTCTGAAATCGCAGAAATTTTCGAGGATACGCATTAGAAGCCTTCTTAAATAGAAATTTTGATACAAATGTCAGAAAAATCTTATGACTTATTAGTAATCGGAGGCGGTCCCGCAGGTGCAGCTACCGCGTATTGGGCTGCAAAAGCCGGTCTCCATACAGCAATAATTGAAAAAAAAGTTTTTCCTCGACAAAAGACTTGTGGTGATGGACTTACACCAAGAGCTGTTCACCAGTTATCCGAAATGAATTTAAATCAGGAGTTAAATGAATATCACAGATACGAAGGGCTCCGGGCTATCGCTCATGATAAAAGCATTGAAATGAAATGGCCGGATCACCCTATCTTTCCATCTTATGGATACGTAGTAAGAAGATGTGATCTAGACACAATGGTGGTTGAAAATGCAGTAAAGGCTGGTGCTGATTTTTTTGAAGGAATGGAAGCAATTAGTCCTCTGGATAAAAGCGACATCGGTATTGAAGGTGCCCTGGTCTTAGACCACTCCAGCGGTGAAAATATAAAATTTAAAGCAAAGTTCATTGCGGTTGCTGATGGAGCGAACTCCAGATTTGGTAGGTCATTAGGAAGTAACAGGAATAAAAAATACCCAATGGGAATGGCTATACGAGGTTATTTTGAAAGCCCTTTGGATAAAGAACCGTGGATTGAATCTGCTCTGGATGTTAAAGATAGACAAGGAAATTCAATGCCTGGCTATGGTTGGATTTTCCCAGTCGGAAATGGCACCATTAATGTTGGCATAGGTCTTCTTTCTACTTTTAGGGACTATCGGGATGTAAACACAACCCATCTGTTTAATGAATTTGCATTAACTCTCCCTGACTACTGGGAAATAAATCCTCTTGAACCAATTGAGCCACCCACGGGTGGTCGTCTACCAATGGCAGGGTCGGTGGGACCAAAAGCAGGCCACAACTGGTTATTAGTTGGTGATGCTGCTGGTTCGGTTAATCCCTTCAATGGTGAAGGCATTGACTACGCATATGAAACAGGTCGACTAGCGGCTTCTCTTTTTGCAGAAGCTAATGCTCAAAAAGACAACTCTGTCCTTGCTCGTTATCCAGACTTACTTGATGAGGAATACGGCTTGTACTTCAAAGTGGCAAGATTGTTTGCAAAAATTATTGGTAATCCAGTTTTAATCAGAGAACTAACAAGGGTTGGAATGCGATCACAAACTTTGATGGAATGGGCGCTAAAAGTTATGGCAAATCTAATGAAAGAAAACGATAAGGGATTAGATGAAGTTGCATATAGCGCAATTGCCTCAATCGTTCGAATGGTTCCTGAACAGAAAGTTAATGACTAAGAATTATTCTAATTTTCTAAAAGTTTGTTTTTTAATAGTTTTGGCCTGATAAACCGGTGAGAATACCTATATGCATTCTTCTAGTAACAAAAATCAAACTTGGTCCAACCTGGAGAAGCATTGCAAGGAAATCTCTAAAAAGTCCCTTATCGAACTTTTTAATGAAAACCCAAATAGAGGAAGTGATTTTTCCACATCATTTGAAGACCTTTGGGTAGATGTATCTAAACAAATAGTTGATTCAAAAACAATCCAACTTCTTTCTGATCTTGCAGAAGAAAGTAAAATCAACCAATTCTTTGTCGACATGATGGCTGGAAGTCCAGTTAACTTGACTGAAAAAAAACCCGCTCTCCATACTGCACTCCGAGCACCGAAAGACTCAAGAATTCTAGTTGAAGGTAAGGATGTAGTTCCGAAGATTACCGAGACTTTAGAAAAGATGGAAGAATTTTCACGTCATATTAGAAACGGAAAATTATTAGGATCGACAGGAGCCCCCATTACATCTGTAGTTGCTTTAGGAATTGGAGGATCAAATTTAGGATCGTCAATGGCCCACAAAGCACTTTCAAAATTTGCTCACCCAGAAATAACAATCAAATTTTGTTCAAGTATCGATGCCGTAGATCTAGACCAAACTCTTGATGGGTTAAATCCTGAAACAACACTTTTTTTAGTCACTTCAAAATCTTTTGACACAAGAGAAACACTTCTATTAATGGAAAATGCTAAGAAATGGCTCGAGGGTTCAATCGTTGCTACGGGATTATCTAAACATTTTGTTGGTATCACTAGCTCTAGAGATAAAGCCATCAATTTCGGATTTGAAGAATCTATGATCTTCGATCTACCTGATTGGGTTGGAGGAAGATTTTCCCTGTCCTCTGCGGCAGGTCTAGTTCTTATGATCTCGATAGGACCAGATGAATTCTCTCACCTGCTTTCAGGAATGAACAGAATCGACAACAAAACCGTTTCTGAATCTTTGGAATCGAACGGCGCTCTACTTCTTGCAGTAATTGATATATGGAATCGGTCATTTCTTGATTATCCGACTATGGCAGTAATTCCTTACAGTAGCCAGATGTCATATTTCCCACAGTACTTACAACAACTTATGATGGAAAGCTTGGGAAAAAATAACCGAAATGATGAACATGAATTCGGTAGTTCAGTTGGCTCAGTGGTTTGGGGAGCTACTGGAACTGAAAGTCAACATGCATTTTTCCAATTCCTACATCAAGGCACTGATGTAGTTCCTTGTGAAATGCTGGGATTCTCTAGCTCTTATGACCCTTCCAACCAAGACCAACAAAATAGTCTTTTCGCAAATTTACTCGCTCAATCTGAAACTCTGGCGTTTGGCTCTGCTATTGAAGAAAATTTAGTGCATGAAAAAAAATTAGAAGGGAATCGCCCCTCAACTGTTATCTTGGCTCCGAAACTTACACCTTTCATTCTCGGTCAGTTGATTTCACTGTATGAACATCGAACTGTGGCTTCTGGAGTTATTTGGGGTGTGAATCCTTTCGACCAATGGGGAGTCGAGTTGGGCAAAAGCATCGCCATTGACATAGAACTTGAAATAGGTGATGCCTCTTCTTCAAAAGATGCAACTACGAGGAATTCTTCGACTGAGAAACTATTAGACAGGTTTAGAAGTTTCAGGAATATCTAAGTTCTTATAGGTGAAATTTCTTTTACAACATCCGAAGCTATTTCAATTGTTTCATCAATCAATTTTTCTGTATGAGCCAAACTCGGAAAAAGAACTTCATATGGTCCGGGAGCTAGAGCAACTCCACGTTTAAGCATCCCATGAAAAAAATCCGGATAAATGCCGTTTTCTGCTATCGGTTTGACTTCCTCAAAATTACTAGGTTTCTTGTCACTAAAAAAAATACCGACTAGTGGGCCAACTTTCGGTGTGGAAATTTCAAGATTACTTTTCGAAATAGCTTCTTTTAAACCTTGAACTAAACGATTTGCAATTGATTCCAAATATTCATACTCAGGCTCACCCAATAATTCAAGCGTGGCTTGACCCGCAGCCATAGCTAGAGGATTCCCTGACAAAGTTCCCGCTTGGTAAACACCGCCAGTTGGAGCCAAATAACTCATCAGCTCCCGACTTGCAGCAAAAGCTCCTACCGGTAAACCGCCACCAATAATTTTTCCGTAACACCATATGTCAGGTGTTACGTCATACCATTTAGAAGCCCCACCAGAGGATAAACGGAAACCTGTTATCACTTCATCAAAAATAAGAAGAGCCCCTGCCGAGTCACAAGCCATTTTAAGTTCTTTTAGAAAACCTGGTTTGGGTTCGACAAGACCCATATTAGCTGCAACCGGTTCGACGATTACTGCGGCAATTGATTGATCTATTTCTGGAACTCTATTAAATGGG
>ENA-UPTF01000417-UPTF01000417.1-marine-metagenome-genome-assembly--contig:-NODE-417-length-30310-cov-6.925115_pt1 | contig 30310 bp, 24 predicted proteins | sample MGYA00238166_ERZ767019 | MGnify/ENA primary metagenome ERZ767019 (study PRJEB28930, sample SAMN06266391) | marine metagenome | isolation source: Sea water from 250 m depth | place: Atlantic Ocean | study... | reverse complement strand
ATGGGAATCGATCGGAGCCGGCTATTAGCAGTAGCAGGGATGATTGGTGAGATAGGAGAAGAGACGTTAAGAACGGAAACGGCAGGTGGCTTAACACCTAGGGAAGCCCGTTTGATTGCCGCTTATAGGCAATTATCTGAAGGGTACCAATCTGTCGTGTTTTCCCAAGTAACTGCGATGGTACACGCCCAAGACTAAGGGAGTGGAAATATGGACCAACAACTGCAATCGGTGACTGTTTGGTATAGACCACAGCTTGACCAATCGATTAAACCTGGTTCTGTGGTTATATTCGATGGGAAGATGTCGGCCTCTTTCGAGGTCGCATTAAATGCAGGGACTCAGATAGATTCTGATGTACTTCGGAGCAAATTCCGCCCAAGTGAATGGCAGACATCTCACTGTCGTGCTCAGATTTTCGCCCATCCCGGTACGACTGATGTCCGAACAGCTGACACGATGTCTCGTTTTTTCCGAGCCGTCGAAGATCGCGACTGGGATGCAGTTGAACGGAACTTGATGCCGAACCTCACAACCGATGTCCCAGAAGGTCTGTTTCAAGGGGTAACAAGTACTAGCACCCGGGAAGCCTACATGGAACAACTGATTGCATGGAGTGCGCCTTTCTCAGAAATTTGGTTCGATGTCACGCAGGCATTCATATCGACAGACAAGGCATTGATGGAATTTCGTCTATGGAGTGAAGGGGAAGTTGTCGGTGCCGCGTTAACCCAGTATCGGTTCGGATTCGTTGATGGGAACCCGATTATCTCCGGTATATACAACCACAGCAACCGCCGAGATTCCGTGATTACAACACAAGATGACGGAACGCTACAATGGACAGCACAACCATAAGGTTGCTTCATTCCCTTAGGCGATATCTGATTTGCAACACCCAAGACATCTCGCTGGCTGTCTTAAAAGACTAGAGACTATTTCGATGAGTTGCTCAGCCTAGGACAATAGTCTGGAACGACCTTCTAAATCTTAGATATCGTGATACTAATTTTGATGGTCAACCAAACATAATCCCTAGGAGGTCTACAGAGAATTTCTATGTATCCTGAAGATAGGATATTTTTTAGCTTGATACCACAAATACCGCATCAGGGAGCAAAACTCGAACGACATTGGGCGCCCCAGTTACCATCTATTTTGGTCATTATCCAAAGCGCAGGATGCGTTGCGATCGGATTGCAGTCTTTGTCATAACGAGTCCACTGAAGGTACAGATGGACTTTAGATTCTGAACTGTGTAAGGCTTGTACCCAGTCCATTTCGGTGTGGTGCCACGTTGTGCCAGCACGATTTATAAACCCGTTCATGTACTCCCGTTCTAATTCGGCCTTCGTCTTGTAAATAATGACACCGTTGCCGGATATTCGTATATGTGGGACGTGCATAACTTGGAACATCTCTTCCGTGTCTCCCGCATTTAGGGCGGAGATAAATGTTTCGTAGGCTTTAATGGCCTCTGCTTCACTTTCCATATGCCGTGTAGCTTTCATGTAACATATCCTTCTGGGTAAGGGTTGAGTTTGAATGCAACTTGAATTGGGCGTTCCTACCAATCGTAACGCCCGATTAATTTACCGGAGTGACCTGTGCCTACCGATAACCAAATCCAGAAAATTTTGAATCAACTTGCTGAAATCAAGCCATGCCCACATTGCGGGACCAGGCTACGGTTTGGGGACTGGGAATGCCCTCATTGTGGAATCGATTTGGAAGAGCACCTTCGTTTATGGGCCCAGCAGACGTTGAATGAACTTCAGTTGGAGACCTGATCCGTTGAGACTAGGTCTTTCGGATGATTGACCTAGTCTCAGCTTCTAGACTGGGCATCAAGGAATTTCCCTAAGATTGCATTGAATGCTGTCGGGTGTTCAAGGGTCGCTAAATGATGGGCTGGCGACAACCATTCTATCTGTGATCCGCAGATCATATCATGCAACAGCTGGGAGGCATGCCGGGGAATTCCTGGGTCGTCTGGGCTCGCAACAATCAAAGTCGGTATTTGGATGTCCTCTATTCGATCGGAATAATGTAAATCGCTTATGATTGCATTTGCTATGGATTCGAATGACGTGTCAGAAAAAGATTTAAGTGCTGCCTTCATGTAGACGGATCCCGGGATTTCCTGGTCTAGTGCGTCGTCTGTGAACCAACGCGTCATGAGTTCGTCATGCAAACTCACTACTCCGGATTGTCGGACTTTCCTAACCCAATTTCTCCAAACCTGTCTGCCAGTTTCTTCATATGAAGATATCGTATTGACGAGACTTAAGGACAATAACCTTTCCGGAAAACGGAGAGCTAAATTTTGGCCGATCATTCCGCCCATGGAGACACCTACATAGTGGGTCTGGTTTATTTGAAGGTGATCAAGTAAGCCAATTACGTCGTTCCCAAGATTATCCAACGTATATGGCCCTGGAGGTGTATCGCTTTCTCCGTGGCCCCTGGTATCGTACTGAATTGTTTGATATCTAGTCAGTACCGGTAGTTGGTTGTCAAAAAAATGGCGATTGGCTGCGAAACAATGCCCAAATAATACCGGAGGGCCTCCGACCGGTCCTGATATATCATAGGCAAGCTTATGGGTGCCCAAATCACAAATCATCTATTCTGACTCCAGGAATTGACGTGCGCTAATATTTTCATTGTTACGAACATAGTATCGCCAATTAACTGGTTTAGACGCCAAACCCACCTGCCTGGAGTAACTACCATATCGTAAGCTATATTAAAGATTTGATTGTGACCTCACCAGAGAGACACTTTAAGGCGTGCTTCAAACCTGAAAAGTAGAACTAAAGATATGAATCTAGTCGGACGCCAGTCCCGGTCGGAAGATCCCATTTTTCATCCTGTAAGCCACGAATATAATCAATTTGACCATGGTGGTTGTTTTGATGGGTAATCAAATGACGTAGACAATTACCAACAGAATAATTCTCTATTCCATCTGTAAGAGGATGACCTAGTTGAGTTGAATTCAAACTTGAAACGAACGCCATACTACGTTTGTGCACCGCTTCAGAATATTCGAGCAAGACATCTAACGATGGTATCGGCAGGGCTCTTAAACCTAGTCTATCTCCGGGGTCAGGAGAATCAGGATCCTGGTTAAATCGGTTAAACCAACCCTCAGTGATCCATAAATCCTCGTCGCTCGCACCAGTTCGTGTAATTTGGGTGTCTTGGTGGCGGTTCATGTGCCACAGTATGAATCCGATATGATTCGCGATGGGAGTCGGTCTCCAGAGAAGTTGGGCGTTTGTTAGGTCTTTACTTGTCGTTATAAGCCGAACGTGTACCGAGATTAGACATTCTGAAATTAAATCTGTTGCGTTCATAAATAAGGGCCTTTGACCGACCAAAATATATCCTTACGGCCTCGCCGATAGACCTTTCCTGCTAAGATTACTTCCCTGGACGACTAGGCATTGAATTACCCTCGACCTCGTAAAACAATAGCCACCAGGCCAATTCCTGACACTGCTACTACCACCATGATTCCCTGACTCACAGCATGTACCGCTCCGTCGGATGTAAACGAGCTAGAGTAGACGGCCGCTGCCAATGCCATTCCCATTGAATTGCCTATTGACCTGCTGGTCGCCAGAAACCCCGATGCGCTACTCAAGGAATCTCGTGGAACAAATCCCATTATTGCACTGTTGTTTGCTGGCAAAAATATGGAAAGACCGGCTCCTCCGATTGTTATAACGACCAAGTATTGCCATATTGGTGTGCCTGTACCAAGCGTGGTCAGCACAATAAGCCCACACAACAACGTAAGTTGACCAACTAAAGAAGTCAATCTAGTTCCGAAACGATCTGACAACGTACCGCTTATTGGAGATAGCACCAGTCGTATCGTGTGGAACGGTAATAGAATTAATCCTGCAATCGATGCCGTGTAACCCATACCAGTGATCAACAAAAAGGGTGCGAGGAAATTCCAACCACCGTGGGCCATCTGCGCAAAAATTTGAGCGGTCACACCAGATGAAAAAACGCGACTCTTAAAAAGGTCTAGTTGGATTACAGGGAAATTAGCTCGCCGTTCCCATAAAAGGAGGGTCGGTAACGCCACTACTGTGATTCCTATCGCAGTTCCTACAAATGGCGATGAAAGTCCGAGCCTTCCAGCTTGGTTGACAGCTAACAAGCTTCCTATCATAACGACTGCAAGTAACGCTACACCCGCGTAATCTACACTGTAAGCACTTCTGTCCTGCGCGGTTTCCTCTGTATCATTTCTAACGAACCTCCACACTGAGAAGGCGAGTAGCAATTGAGCAGGGATACGGGCCCAGAATAGTGCTCTCCAATCGAATACATCGATCAGAACGCCTCCGAGGAAAAAACTTAGACCTATACCAAGTCCAAATGCCATATTGATGAAACCCTGGGCTTTTCCGCGCTCTGATGTTGGAAACGCCTGAGTTAGAAGAGCATTGTCGTTTGCTAGGATCATAGAAGACCCAATAGCCGTCGCTACTCTTGCTATGATCAGTTGGGTTAAATCTTGCGAAACTGCGGAAAGGGCAAGCCCTATTGGCACGATCAGGGCTCCTAAGAGATACAAACGCTTTCGCCCAAAGACATCTGAAATTCTTGAAAGCGGAAGTAAAGGAACAGTTGTCCCCATTACAAAAGCGAGGTTGACCCAGACAATGAGGCTCGCACTAGTCTGGAAGTCCTCCATCATGCCAGGTGCTCCAATATTGACCATCCCCGCATTCATGATCGATAAGAAGCCGCCGCCACTCACCACAAGTAACAAGATCCATTTGTAATCGAATTTGTTAGTTGGTTGGTTAATTCCGGTAGTTGATTCCGAGTTAGAATCCACGTGTGTCCTTGAAATGCAAAGTCGGATCTGATGACCGAATGTGCTATAGAGTCATAGAGCTAGCCCGAGCGAATTGCTAGCTGTTATTAAGTGATTGTAGGTTCAAAAGAAGGAAAGCCTCCTCAGACGAGAAGGCTTTCGTCGACTTGATCATAAAACAAAAAAATAGCGCCTTCAGTAATTGTCTGAAAACGCTTGGCTATTCTAGCATTCGTGAGTTCATTTAGTCAATGATTCGTGCCTGATAATTTAATATGCGGCGACCCATAGATTCTCTTTCTTGTTAAATATATGATCCGGAAGAAATTTTTAGACGTGCAATATAAGACATCTAGCTTAGATAGATTACATAACTTTGTAACTCTGTTTGAAAACGGTGGTATTCAAGCTCTCTGGGTTAAATGATGTTATTAGCTCAATACGCCGGGAAGACGTTCTCCAAACTTCGTGGCCTGCTCAAACGCGTAAGCTAGCTGAAGAACCCCTAAATCGTCGTGATGACGCCCGACTATTTGCAGCCCGACTGGGAGTCCTTCAGGGGTAAACCCACATGGTATCGAAGCCGCTGGATGACCAAGCGAACTGATGTAATAACACGATTTCATCCAATCGATATATGACTCCATTGGAACCCCATTTATTTCGGTTGGGTATTCCATCGTCACATCAAAAGGAGGAACCTGATTAACGGGCATTACCATGAATTCATAGGTCTCCATGAATGAATGCACGTTGTTGAAATAGGTAGTCCGCATCTCCTCTGCTTGCCCGACTTCTGCTGCCGTTAACTTAAGCCCTTTCTCGATTTCGCCTATGACCGTTCCTTTTATTAGACCGCGGTGTTGTTCCAGTAACTTCGATCTTACAGACGCACTACCCCAAGCTCTGAGCGTTTTGAATACTTCATCTGCGTAACTGAAATCAGGTGCTGCTTCATCGATGATACAGCCAACAGATTCAAGTATACCTGCGCCGGTTCCGATCACCGCAGCAATTTTAGGATCAACGGGGAGGCCTCCAAGATCAGGGACATAAGCTATCCGCACTCTTGAAAAATCGCGTTCAAGCGGTTCAGCAAAAGTTTGACCACTCTGTTCGATGGATATCGGAGAACGATTGTCGGGGCCTGAGATAGCACTTAAGTGCAGAGCTAAATCTTCGACGGTCCGCGCCATCGGACCTGTAACAGAGAGTGTGCTCCATCCTAACGGCGCGACCGATGGAACTCGACCAGGCGACGGTCTTAATCCAACAACGTTGTTGAAATTGGCTGGATTACGAAGAGAGCCGCCTAAATCTGTCCCATCGGCTATAGGAATCATTCTGCAGGCCAATGAAACACCTGCCCCACCGCTGCTGCCACCACATGTCTTAGAAGTGTCGAACGGGTTAAGCGTTGAACCAAATACAGGATTAAACGTATTAGACCCGGCTCCGAATTCGGGGGTGTTGGTTTTGCCAATTACGATGGCACCAGCTTTCTTGATACGCTCTACGATGATCGCATCTTCGTTGGGGATGTTGTCCTTGTAGATCGGTGAACCAAAGGTAGTCCGCATACCCTTGGTAGCGGTGAGGTCTTTCACTGCGGTTGGGAGTCCATGTAACGGCCCTATAGGTTCTCCATTCGAAATCGCGACGTCTGCGGCTTTCGCACTATCCAGCGCCTGGTCTGCGTGTAAGGTGACGATGGCGTTCACGGCTGGGTTAACGCTTTCGATTTGGGCCAAATGTGCTTCCATGACCTCAACCGCCGATAAGTCGCGATTGCGGATCTTGTCGCGGATATCTCTGGCGGTTAAGTTACATATTTCATTGATTTTCATATGGTTGTTCCTCGTGCACATCTCAGCATTTCAGGCCGTTTCGGGTCGTGCGAGCAAGTTTATGTTATTCGAACGTCAGTGAATGACAGATACGGCTGTCGGGTCGATCCTGGTTACAACTATTTTGTCTCGATCGAGCATATCTGGGATTTTCGGCCCTATGTCATTCATCCATTCGTCACTCTGATATACGGCTTCATAAAGACGTTCACGGTCTTCTTCGCTTTCGAACCTTCGTATCCAAACATATAGATTTTGGTCTTGGGTGGCTGTCGGTCGTTCTTGTTCTCCAGTGAAACTACCGACTATCACCATACCTTTGGAAACTTGGAAGGGTATTATTACCTCTTCCATGTACTTTACCCAATTCTCCAGTTGACCGGGATGAGTCCTATATTGACGAAGTTCTAAAAACATTCCTGCCTCCTTAGTCTCCATGTCGATTTTTTAGATTAACTGGCCATTAAATGTACAAGCCAAATCGAACACCATCAAGTCTTCGTGAACGGGAAAATTACCTGCTAGGATTGAGGTATCGATACTTAATGTTAAGGATTAGATATGTCCCTTGATGCTAGAAGACAGGTCGTCACTGAAGAATTTCAAAGAGTTCAGGACGTTTGCTGGGAGAACGGTTGGACCGACGGTCTTCCCGTTGTACCTCCAACTGAATCAGCGGTCCTAGAAATGTTGTCGCTGGTACCGGATGATCCATCAACCGTACTTGGTAGGATGGAACCAAGCAGTGCCCTAGTAACTTTGGAGAAATTGGCGATAAACGCGGTGATGGCCGGTTGCCTTCCGGAGTATTTCCCAGTGGTTGTAGCGAGTGTTAAGGCTGCCTTAGACAGAGATTTCAACTTGGGAGGCCACGCCGCTACTACAGGGGGAGCTGCTCAAGTAATAATCGTTAACGGACCTATAGCCAAAAATTTGGGAATCAGTGGAGATGCAGGCTGTTTCGGGCCCGGATACCGAGCTAACGCGACAATAGGACGGGCGTTGCGGTTGGCGATCCGAAACATCGGAAAATGCATACCGGGTGGTATGGACAAAGCGACTCAGTCTACTCCAGGGAGGTACAGTTTCTGTTTTGCGGAGAACGAAGATCGGTCACCATGGGAACCACATCAGGTCACTTTAGGATTTCCGTTGAATGCGAATGTGGTCACTGTGGCGGGGATTCGAGGGGTCCATAACACGATATTTACGTCTGGTACGGGGATTAAATGGAGTCCAGGGATAGAGGTGTTGGACGGCTTCGTCTCCAACATGAAAGCCGGGGGAATATCTAATTATTATCAAATTGGTAGTGGTGCACAATTGATAATTGTACTGTGCCCTGAACATGCAGCCGAAATATCTGCGGACCAATTCACGAAATTAGATATTCAAGAATACATATTCCAAAACGCCAGAATGGCGATCTCGGAGCTTGTTGGTCGAACTCATTACGGAAACCATATTTGGCCTGATTGGGTAGATGAAACTAATCCTGAATATTTAGTCCCGATAGTCCAAGCAAAAGAGGATGTTGTCGTCCTTGTTGCCGGCGGGGAAGGCCGACATTCAACGTGGATGGCTGGTTGGGGAGTCACCCGTATGAAATCTGAACAAATCGCTCTTCTGGGAGAGAAATAAGTGAAGGGCAAGGCTACATCAAGTTCAACTCTGCGTACCCACTAGCGGCAACTTCTCTACACCTCTTCCGGAAAGTGGACTGAGTGCCACTGTAACGGGCAACTATACGCTTTTGGCGGCCATCCAGGTTACTGTTCACGCCCGTCATCCAGGAGTCGATTTGATTCGCTAAGAGTCCTTCCCCTTCTTCTAGTACGTGTCGGTACCAACCGGCAACAGCCTCATTGGTAGCTTCGGCACGTGTCAATTTCCCTGCCTCCATGTGTTCTATCAGATCAGTGATCCATTCCACATTGAATTCAATACTCCGGGGATTGTTTCCCAACAATGCATGAGGTCCTAAAATCATGAATAAATTCGGGAAATTATTGATTTGAATCCCGAGAAAGGTTGATAATTCTTCGCTCCATTGTTCTTTTAGTTTTCGACCATCGACACCTACGATGTTTATTCTGTCGTAACTACCTAATATTGCATTAAACCCGGTTGCATAAATGATGATGTCGAATTCAAACTCTCTATCGGTTGTAACTATTCCTTCGGGAGTAATTTTCTCTATCGGAGTTTCGATAATGTCGATTAATTCCACGTTATCTCGATTGTATGATTCATAATATTGAGTTTCTAAAGGCACTCGTCTTGTTCCGAATCCGTGGTCTTTAGGAATCAACTTCTCCGCAGTATTAGGATCATCCACTCGTGACCGGATTTTATCTGCGATAAAGTCAGACATCGCCTTGTTCGCTTTGGGGTCACTCAGAACATCTTTGAAATTTCCCTGCCAAATACCGAAGCCTTTACTGGCGTAAAGGTTCTCCCAAAATTCATAGCGATCTTTCTCAGCAACTTCAAAAGTCGACCTCTCATCCGCTGTATGTAAAAATCCGGCCGCGGTTTGGTTACAAGTCTCAAATATCTCGGTATAGCTAGCTCGGATGTCTTTCATTTCGTGAGGTCCGATTTTTGCATTGTGTAAGGGCGCACACCAATTAGGTCGGCGTTGGAATACTGTTAGATGGCCGACGTCCTTACAAACTTCTTGAATAGTTTGGACTCCGGTAGCGCCGGTACCAATTACCGCCACCCGTTTGCCTGCATATGTGACAGGTTCATGCGGCCATCTTGATGTGTGGAACGATTGCCCTTTGAAAGTATCTATGCCAGCAATTCTGGGTAGTGTTGGCTGAGAAAGTAGACCAATGCCGGTTATGAGGAATCTGCTAGTGAACCGGCTGCCATCTTGCAATTGGATCTCCCAGCTTCGTGTTGCATCGCTATATATAGCTGATTGAACATCGCTGGAAAATTGGATGTCTTTGATTAAATCAAACTTAGCTACAACGTGCTGAAGATAAGTCAAAATCTCAGGCTGGGACGCGAAATGTTCTGACCAATCCCATTCGTCGAGCAGTTCTTGCGAAAAAGAATACCCATAGGAATAACTTTCTGAATCGAACCGAGCACCCGGATAACGGTTCCAATACCAGGTGCCCCCAACTCCTGTACCTGCCTCGAACACGCGCACACTCATACCGAGGTTACGCAGTTTATACAGCTGATATATACCAGCTACGCCCGCTCCAATGACGATCGCGTCATAATCAAGATTAATCTCTTGAGGGGAAATATTAAGATTTGCAGAGGATTGTGTCATGTCACTCTCTAGTCGATAGTATGTTTATTGAATATACCGCTTGACATGCCTTCAAGCAATTTCGTGAGAGACGAGACTTACGCTGTCAGTGTCGGGATGAACATTGGTAGTACAACTGACGGTTCATCTACAGTTGGGATAAACGTAACTTGTACAGGCATGTCGATATAGATGTCCTCAGGGGCTATGTTCAGCACGTTACTACATAGGCGAAGGCCTTCTTGCTCTTCTAGTTCGATCAGACAAATATTGTACGGGAGTTGGTCTTTTTCACGAATCGCCGCATGGACTGGATTACGAACGACTATGAAAGAGTAGACATGGCCAAGTCCACTGACTTTGCTCCAGTCAAAAAGCAAAGAATGGCAGTGAGGGCACATAGGCGTTGGAAGATGCCGGAACTTGCTACATTCCAGACACTTTTGGATCCGGAGTTCACCAGCAGAAGCGGACTGCCAAAAACCAAGCTCATAGTCTGGTAGCCTATCTATGGCAGGAAGTGGGATCCCTTCAAGAGGGCCAGTCATAGGCCGTGATTTTTCGGGTTGTTCTAGCATAGATATCCTGCAATTATCCTCGACGTATGATCACAGCAGCGCTTAATTGAGCCACGCTGCTGCATGAAAGGACTCTGTTGATCGTTTTGTTAGGTGGCTGAGATGAGGATGTACCACGGATTAGGCGCACTGCTTCTTGAGTATGCGTGAGTCCATGAATATACGCCTCAGAATGATTGCCCCCATGGGTGTTGGTAGGAAGTGCTCCATCAAACCGAATGTTATGCCCTCCGTCTACGAAATCTTTAGCTTCACCAAACGGGAAGAAGCCATAAGCCTCGAGATTTAATAGACAAAATGGTGTGAAATGGTCATAGAACATTAGGGCATCTATGTCCGATGGACCAAGCTTGGCTCTAGCCCAAAGATCTTTTGCTGTATTAACCGATTCTGCGATAGAAAGATCGGGCCGGTATATTATGCCGTCATTTTGAGGCCCTGATCCTTGGGCAGCCGCCTCAACCAATATCGGGATATCGGCGTGTCTAAGATCTTTAGCGCGGTCCGGTGACGTCATTATTATGGCAGCAGCGCCATCGTTCTCCTGGCAGATATCTAACAAGTGGAGTGGGTCGACCACCATTCGAGAATTTTGGTGGTCGTCCAACGTGATCGGTGTTTTTCGAAGGGCACGAGGGTTGCGAGATGCGTGTTCTCGCAGCGTCACCGCGACCCAACCAAAATGCTGGCTAGTGGCACCATACGTATGCATGTACCGGCGCACAAACATGCCAAAATGATGTACTGGAGCCATGTTTCCCCACGGCGCAGCGAACGATTGTGCACCTCCGGCGATCCGTTCAGGGTTGCGGGCCTGTCCTAGTCTTAGTTGGGAACGGAGGTTTGCCGCCCGAAAACACACGACGTAATTGCAGAACCCGGCTGCTATCGCGCCTGCTGCGTGTCCCACTACCGCATTGCCAGCCCCCCCTCCGTAAGAAACTGACTCCCAATGGCGCAAATTGGGGATACCGAGGGACTGTACCAACAGGGTTTCGTGGTTAGAGTCCATCTCGTAACGAACTAAACCGTCAATCTGATGAGGAGAGATCCCTGCGTCATCACACGCGGCTTTGATTGCTTCACAGGCGAGCTGGATTTCACTTCGACCAGAGTCCCAAGAAAACTCCGTTTCTCCGATTCCGACTATGGCAGCTTTGTCTTTGATTCCGTTAATATCGGACGGTTTCATATTCAGCACTAGATTAGTCTAGCTCTCCTCCCAATCGACGATGCCCCGTTCTTTGAAGTCCTGAATTTGGATGGAGGTGTATCCCAGCTCCCCGAGGATCCGCTGGGTGTGTTCGCCTTTCAAGGGTGCGGCTTCAGCTTTGCCACCGGTTTCTGAAAAATTAATCACTGGGTTATAGCGCCAAAAGCTACCATGCCTGGTAGCTTCGACTTCTTTCAAGAACCCATTGTTTCGGATATGCTCATCCTCGTTGAAAAAATAATACATACCCCTGTCTTCCGCTTTTACACAAGCAACGTCTGCGTCTGTTAGTAATTTTTCCCAATCTAATGGATCCTTGGACAAGAATATCTCAGATAGCTCTGCAACTAAGTCTCTGTCATTATGCTGCCGAGAAATTTTAGAGTCGAACCTAGAGTCCACTAGTAAATCTGGACGTCCGATAGTTTTACACAGAGCTGTCCATTCTTCTTCGAATGGACACGCCAGGAAAATCCATCCACTTGATGCTTTATACAGGCGGTACAAAGCATCAAGGCCATACCCTTCGGAATCGGGCAAACGTCGAGGAATCTTGCCCTGATGCCAATAAAAATCATCAGCGTTTGCATACGCATTGGCTGCAATCATGGTTGACTCCACATATTGTGCCTCTCCGGTTCTCTCTCGAGCGTAGAGTCCGAAAAGCAGACCGACCGCATTAACCATAGCCGTGTTGTGATCAGCCGTTCCGTCGTTGGCCCTTTTAAGTTTTTTAGCGATACTTTCAATATCGTCGATAGTCATCGGCGTGTCTCTAGAAGGAAGTGAATCTCGGCCCATCTGGGCAATTCCGCCGCCGGATACTGCGCCCGCAATTGGGGCCATAGAAGGCCGAAGAGAATATGGACCTGTGGATCCGTATCCACCCGCGTAGAGATACACTAAATTTGGGTTTATTTCGGTGAGTTGCGCATACCCGATTCCAGTTCGTTCTGGTGCGCCGGGTCGCATACTATGGAGCAATAAATCGGCTTTCTCAACCAGTTTATGCATTATTTCCTGACCTTCTTGGGTCTTTAAATTGAGACAAACTCCTTCGGATCCTGCCATGGTTCTCTGTACTGAAAGACCTTGGATGCCTTGCCTTCCCCAATCTCCATTCAACGCCTCAATGCGAATGACCCTTGCCCCTAATTCACCTATAAGAGCGCATCCTAACGGACCGTTTATTACCGTCCCTAGATCTAATAAAATGAGTCCATCCAGTGCCGTTATAGGCATGGGTTGGCTTGGGTTAGATTCTGTTTGCTTCCTTCCGACTTTTGAAAGTGCCAGAGCTTCGTCTGTATCTCGACCAAGGTTTGGTGCTACTCCTGTAACTGCACCTGGAGTATTATCCATAATGACTAATGGTCCAAGTTGATGCATTTCACCAACATCTGGATGGCTAACGGTTCGTACGTGCCCGTTATGCACCATTTGGGGATGTTTTAACGCTTCTTCCGAAGTCAAATAAGGCTCAGCCGCTACGTCGCTGGTGCTTCCTGATAAGACCTCCATCCATTCGTCTAAGGTTTTCTCCTGAATTTTTTCAAGCATTAACCGCTCTAGTGATTCTACGTGTTCTTCGGACAGAAACGGCGCTGCCATATACCGTGGGTCATCATAAATGTAACCCAAGTCTAGGGAATGGATCATGGACCTGAAAAGTCTTTCCACGATGTTACCGAGTTGTAGCCAATGACCATCTTTGGTTCGTGCCGGGAGATACCCAGTAGGATTAGGACGTCCGATGCCAACTCTAGGATCGGGTGGATAAGTTGCAGGATCCTTTGCAATCATTTGTCCTTGAATCCACGATACATGGTCGTAAGTCGTAATCGTTTTGAGCATACTGGTTTCAACCATTTGCCCTAATCCAGTTTTTTCCCGGAGGTAAAGTGCTGTAGTGATGCCTCGTATAAGTGCCATCGCTGCAGAATGGCAAGCACCTTGCACGACAACATAGTTTGGTCCAGTCCTGGGATTTTGGCCCGAAAACATCATCATCCTGCCGCTTTTAGCAGCAACAACAGCGTCATACCCTTTGTAATGAGAATAAGGTCCATTGGGACCAAATCCCGTCAAGGATGCATAGATCAATTCCGGATGATTATCGCGAAGGGTAGGATAATCTATACCCAACTTCCGGGTAACGCCTGGGCGAAAGCTCTCCACTATCACGTCCGAAATCAAAGATAGTTCCCTAGCTTGATCTTGGCCCTCAGCAGTATTGAGGTCGATTGTTACACTCTTTTTACCTCTGTTCCATTGGATTGCCCCGGGCCAATCTCTGAATGTTTCACCATCCGGTGGTTCGACTTTGATGACTTCAGCTCCGAAATCACCCATAACCATCGTTGCGACGCCTCCCGGCATGCCGCTCGTGAAATCTAGAACTCGGATACCGTCGAACACTTCCGCCATTATTTCGCCCCTCCAATAACACTCTTGGACCGGAACCGCGATGAACAGTTGCTGTTTGGGGATCCAAACTTAATTAATTTCTTTAGAGTTGAGCTTCCGTTCGATTATAATCTCCAACCATTATGCAGATGGTAGTTGATTCAATTCGAATGATGGCATTGACCAAACATTGGAATTGTATCCCCTGACAACTTATTTCGTCATAAGCCAAGAGGTATGACATGGAAAATTTACCGGTCGAAATTTATACATGGACGATTCTTGCTGTTATTGATTCGGCGGAAACCCCCTTTCTCGAAGCCACATATTTCCCAACCGGGGCTTCCAGAATGGGCGTCTTGACTGAAAGAGAAACACATTCCTATGTGCAAAACTATTTACAATCGAAAGGGGTATTTCGGATTAGCCCACGGGATGATCCGTTCACCAACAAAGGAAAATGCAGGTGGGCTGACGTTTACTCTCAAGCATTAACAATCTTAAATGAATACGATTGCTTGGACGTAGAAAGGGCAGCAGACCACGAACTTGAACGTAGGGAAATTTTTTCTGTTACCTCCGTTGGTCGAGCACTCTTGACGAGATACGATATTCACATAGACTCCGCCAATAACCACATATATCTATTCGAAAGATGTTTTTCAGAAAGCACTAATGTGTGTATGTCCGCCCGACGTACCTCTTGTCCAATACCTTTAAGATCGTTCGAAATAACCAAAGCCTTAACCGGATAAATTCCATATGGATATCCGGATGCGTTACCTCAGTGGTCTAAAGGAAATACCAATGTAATTAAACCCCGGTTTGATTTCTTACAGGTGATGTCTAGGGATTTTCGACTTCAATTTTCAATAAAGCCTTGGCTAAAACAACTGATAGCCATTTCGTGTATATATATCGCGTAGTACCTGTCAAAAAGCTGCGATGTTATTAAATTATTCAATGTCCAATGGAGGTCAATCTATAAATCTTGTATACTTCCGGGATCACCAGAATCGGTGCTAGATTCGCATTTTTGTTTGGAGAGATGCCTTGAAATACGATGTCATTGTTATAGGCGCAGGATCCGCGGGATGTGTGGTCGCCTCTAGGCTGGCAGAAGATGACAGCCGCTCCGTACTACTCTTGGAAGCCGGCCCTGATTATCCTGATTACGAATTTTATCCAGATGATTTGAAATATGGGTATAAACCTGACGCATCGGCCCAAGGGGCACCGCATAACTGGTCTTGGGTGGCCCAGGGGTCTAGTGATCAAACAGAAATGCTGCCTGCCCCCAGAGGAAAGGTGGTAGGAGGAACCAGCGCGATAAATGGCCAAGTACTTTTGCGAGGAGTTCCGGAAGATTATGACGGTTGGGCTGCTATGGGAAATGACGAATGGTCGTTTATAGACGTTCTCCCATACTTCCGAAAAATGGAAACTGACATGGACATCTCCGACGATTTCCACGGTTCTGAAGGACCTATACCGGTACGACGTTTCAAACAAGCGGAATTGCTTCCGTTTCACCAAGCGTTTGTCGAATCGGCGATCAACGATGGTTTTAAACCGGACGAAGATATGAACCATCCGGATTCTGCGGGCATCGGGCCTATACCCATGAACAATCCAGAAGGTGTCCGAATGAGCACTGCCCTGACTTATTTAAGGGCAGTAAGGCACCGATTGAACTTGACGGTACGACCAAATGTCGTAGTGCGGAGAATATTGTTTGATGGAAACACGGCAATTGGTGTAGAGGTTGAGAGTGGGGGTGAGATATATCGAATAGATTCTGACCAGATCGTATTAAGCTCGGGCGCTATGGCATCTCCTCAATTGTTGATGCTATCTGGCGTCGGTCCTGAAGATCATTTGTCCGAAATCGGAATCCCTATCGTCCATAGCCTGCCTGGAGTTGGACAGAATTTGAGGGACCATCCAATCGTCGCGGTAATTTTGCGGGTCAAAGATGATTTTCCACAAGACCCTTTGGGACCGCGGACCCAAACAGCGATTCGCTATACGGCGACCGGGTCACTCGATAGAAATGATATGCAAATTACTGCTTCGGCGTTTTCTTCTCCGATAGGAGGAGCAGATCCGTTTGATTCAGAAGGGGTCCGATTCAACTGTATCTTGGAATTTGCCGATGGGTCTGGAGAAGTCAAGTTATCGGCAAATGACCCTAATATACAACCAGTATTAAATTATCGATACTTAGAATTAGATAGAGATCTTGAGCGGCTTAGGGAATCTGTGCGAATAACTGTCCGGCTATTGGAAGACCAAGCATTTGGTCACATAGTTGCCGAACGATTACAACCAACTGATGAGGACTTGGCAACAGATGACAACCTAGACAAATGGATGCGGAAAACGGTTTTTAACACCACACATGCTTCCGGAACATGTAAGATTGGACCCGCTAGCGACCCATTAGCAGTTGTAGACCAGCACCTTAATGTCCACGGACTCCGAAATATCAAAATTGCAGATGCATCGGTGATGCCGAATGTGATCAGGGCCAATACTAATTGCACAACTATAATGATTGGCGAACGATGCGCCGATTGGATTAAAGCCGGACAGTAATCGTTAACGTTTCGCGTGCACCTGAAATCGTCCATCTGTCCAAGTTGTGAAAATATAACGGATCAATTGTTATGTGTGTTGAGGGCAATCGGATTTATATTTTCGTCAACTTTTGCATAGACCGCAATTCTCGCGGTGGCTCCATATGTCTCCCATAATCGCTCCAGGAGACCTCTGCGACGTATATATCGCCTTTAGAATCCAACGCAATTCCGTGCGGCGAATAGAATCTGCCGATTTGGTCGCCGTAGCTGTCTCGCCCTATCCTCGCTAAAACATTGCCATTGGTGTCCATTACCGTGACCCGCGGGCCAAGGTCGGTTCCTATATCGTTTGAGCCGATTCCACAGAAGTACTCCCCGATGTATATGAGTTCTTTCCCGGTTCGGTCATCTATACACAAAGCTGCTGCTCTCGATAGGTTCCCCCACTGGGTCTCAAACTTGCCATCGGGACTAAAGATTTGAATTCGATGATTTTCGCGGTCTGCGACGTATACCCAGCCGGACTTATCGACAATGATATTGTGGACGATGTTAAATTGGCCTAAACCCGTTCCGGACTCCCCCCAAGAAAATAATAACCTCCCATCCGGTGAGTACTTGTGGACGCGGGCATTTGAATAACCGTCGGCGACATAAAAATCCCCGTTGCGAGAGTCGAATGCGACATGTGCCGGCAGGCAAAACGGATCCCCGCTCATCTTTGGAGACGGTTTATTTGGAGTGCCTAATGTCATTAACAGATCGCCGGCTGGTGAAAATTGCCTAATCGTGCTATCGCCATTATCCACACAGAACACCGATCCATCGGGTGCGATTGTAACCCCATGCGGATTTTTAAATACGCCTTCGCCCCAAGTTCGTAGAAGCTTCCCCTCAGTATCAAATACGATCATCGGGCAAGTGCCTCGATTGAACACATAGACGTGGTCGTTTGAATCTATAGCGACGGATGTTCCTTCTTTGTAGACCCAACCGTCTGGTAGTTCACCCCAGTTAACGCCTGACGCTTGGTATTCGAATCCTTTTTCCCCTAAAGTCACGGTCTGTGCTTGGTCGTCTGAGTTTTGGTGACCTTCGGTTCTTATCCCGAACTCCCAGTCTGGATTGTTTGTTGTCAAAGGGTCACCTCGTTCTGTTCAAAATCAATTGGGACATGAATTCTCTACCAGAGATTGTACTTATAACTAAGAACAATGTTAAAGCTAGTGTAACCAAATTGTGATTTAGGAGGTTTATGGTCAATGTCTGAATGTATAAGACCAACCAGGTAGTGGAATTTCTTTGAAGTTTCGGATTGATCATCATATATCAACTTCTGGGAAATCCAGGTAGTTGATGGATATTCTAACTTCTACTCATCAACAAAAAGGCATGATTCGATCGGAGAAGTCCTCTATTACCCTATATTGGCGATTTAACGGAGGGTACAGAATTAGCTGTTGCAAGCCTTCTGCCTCTAACCGGTTAACTTGATCAATAATTTCTGGAGCAGAGCCAATCAAACAGCTTCCTTTGATCAAAGTTTCGTCTAAAAACTGGGCCTCTTCGGGGTCAAGGAAACTGTAATGCGAGGCATGGAGTCGTTGATTCCTGACATCTGGGGGAAATGAGTTGATCCACCGTAGGTATCGACTCCATATGCCCTTAGCATAATCAGGAGGATCCTCGCCGTTCTCTAGGTTCTGACTTACCAGGTAGTGCAAACCTGTCAATACGGCCGGGCCAACTTCGTTCAAAATACGGTCGCTTAAAATTGGTTCATTAGGCTCCAACAGAATGGTATTTGCCAATACAGAGGTCTCGAAATCGGGTCTCAGTGCATGGCCACCATTTTGGGCTCCTCGTCGCACATTTTCGAGCATTGCACTGATACTCCCTCCCCTGGGAATTCCTGAGATCAACCCGTCTCCAAGATCTCCTGCTATTTGCTGTGCCTTTGGACCAAAGCCAGCTATATATATCGGGATTGAGTTCTGGAGGTCTATAAAAGAGTGCTCGAGCATTTGGAATTGAATCTTATGAACTCCGGCTTGATTGGTATATTCCACCTCTTCGCCTTGAAGCAAAGATTTAACCACTCGTATGTAGCGTTCAAAGTCCTTTAATCTCATGGGGCGTTGGCCAAGCGTACGTGCTGCGGTGTTGCCGGTTCCTAGGCTTAAGAAACATCTGCCTGGTGCTAGGCGGTTAATTGTAGCTATCCCATTAGCTGTGACCGGAGCTTGTCTAATTCCTGGAACGCTCACACCTGTACCTAGTCTCATATCTCTTGTCGCTGTTGCAGCCAACGCTAATACTGCCCAGCAATTGGAACGGAGCATCGGGCTGTCTGTTACCCAACAATGGGTATAGCCTAAGTTTTCTGCATGTGTTATGTAGCCTATTTCGTCTATTTTGGAGGTCATGATTCCAAATTTCATATGTCGACTCGTCCTGCCTTCAATTCCAAAAGTTTAGCCCCGTCACTGTACCTATATGCATAAACCCGATCACCGTTCCAAACCCATCAATACACAACGTTTGATTGTTTGTATATCATTTACTCCATGGTCCCGCGACTGCGTGAGTCAATTGCTCTGTAGCGGGGAATAGTAACGAATGATTATTCTGCGACCACCTAATCGAGGTCCAAAACCTTCGGTTTCCTTCACAAAAAAGGAGGGTATATGAAATTTGGTATCAGTGTTAGCCAAATTCACGAGGTAGATTTAGTAATCCAAGCTGAAAGTGTCGGCTATGATTTTTGTTGGGTATGGGACAGCCCGATGATTCGTTCGAATTTGTGGGCACTTTTGGCACTCGTCGCAGATAGAACCACTACCATTGCGGTAGGACCTGGTGTCGCGATACCAAGCCTCGCTATGGCCCCAGTTACGGCCAATGCGATTGCTACGATCAACGCGATAGCCCCTGGTAGGACATTTTTAGGAGTTGGCACAGGAAACACAGCCCTTAGGGCCATGGGTCAAGTACCCATGGGCATCGCAGACTTTAAGGAACACCTCAAAGTCATTCGGGGATTAATTTCCGGAGAGAGCGTTATCTATGAAAAGAACGGAATCAGCGAAGAAATCGCGTTTCAGAGCCTAGAATTAAACTCGATCAACCTTGATGACCCGATACCAATTCATGTAAGTGGATTCGGCCCAAAGGCACAAGCGTTAGCTGGTGAATATGGTGACGCATTAATCACCGGTATCCCTCGTGGAGGAAGCATTTCAGGGGCATTGGAAAATTCTAATATCGGGGCCACTCGAGCCGATCGTCCAATGGATAAGTTTGAAATCTACGCCCTAGTGAACCTTATGCTTTTGCGCCGCGGAGAAACATTAGAATCGCCTCGAGTACTCGAAGAAGTTGGCTCGTCTATCATGGTTAATATCCACTACATGTACGATCGATACCGAGAAACCGGCGCTAAGCCCCCTCATTACGCAGAACCGATTTGGGACGAATACGTATCATTTCGTGAACGACGTGACTCGGACCGCTCCTTCACTGAAGCCCATCACAGTCATTATGGTCATCTAGATAGCGCAGAAGCACGGTTCCTTACTCCGGAAATTATCCGAAATTTCTGCATCGCAGGAACTCCAGATCAAGTAATAGAACAGTTGGCGGGACTTGAATCCGAAGGTTTGACAGGCATCAATTTTATTGCGCCTGTTGAACGGCAATATTCGATGTGCCATGAGTTTGCAGATGCTGTGATATCGCGCATGAAGTGAATAAAGCCAATAAAATAGGATTGCTAAGGAACTAATTTTTCACTGGACTGATTTAACAATTGCAGGATATATACTGCTATCATCTGTTTCGGATTAACAACAAGTGAGGAGAAGTCTTATGCCTGGTGCGACTATCACCGTTGGGAACGTTGAGATTACAGCGGTTCATGACAATGAAGGTGCTTTGCCACTATCTATGGTGTTTCCAGGAGTCGACGCAGAATTATGGGTTCCGTATCAAGAGAAATACCCCGAGTGCTTTAAAGGGGACAATAACGAAATTTTCGCTGCACATTTTGATTGTTATGTGATCCGGTCTGAAGGGAGGACCATACTGGTAGACACCGGCGTAGGAAGTATGGCAACTAATCCGGGGAGCGTTACCGCATTTGCAGGCGGTGTTGATGGGAGGCTTCTGTTGGATATTCAAGAGGCCGGCGTAAACAAAGACGATATCGATACTGTCTTCTTCACGCATTTACATCCCGATCATGTGGGTTGGAACATTAACAACGACGGACCATCACCTGTACCAGCATTCCCCAATGCCAAATATGTTTTCCATCAAGATGACTGGGAAGCCTTTCGCCCGCCAAAAGACAGCGAAGTATTTGGATTAACTTTCTGGGAAGAAACGCTTGCTCCTTTGGAGACTGCCGGAGTCACTGAGGCTCTTTCTGGCGAGCAAGCGATTACTTCTGAAATAACTGCTATCCTGACACCAGGACATACGCCCGGATCCATGAGTTTGGCTATAGATTCAGGTGGGGAAAAAGCTCTAGTGATGGGTGATGTATTTCATGGGCCGGCCCAAGTAAGCGAACCGAGTTGGGTTTTCGCTTTCGATGCTGATCCTGATACAGCTGTCCAGTCGAGGAATCGGATGTTAGACCGTGCCCAGGCTGAAAACGCTATCATGGCAATATGCCATAGCAGTGGATTTGGGAGAGTCGTATTGCAAGAAGGTAGAAGGTATTGGCAAGGGTTATAACAACGACGTATCACGAATGATATCTAGGTCACATTTCCGTCAACGTTCTGATACGTTCTTCCGTCTTTACCCGTATACAGCTTGGAACCCGGGCCCACTTCGGTCCATGTAGGTCCGAATTTCCTAAAATTAAAGGGGTCACCGTTAAATCTCGGTGACCCCTTTTAACGCAGCGACTAGTTACATTCACAGGAAATGCATCCGGCGACGGTCTTTAGAGTGAGATGATATTCAGCCCGGTTTCGGATGAACAACTACGTGTTAGGCCAACAGCACTTCAGATAATCATATTCTCTGCCATGCGTTCCAGTTCTTCACCCATTTTTTCTTCGGTCTCACAGTGAGGCGCCCATGCTGATACCCTGAGAGCGCCGGCGTTCAAGAAGTCTTGAACTTGCTGACGACTGGTATCTGGCGCTTGACCAAATACAGAGATAGTCAGAGAACCAGGCTCTCTTCCTCTTTCAGCCTCGAGAGTTTCCAAAATCTTTTTACTGTCTAAGATTTGCTCAGGAGTGGCTCTATTCGGTAACCATCCATCACCCCACCTTGCAACACGCTGGAGAACGTTCTTAGCATTACCTCCTAGGAGCACTGGTGGGTGAGGTTTTTGCACTGGTTTGGGGTTGCAGTACACTGGAGGGAAGTCATAATATTTCCCGTGGTATTCAGCCTCATCTTTAGTCCACAATTCTTTTAAGGCTTCAACTGCCTCACGGGTCTGTGTCCATCTGTGATCGAAATCGCCGCCCATCATTGTGGTCTCCTCACGATTCCAACCTGCACCGACTCCGAATATGAATCTGCCCTGGCTATGACGGTCGAGAACTGAAATTTCTTTGGCTAATATCAGCGGGTTACGTTCAGGTACCAACGTTATACCGGTAGCCAACTTGATTTTGTTGGTAACAGCCGCTGCCATAGCGAGTGAGATATATGGCTCAGAGAAATGGGCATATGTCCATGGAATTTCACCACCAGTTGCGGGGAACGGACTTTCACTCGTTACTGGCAGAATGGGATGCTCGTGATACCAAATGGACTCGAACCCGAGGTCTTCGGCCTTTTTGGCTATGAAGGCAGGATTCAGAGTATAGGCCGGCAACGGAACTATTATCCCGACTGACATTAGTTAACTCCTTAAATCTAGATATATAAACTTAGCTAAAGGGAATAGCTGGAACGTTAAAGATCGATTCTCCAAATTTAACTTTGACCTGTGATCTCAATACATACGGACCGTAAATAGCTCCAATTCTGGCCTTTCTATCTCAAAACCTATCACGGTCGGCTTGGCCTTTGAATGATCATGCGGTCATACTCCTTCTTTGATCCAGTCCGCGACTTTTTCAGCAATCATGATAGTTGTCGCGTTAGTATTTGCACGAATGACGTCCGGCATGATTGAAGCGTCGACTACCCTCAGATTCTCGATTCCATGAACGTGGCTGTATTGATTTACAACCGCCATAGAATCAGAAGCGTCTCCCATCTTACAAGTCCCTGAGGAGTGGTGCTGTGTGTACGCATTTCTTAGTAGCCAATCATCCATCGAATCATCAGACTCGAGATCTGTGTCGGTGGGGTTAAGGCGTTCGATGATGTATTCCTTAAACGGGCTTTCCGAAGCGATCTCTAAAGCCATCCGAAGTCCGTGGCGCATCTGCTGTCTGTCGTAGGGGTCCGATAGATAATCGTAATTAATGTCTGGTTGTTCACGAGGGTCAGTCGAGGCTAGTCGGATTCGCCCTTTCCCTCTGGCGTTTTGTAAAGCGAAACTGATACCAAAATGGAAGTCGTCTGATTCGATAACTACGCTTGACGGTGCATGTTCGCTAGACATCAGTATGGGGCTGATTTGCAGGTCAGCGTCGGTTGGAGACCCTTCAGGGCTGATACGTAGGCCGATCTGTATGTTTGGCGCGTCAATATCTGGGGGCTCAGAATCACCTTTGAATAGAGCAAACGCTGCTGGATGGTCTCTGAGATTTTCTCCGACTCCTGGGAGCTCATGTAATGTCTCTATTCCGAGTTCGTCAAGATGAAATTTTGGTCCAATTCCTGATAATAAGAGCAATTGAGGAGAAGCGATCGCTCCGCTTGATACGATCACTTGATCTGCCTCAACAGTAAACACTTCACCTCCGCTTTCGGCAGTCACGCCAACTGCGCGCTTTCCATCTAAATTAATCCTATGGCCAATTACGTTTCCTTTGACGGTTAGATTCAAACGATGGCGGGCCATAGAGAGGTACGTTAATGCCGTACTCATTCTAACGCCATCGATGTTGTTCAAAGGCCGCGGGGCAACGCCATTGGTTTCAGGGTGGTTATGGTCTGGGTGCGCGGGATACCCCAGTGAGACACATGCATCGTAGAATGCACCGAAATACGGTAACCATTCTTCTCTTTTGTATCTCCGCACTGGTATCGGGCCGTCATTACCGTGGAAATCACCTCCCGGGAAATCCAGATCATTCTCTAATTTTTTGAAATATGGCAGAACGTTAGCAAAAGACCATTCAGGGTTATCCCATTTAGCCCAATTATCGTAATCTTCTGGTATTCCTCGAAACAATACCTGACCATTAATCGAACTTGAACCGCCGGTGGTCTTACCTCTCGGTATGATGATTTGTTCTGATTGTCTCGGCGTAGCGGTCGCCAGATATCCCCAGCTATGTGGACCGTAAGCCGACCTCCACATGTTGTTTCCCAACTTAACATCATCGGGTAATTGGTTGAATTCAGGGTAATCAGGTCCTGCTTCTAACAGTAGTACGGACACGTCCGGATTTTCCGTAAGGCGTGACGCCAGCGTGCACCCTGCCGACCCAGCTCCGACAATAACGTAATCGTATTTCATGATCCCCCTAATTTAATTAAGTGTATCAACCATCTCATCTGGCTGATTCTAACGAAATTCAGTAACCATATAAACATCCATTTTTGCATATGCTACAACTCGTCTACCTAAAGTCTCATTCCGTAGTTACTGCTATGTGAGGTGACTCATTGTATAAGTTTTGGACGTAAATGGTTTGGTGACTCCTTTTATGTTGTGTTTAAGTCCGCGTTAAAGCCACCAAGAACTCGCTGTCAGTCCCCACTTGTATAAAAGAATAAGGTTTTGTAATTTATATAGTACATAACTCTGATTTTGTAATAATTTAGGCAAAATGGTTATATATTTGTAATATGCGGTCAATAGCCCTAAGGGATTCTCATAATAATTAAGAGGTTCAACCATGGCCTATGACTCAATAATCCAAGGCTTAGTTGAAGCGATTTGGTACAAAAATCGGAATTCGTCCGTCCGTGACATTCGATTGAAATGCGTAGCTGACCGTAGGATCGGAGACGATTGTCCCTCACCTAAAACCATCTCAAACTGGATAAACTACGACTTCAAACCGAAATACAAGCCATTAGGAGCGGAAGAAGACAACGTCATAGATCCTTGGTCTGAGCGGGATGACGGGACATTCGATTCAGATCGGATCAAAACATTGACCGTATTGACCCATGTCGCAAGCAAGGTTATGGAGCAATATGGGATTAAAGACTTCGCCGGGTTCACGAAAAGACAGGCGGATTGGGCTTGCAAGCTCAAAGAGTTCTTTAATCTCTCCAATCAATTTGAAGCTCTGGTCCTCCTTCTCTTCACATTCCAGTTTTCTCAAAAAGAACGATTTGAACTCGAGACCAGTAAACCAACAACCGTAGATCGATCAGACCAACTTAGTCAGGCTTTAATGTCCTGGGTGTGGTGGGATCCAAGCTCTGAGAAATCCGTTGACGATCCCTTCTATCCATGGGAATACGGCGAACAACAAACTACCCGTATGGTTGCGCTAGCTTCTGGGTTAATACCGGACCCGATAGATGTCTCTTTGGCATCGGATGAGCCTCTTCTCAAATACGAGAGAGCCCATGCTCACATCAATACCCGGAAATCTACAACTCCTGTCCCTGAAGAGTCGGCCGACCGATTAGGGATTCCAGATACTGAAGATCTCCAAAGTATCGACGACTATGACTGGAACAATACCGCCTGATTAGAACACGAAGCCGAATACGGTCAATGACGACGAGTAACTGGTTGCCAATTAAGAGTTTTTCTAGCCAATGTCTAGACAGATCGAGTTGAATGCCGAACGATCAAAGGGCCTCGTCCTACCCCGGTAGGACGAGGCCCTTTAGGATTGCTTAAGTCAATAATTAGGTATATTGACTAGATAAAATGAGGAATGACATGACGTCCCATAAGTTTTATGCAGTCCATTATTCGGGTGTGTTCCAAACGGCCGGGCTGTAGGAAGCACAGTACTTGGTCCACTCCTGCTTCTTGATATTTCTTCATAACGTCAATCACGGTGTCAGGATTTCCCATGGCAAACGCACCTGAATCGAGGTGGTCTTGGGCCACCTTATTTACGCGTTCCGTCTGAATTGCGTCGACTGCGAATTTGTATGAATCCGGGACTTCTCTGCCCTGCCACGGGTTATATAAGCGCTCCGCGTTCTGCACGAACCATTCTCCTTCTGGACCCCCCACCCGCTTAGCTTCTTCGTCGTCCTCACCACAGTGAACGATCACCAAGGCAGCAACCTGGTCGTTCACAAATGAGCCGACAGGATTTGCATTCTTTACAGCTGCTTTATAGGCCGCGACTCGCTCGTGGAGTTGCTCGTATCCCCCTAAGTTGAAGCAAAGCACTCCCAGCCCCATCTCTCCTGCAGCTGAGAAAGAGTCCGGCTGACTGCATGCAACCCAAAGTGGAGGATGCGGGTCTTGCACCGGTTTAGGAATCACTGAACGAGGCGGTATGTTATAAAACTCGCCTTGGTGTGAAAAGGTCTCTTCTGTCCACATTTTGGGAATCATCCGGATTGCTTCTTCCCATTGGGCCTTAGTTTGAGCGGGGTCGACTTCGAATCCATCCATCTCCGTAAGGGTCGTAGATCGACCAGTACCGAGCTCCATACGCCCGTCGCTAACTATGTCTAGAACCGCTGCCCTTTCGGCCACACGGACAGGATGATTGTATTGGCCGGGTAGCAGAGCCACAGCGTGACCGATGCGGATGCGCTTAGTCCGTTGGGAGATTGCACCGTATAACACTTCTGGGGCAGAACAGTGTGAAAATTCACTAAGAAAATGATGCTCTACGGTCCAAAAATAATCAAAACCAACCTGGTCTCCTAATTCCACCTGGGCCATCACTTGGTGGTACCGGTCTCTCTCTATACCTGGGTAATGTGGTTCAGGTATCTGAATTTCATACATCATTCCGAATTTCATGAGCGATTCCTCCCAAAATAATAACCTCGCTTAAATGCTTGGGGCTAAGAAGCGATTTCAAGCGATGATTTCAACCCGGGGCATCTTAACATAAGCTATCTAAAAGCGGTGCGAGTTGGCTACATTCAAATCGATCAGTATCGTAGCGCCACGTGTGCTTTTCTGGCGAACTCTCATTCGGAACCATTTTGATATGCAGGCGGTGGATTAAACAGCACCCTACAAAAAAGTCTAGACAGATTGCCGGACTTTTTGTAGGGTGCCATTGGCTAGGTCAAATTTAGGAAACGCCTAGATATTCATGCGAACGAAGAGCGACCTCTAGGGACCACTATATTCGAAACGGGCGGTATTGGCCGATTTTCCAGAGTATTCGAAACTCAAATCTGGATCGGTAAGTTTCAAAATCGTTGAACGTCTGACGTTAACCGGACCTGTAAAAAACGGGACCGCCATTCCCGTAACTTGGGTATCCAAGTCACCTGCTCCTGGCATGGGATGAGGAATTTTCTCAGAAGCGGCTTCCAACACACCGTCGATAGTTACTGTGTGTTCGCCGTCTTTGGTCTCAAATTTGATTGGCACAATTTTGGGCGGAATAGCGTTGCCGATCAGGCCGCTGAAAGCTTCAAACCACCCCCCGGCTTGACCAGAGAATATGCTGCCAATGGCTTCCGCCTGGGATTGAGTGGCTTGTTGATCAAGATAAACACCTAATGTCCAGTTTCCTTCGAACGGCTTACCTGGTATTTGGAAATAAAGTACTACATTGACTCCACCTAACTCGGTACTGTCATATGCGCCCTCTTCTATACGGAAACATATAACTGCCTCACAAGGCAGCTTACTTGGGTCACCCCCGTAGTTACATGGGCAGACCGTATTACAGCTGCACATCTCCATAATGTCGCCTTTCATTTGCCAAGATACTGTAGTCGTCATTTATCCCATCCCGTGGTCGATCATTATTTCCAAATCTACGGCCAATATAGTAATACAACCGCTGCCGAGTTAGATAGGCTTTGTAGAATTCTAACTAGCGAATAATCAACACTCTAGAAGATTGTGGATCTCCTTTGGTTGTTTTAATGAAATTAATACCATGAAATTAGCTAAGGCTTGAAAACAACATGGGTTAAATTGAGTTCTAACTCTCCCAACAACGTTTTTGTCGTCTTAAAAAGCACGGCTTGGGATTTGTCTTCGGAGGACAGGGGCTATATCACTTTGAAACAATTCAAGCGTAGCCCGGTGTTGAAGTGAGGTCAGACCGACCCCGTCGGAATTTAACGCAAGCACTTCATGACCCATCTGCTCATGATATCTGAGGACCTTGTCGATAATCTGTTGAGGGCTGCCGACCAATGCAGAACTCCGTTCAATCGCATCTTCCAGCGAATGAAAAACCTGAGGCATACCTTGACGGCGGAATGCATCCTGCCGTGCTTCAAAAACTGGCCGGTAGGTTTCTATTGCGTCTTGAGAATTTTTCGCTGCGTAATAACCGGCTGAACCCGCCCCAACTAGAGCGTCTTTCGGGTCTCGGCCGTATTGCTCCCAACTATCTCTGTAGCGCCTAACCAATTCGGCATATCTTTCAATAGGGTTAGTGACATTCGCAGAGAATAATGGGTCACCCCATTTGGCGGCTAAATCAACGGACGCTTCACTTGTCGCGCTACCATGCCAAATCCGAATAGGTTGTTGCAATGGGCGAGGCCATGTTTCGGCCTCATGCAAAGACGGGCGGAATTGACCAGACCAAGTTACCTTTTCTTCTCTCCACAACCTACGGAAAAGTTCATAGCCCTCACGGTTCCGCTCCCATTGATCTTCGGGTGTTACATGGAACAATTCAGCTTGGGCGGTGCCGTTCCCTTTCCCAATCATGAGATCTAACCGACCGTCACTAAGATGGTCTAACGTGGCATAATCTTCGAACGCCCGCACAGGATCCAATAAGCTCAGTGTGGTTACTGTCGTGAACAGGCGGATGACAGAAGTCTTGGCCGCAATTTGACTGAGTATCACTGGCGGAGAAGAGGATAGGTAAGGGCGTTCATGCCGCTCACCGACGCCATATCCATCAAATCCGAGCTGCTCTACTAGGATAGCAGTGTCGACCGCAGAACGTAGTCTGTCCGTTATGGACTGACGTATTCCAGTCACAGGATCAGGTGCGTAAGGGATAAGAGTCATAGCCAATAGTTTCATAATGGGCCTCTCTTAGTTCACAACCGAGTTTCTCTGGTTTTTCAATTCTGGGACTTTTGATGCTAGGACTATTGTAAATCGGAGCAATCTCTATTCATCATGTTACTAGCCACTTTCTTTCGGAGATGTCAGACGACTAATGCGGGCAATTTTTTATGGCTGGAAACTCACAGGTCTCGCTCTTGTTGTCATTGCTCTAGCTAGCGGTCCAATTTGGAGCGGCGTTGGCGTATGGGTTAAAGCTCTCGAGATGCATTTTGGTTGGAGTAGAGCTCAACTTACCGGGGCATTTTCTCTGGCTCAACTAGAAGGCAGTATATTTGGCCCTTTCCTTGGTTATCTTATCGATCGATTTGGACCGCGCCGAATGGTCTTTTTAGGATTAGCCGTTACTGGAATCGGATTCCTCTTATTCAGCCAAACCAATCACCTAGTCACGTTCTATGTTTCCTATGGGCTCATAATGCTTGGGACGGCAACCGGAAGTTGGCTTCCATTAATGACCGTAGTCAACAGGTGGTTTATCCGCAAACGTGGGATAGCGATGGCGGTAGCGGCAGAAGGGTCTCCCCTCGGTGGCCTCCTGCTATTGCCTTTACTAGCATGGGCGGTCACACCAAGCAACTTCGGTTGGAGCACTACGGCACTGTGGATAGGAATCCTGTTTTTAGGGTTAGCTTACCCGATATCCCGGTTTATTCGTGAGCGCCCGGAGGATTATGGGGAACGACCTGACGGTGAACCATTAGGAACATCTCTACATTCCGACGGTCAGGTTACGCCTAAACCTCTGGGAAACCCTCGAAACACCGACCAACCTAACTTCACAGCTCGTCAAGCACTCCGCACGAGCGCTTTTTGGTTAATTACTTTCGGGCACGCCTGCTCCAGTCTCCTTTTTGCCACCTTGACCGTTCATTTGGTACCGATGCTTACTGACCAAGGGTTATCTTTACAATCTTCGGCCAACGTGTTTTCAGTGATGATGGGAGTGGCGGCGGTATTCCAGTTGATCGGTGGGTATGTCGGGGACCGCATGGAAACCCGTTTTGCTGTTGCGATTTTCGGGTTTATTCAAGCAGCTGGGTTTACGTTGGCCGTATTTGCTCAGGGCATGCCAATGGCCATTCTATTTGCGGTTTTATTCGGTGCGGGTTTTGGTGGCCGTAACCCATTAACGGTCGCGATAAGAGCTGAATATTTTGGGCCTAATGCTTTTGCCACGATAACAGGTATTTCGAGTGCACCGATGTATCTATTTATGCTGGCTGCTCCACTGTTCGCAGCTTTTGTTTTCGATACGCA
>ENA-UPTF01000416-UPTF01000416.1-marine-metagenome-genome-assembly--contig:-NODE-416-length-30358-cov-7.269707_pt1 | contig 30358 bp, 32 predicted proteins | sample MGYA00238166_ERZ767019 | MGnify/ENA primary metagenome ERZ767019 (study PRJEB28930, sample SAMN06266391) | marine metagenome | isolation source: Sea water from 250 m depth | place: Atlantic Ocean | study... | reverse complement strand
CTGAAATCTGCGTAGAAGTTTCTACCTAGATCTTGGTGAGCATCAGCAAAGTAACCGTAGTATCGGTCTGCTAGTGGTGCTCTTTCATCTGCAATATTTTTAACTGCAAACCTTAGTTTGGCGTTATAGTCTGAAATATCAAAACGATAATCAATGCTAAGGTCCATCGTGGTCATGGCATCAATCATAAACTTAGTGCCATCACCTTGAGTAAGGCTGTTTTGAAAAAACTCGCCTTTTCTCAAAGCCGTAAGAGAAGCACCAATCGGTCCTCTTCTCCAAGAGACTCTTAATGAATGTTTCTCATCGTAGTTGCCATCCCTTAAGAGAAGATCTCCAAATCCTCCAAGAGGAATATAAGCAGGAATTTCTCCAGCAGCTTGTTTAGCTTGAAGCGCTGCAAATTCTCCGCCTGGAGTCTGCTCAAACTTATCAATAAAGCTTCCAATATATCGAACAGAGATGTCACCAATGCTGGTATCAACGTTGTAGTAAACACCAACATCAAAACCTTCTATGGTTCTGGTCGCTAAGTTTAGATAGTTGTCAGCAACGTGCTTAACATTACCAAATGGGCATATTCCAACCGCGTTAGCTGCTGCTATTTGATCGTCATCAGCAGGATCTCTAACGACCGCTGGATTTCCTGCACAACTGCCAGGGTTAGAAAATCTAATCACCATGTCATTAACAGTGTGATTTTCTCGACCAAATAGTCCAATGGTATTTTCTTTCTCAATTGTCCAATAATCTGCAGTAATTGTTAGGCCTTCTAAACCTGGGGCTTGAGGGGTTATAACAAAACCTATTGAAGTGTTATCAGACTCTTCTGGAACTAGGCCAGAGGCTCCTGTTGCTTGTCTTTGCTGAGAAGATCTAGAATCTAAGTCATCAGAATCCAGTCCTGCTAGCGTTTCAAGTTGAACCATTGCGTAGTCATATCGAGTTCCACTTCTAACCACTATCTTTTCATTGATTTGAATAATATTAGGAGCTCTAAAGGCTGTTGAGGCTGATGCTCTGAAAAGGATTGCATCGCTTATATCCCAACCAACAGCAATTTTACCTACTAGTGTACGTTCAACATCTGAAAAGTCCTCGTACCTCAAAGCTAATTGTGCATTCACATTATCAGCAAGTGGTAATTGAGCTTCAGCAAATAATGATGTTACATCTCTAGAACCATAGACATCGCCAGTTGGGCTTGAGTTAACCACATCACTTACCTCAGGATACGTGTCACTCTCATAATCTACATAGGTAATAGTGCCATCAAGTCTGGGATCTCTATCATCCTTAATCTTTTCATGTCTGAATTCAAAACCAAACATTAAACCTAGAGGTCCAGCTGGTAGTTCCATGACTTCAGCATTTGCTACCTTGAAATCAAGCATTGTTAGTTCACTTTCGCCTTTTCTATAAACATCAACAAGAACTCTCTCAATATTCGAATTCACACCAGCGCTAAAAGGGTTATAAGCTGCCGGCGTTGAATCCCAAAGAGCTTCTTTTAAAAGATTGTTGGAAGTTCTATTCCGAGTAATATCATCAGCTGTCGCCTTTGAATGAACAAAAGCACCTTCCCAATCCCATTCATCAAAACTTCCCCTGAAACCTTGTAAGATTCGGTAAGTTTCTTTTTCAACATCAACCATTCTCATTCGCTCAGCATATCGATAGTTATCGATGTAGAGTTGTTTACCAGCAAATAATGCGGTTCCATCTGCTAAAGTCATTTGATTAAGCCAATAATTATCAGGGCCTACTCTGTGTTTAACAGAAGAAAAAGCGTAAGAAGGGTGCCGTGTTAAAAGATAATCTGAGGTGTAGTAACCAAGTTCAGTAAAGGATTCTAACCCGTTACCAAAATCATGGTTAATGTAGACAAAGACATTCGTTCTTTGTAAATCAGATCTCGCATCAGTAAATCCCCAAAGATTAAATCGCTCAGTACCATTACCGTCTTGAGCTATACATGTACCGTATCCTGTATCAAATACTTCGCCACCTTGACTAGATCGGTTACTGCATCTTGAGTCACCCAATGGGAATACTTCAAACTCACCATTGGAGTCAGTGAAGACATGATTGTAAGGATTGCTGCTTCCGTGCTCACTTGAAGTGACCATATCAAATTGGCCGTACAAGCTATTAGCACTCGTGTTTCTAAAAGAGCTTGAATTTGCCCATGGTGATCCAGCTTCTAAGCAACGACCTTCATCTGAGACACCATCTGGAAGATCACATGTGGTCCACTGTCTGTGATCAGAGTTGCCCCATCTAGGGTCTTCCTGAGCTCTTATAGGCTCACGATCGTAATAATCCATAAAGACAGCTACATTGGTGTTTCCATCGTTAAAATTTCTACCAAATTTAACCGTAAAGGTCTTATCTTCAGCATCGAAATGGTCGTACCATCCCATTTTAGTTCTAAAAGAAAATCCTTCATAGTCCTTCTGCATAGCATAATTCACAACACCTGCCACAGCATCAGCACCATAAATTGCAGAAGCGCCATCGCGAAGTATTTCCATTCTATCAACACCCCACACTGGAACTAGATTTGAGTTCACAGTAACTGCTGGAACAAAATCACCACCGATGTATTCCGTTTGATAGCCTGGTGAGTTAACCAACCTTCTTCCATTAATAAGAGTTAGGGTATTACCTGTTCCCATGTTCCTAAGGTTATATGCACCCATATCACCTCTAGCAGAGTTAACTCCACCTGAAGCATTTTCAGCCTCATTAAACATGTTCATACCGTTTTCAGCGATGTTTTCTAATAACTCATCTCCTGAGTCCACACCCAAAGATTCGATATCTTCAAACTCGATAACTGAAACCGGTAAAGAACCAGTAATTTTAGCCCCTTTAATTTGCGAACCTGTAACTGTAATCTCTTCTACTTCATTGCTAGCTGATGCTGCATCTTCTTGTGCAAAACCAGAAACAGAAAAAGTAAGAGCGAAAAACGCAGTTACAATTTGTTTTCTTATAGACATTATTGCCCTCCAATAATTGATAACAATTTGTTACAAAACTTAGATAAACTATAGCATAATCAATGTTTAAGGCGATAGATGTAATTTTGTGCAAAAACAACAATCACTATATTCTTAAATTTCTAAACTGTATCTAAAGGAACTATGTCAAATAATAAAAAAAGCGTCGGCTTCTTTGTGGGAATTATTGCAAGTTTCATTGTGCTTGTTTTACCTGAAAGTGATGGCTTAGCTCCTGAGGCACAAAGAGCAGCTGCAATTTTTGTTTTGATGGGAGTATGGTGGGCAACCGAAGCTGTCCCTATTGCAATTACAGCTCTCATACCTCTCGTGTTTTTTCCTTTACTCGGGGTTGCGAATATAGAATCCACAGCAGCGCCTTATGCAAATAAGAATATTTTTTTATTTTTAGGCGGCTTCTTCCTCTCCATAGCTATTCAAAAATGTAATCTGCATAAACGCATTGCTCTGACCATTCTTAGATTCACTGGCACTAGGGGTAAATCAATCATAGCTGGGTTTATGGTCAGCTCCTGCGTGCTAAGCATGTGGATTATGAATACCTCAACCACAATCATGTTACTCCCCATTGGTTTAGCTATCATTGCTGTGGTTAAAGAGTCAATGTCTGAATTAAGCGAGCTAGAAAAACTCAACTTTCAAGTTGCCCTTCTCCTAGGAATTGCTTACGCCGCAAATATTGGAGGAATAGCTACGCTTATTGGGACTGCGCCTAATATGGCTTTGAACGGATTTATGGAAGAACAATATAATGTTTCTATCTCCTTCCTAGATTGGATGAAAGTCGGCGTCCCGGTTAGCTTAACCTTGCTCCCTCTTGCTTGGTTGAGTTTAACAAGATTGTCATTTCCTGTTAATTTTGAAACATCACCTCAAACACAAGCCACTATCGTTGAGATGAGAGATGACCTAGGAAAGATAAAGACTTCTGAAAAAAGAGTACTTGCTATTTTTCTATTCACAGCTTTTCTTTGGGTAGCAAGAGCTAAAATTAATGAGATACCTGGACTAGAAGGACTTACTGATCCAGGGATTGCAATGCTCTGCGGTCTCACTTTATTTTTAACCCCGAGTGGAAATATCAGCAAAGATAATCTCCTTGAATGGAAAGATGCAGAACGAGGAGTTCCTTGGGGTGTGTTACTACTTTTCGGAGGCGGCTTATCTCTTGCTGCTGCAGCACAAAGTACTGGTTTAGCGGCCTGGATAGGAGGTTTAATGCCGGTGGGCTTAAGTTTAATATTGTTGGTTTTTATGTTTAGCACTCTTATTATATTTTTGACTGAGCTAACCTCTAATCTTGCAACCACAGCAACTTTTCTGCCTATTGTTGCCATTATTGCAACGCAATTTGGATTCAATCCAATACTCCTGACAGCAGCCATAGCCATAGCTGCCAGTTGTGCTTTTATGTTGCCTGTTGCCACGCCACCTAATGCTATCGTATTTGGTTCTGAATTAATTAAGGTTCCACAAATGATGCGAGCAGGAATAGTCCTTAATTTAATAGCAATAGTTGTTGTCTCACTAGCAAGCATTTATCTGGTTCCTAGATTCCTTATCTGATAGATTGCTTATATGAATCAATTATCGAATAACATCAAAAATATATGTGTATTCGCAGGCTCAAGCCTAGGCAATCGTGAAATATATTCAGAATCAGCAAAGCTCTTAGCAAAAGAAATTGTATCCAATGGTTACAATATTGTTTTCGGTGGAGGAAGCAATGGCTTAATGGGCATCCTTGCTGACAGCGCCATTGAGAATGAAGGTTATATTATTGGTGTCATCACAGAACGCTTAGATGACATTGAAGTTGGTCATCCTGGTCTTAATGAATTGGTCGTTGTCGACACCATGCATGCGAGAAAAAAATTAATGGCTGAAAAGTCTGATGCCATAATTTGTTTGCCTGGTGGGGTTGGTACTTGGGAGGAGTTTTTTGAATCGCTCACCTGGAATCAGCTCGGGATTCAATCAAAACCTATTGTCATTTTGAATATTGAAAACTATTACGCAACGCTGAAAGAGTTTGTCAATCATGCTGTTACTGAAGGCTTTTTGCCTAACTCCACATCCAAAGAACTTCTTTTTATAGATACTATTGAAGAGGCAATGGATGAGATAAAAAACTTTGTGCCTAAAGATAAATCTACCTGGTATAAACGCCTAAAAGACTAGAAAATCTTATCTGCTCTTCCACAATGAAGGAAAAAACTTATTGGTTGATTCCACATAGTCTTTATATTCGGGTCGCTTCTTCAATTGTGCACTCTCTAAAAGTCTGATTGTTAACTTAAGGAAGATAAAGAGCATCATAGCTGGAGCTAAAATACCCCACAAAAGACCTGTGTTTAATGAAAGAATAAAAATGCCTAGCCATTGAACAAAGTCACCAAAATAATTGGGGTGCCTAGAATATCTCCATAGCCCTATATTAATAATTTTATCTGCATTAGCTGGATCGGATCTAAATTCTTTGAGTTGTTGATCAGATAGTGATTCGATAAAGAATCCAATGAAGAACACCACTAGAGCAATAATAGTGAATAATCTTGATTCAAAATAATCTTGGTTTGAAAATACGATGAAGATTGGCGTAGCAATGATTAATTGGAGTAATCCTTGAAACATAAATACTCTGAAATAGCTGACAAATCTCCAGTCCTTTTTTGAGGTCTCTCTCATCTTGACATAGCGATAATCCTCACCTTTACCGATGTTTCTTTGAGCGAGAAAGTAGGTCAGCCTAAGCCCCCATATGCTCACAAGCCCACACATGTACCATTGATTAATTGATATTTGATCGCCGATGAGCTGACTAAGAAATAAACAGCTCCAAGCCATAACAACAAAACCAAATCCCCAATAAATATCAACAATGCTTGAGTCTTTTATCCTGACGCTTAAAGCCCATAGCAATGTTAAACAAAACCAATTAATTAAAATTACTTGACCTATCATTATTCCTCCTAGGGTTGTCTTATATTATCAACCATTTCTTTAACATCTGCTGGTGTTTTAGCAGTTAAAGAAGCAACTAGAGTGGCTGAGAACAGATTTAAAATCATACCAATAAAACCTATGCCTTCAGGAGAGATCCCCCATAACCAATAATCTTTTGAATTAAGTTCTGGATTTATAAATTTAAAAAATAAGATGTAACTAAAAGTAAAAATGAGCCCGACCAGCATTCCTGTAATCGCACCCTCTTTGTTCATAGATTTTGAAAAAATACCCATCAGTATTGCTGGGAAAAGTGTTGCTGCTGCCAAACCAAAAGCAAAAGCGACAACTTGAGCCACAAATGCGGGGGGGTATATCCCAAATAATCCCGCAATGACGACAGCTACAAAAACCGAGATTCTTGCATAAGCCAGTTCTTGTTTCTCCGAGATATTGGTTGCGAATGTTTTTTTAATTAAGTCATGAGAAACAGCTGATGAAATAACCAATAATAAGCCAGCTGCTGTTGAAAGAGCTGCGGCTAATGCACCTGCTGCAACTAGTGCGATAACCCATGGGGGTAAATTGGCAATCTCAGGGTTTGCCAAAACAATAATATCTCTATCTATATAAACTTCGTTATTACTTTCTGAATTATTTTTATTATCTATTGCTCTTTCACCTTGATCACCAAATTTACCTGTAAAAATAGGTTTTACTGGCTCAAAGGCATTGCCAGGTGCATGCTGTATTTTTCCGTCTTGATTCTTATCTTGCCATGCAATTAATCCAATCCCCTCCCAATTTTTAAACCATTCTGGGACTGCTGTGTAACTAACATTGTGAGTTGATTCAAAGAGATTGATTCTGGCAAAAGAGGCTACTGCTGGAGCTGTCGTGTATAGAATAGCTATAAAAATAAGCGCATAACCTGCAGACTTTCTTGCTGCCGCCACATCAGGCACTGTAAAAAATCTAACGATAACATGAGGCAGGCCAGCAGTACCCAGCATTAATGCAGCAGTAATACAAAATACATCGATAGTCTCCTTAAACCCTGAAGTATAGGCATTAAAGCCTAAGTCCGTCATTACACCATCTAACTTATTGAGTAGATAAGTTGGCTCATCTACCAACTGGTCACCAAAGCCTAGTTGAGGAATTGGGTTACCTGTAATTAATATCGAAATAAAGACTGCTGGGACTAGATAAGCAAAAATTAATACACAATATTGAGCAACCTGCGTGTAAGTTATCCCTTTCATGCCTCCAAGAACTGCGTAAAAGAAAACAATCCCCATACCAATAATTACCCCGGTATTTATGTCAACCTCAAGAAATCTGGAAAAGACAATACCCACACCTCTCATCTGTCCAGCAACATAGGTAAATGAGACAATAATTAGACAAATAACCGCAACCAGTCTTGCTAGAGATGAATAATATCTGGTGCCAATAAAATCAGGGACAGTGAATTGACCAAACTTTCTAAGATAGGGAGCTAGCAATAGCGCTAAAAGGACATAACCGCCCGTCCAGCCCATAAGATAAACTGAACCATCTCTTCCTAAAAAAGAAATTAATCCAGCCATGGATATGAATGATGCAGCTGACATCCAATCTGCAGCTGTTGCCATGCCATTGGCTATAGGGTTGACACCTTTTCCAGCAATATAGAATTCGCTAGTTGAGCCTGCTCTAGAACGAATTGCAATCGTAATATAAAGAGCAAAGGTAATTCCAACGAATATATAGGTAAGAGCCTGAACTGACATTCTTTAATTCCCTTTGCCGCTTAAATTCTTAAATTTCTGATCCAGTTTCTTCATTCGATTGATATAAATAAAAATCAAAATAACAAAAACATAGATACTGCCTTGCTGAGCAAACCAGAATCCTAATTTAAAACCAAAGAATGTGAACTGATCTAGATAATCTGCAAATAAAATACCGCACCCAAAGGAGACAAAAAACCAAATAAGTAAAAGACTGGCAACTAACTTAAGATTAGCAACCCAATAATCATTTTTATTAGTAAAAGATTTTTCCATTAGATGACTACAGATGCTTAGACATGGTCTCAGCAACTAGAGTTAGTGCCTTGAATGGTCGAATCAAAACTCTAAGTTCGGTCAGTTTTTGCTCTTCATTCCAAATTATATAATCCACACCGTTGATATAGATCTCTTCAATTTTGGTTTCGAAGATTAAAAAAGCAGAACCTTCTCCAACAATTTCATCGGTGTATTTGAAGTGTTTGTTATTAATAACTTGATTAGCAGCATTTAGGTAATTCATGACGTTTTCAATACCTTGAATAGGCTTATAGACGAAGGGTGAGTAAAACTCTATATCCTGATCCATGAATGAAGCATCAACAATATTTTTCTCAATACAGAGATGCCAATTTTCAATCGCTGATGACATTTTTAAGAATCTAAATCAGGTTTAGCAACTTTCACATAAATGTAAGCCAATACTACAACATACATGCAACCGGCAAAAATGCCCCCTGCTATCATTCTCGTGGAAGGATCGATAATAGCCGCGACACCATCGCTAAGTGCATTACCTAATAGAGCGCCAAATAAAGCTCCATAGACGCCTTTGCCGCCTAGTTTTCGTTCAAGGTTGACACCAAATAGAGAAACAAAGACTAGAATGCCATTATCTATTATCCCAAACCAAGTTCCTTCGCTGAAAATATAGGAAAAAATATCCATAAATTACTCCTTTAGCTTCCTTATTATTAAGCTATCTGAATGTTACTTCAACAAGATACTTAGTCTTTTCTAAATAAATTTTCTTGATCTTTAAAGGATTTGAATTCAATGGCGTTTCCTGAAGGATCATTTAGAAATAAAGTTGCTTGCTCTCCAACTTGACCTTTAAATCTAATTGTTGGCTCAATAATAAATTCAACCTTATTATTTTTTAAATCCATAGCCAGTTGATGGAAAGTATCCCATTCCAAGACTATTCCAAAATGAGGGACAGGAACATCGTGTTGATCAACTGGATTCTTACTTTGAGCGTTACTACTCTCCGTCAAATGACAGACCAATTGATGGCCGTAGAAATTGAAGTCAATCCAAGTTGGATCGGATCTTCCAATTTCTGCTCCAAGAAGACCGTTGTAAAACTCTTTAGCCTTATCCAAATCATTGACAGGTATAGCTAAATGAAAGGGGCTCAGTTTATCCAATAAAGTCTCTCCGTCAAAAGTTGATGGTTTAAAAGAGTAAGAAAAGAATAGCACACAAGAGCTTATTTCAGATTGCAATTTTATTATATAATTTACCTTTGAACTTTCATAAGGTGCCTTAGAAATTTCATAAACATAATAATAGCGAATAATTTGGAGACAATATTAATGAGTGACATTTATAAGTTCGACTGTAAAAACGCTGAAGGTGAAGTAGTTTCCCTTGGTGATTATAGAAATAAATTACTGCTTATAGTTAACACAGCAAGTAAGTGCGGCTTTACGCCTCAATATGAAGGTTTAAACAACCTTCATCTTAAATTTAAAGATAAAGATTTTTCAGTATTGGGTTTTCCCTGTAATCAATTTGGAAAGCAAGAACCCGGTACGAATGAAGAAATACAAGAATTCTGTTCGTTAAATTTTCAAATTGAATTTCCTGTCTTTGCAAAAATTGATGTTAACGGACCCACAGCAGATCCTCTGTACCAATATTTATGTGAAACAAAGCCAGGGTTGCTGGGCTCTAAAAAAATAAAGTGGAATTTCACAAAGTTCCTAGTTGACCAAAAGGGAAACGTGGTTTCTAGATTTGCACCAAACACTAAGCCAGAAGATATCGAAAAAGAAATCAAAGCTATTATTTAATTCTGGTATCCCGATTATGGCTGCATATTTTATTGTTCGCTGCAAATATCATGATATGGATAACTATAAAAAGTATGCAAAAGCTGCTGCACAAGCCGTTAATGCTTTTAAGGGTAGGTTCCTAGTCACAGGCAAAGGTGTTCAATCACAAAAAGAGAGTGGTCAATACCCCAAGACTGTGATTGTTGAATTTGAAACCATGGAAATTGCTATCGCATGTTATGAATGTGAGCTATATCAGGAAGCTTTAAGTCACATCGAGCATTCAGCGGATCGTGATTTTGTTATTGTTGAAGGCTTGGAGACTAGCTAAGCAGGTATCTTGTTTTCTTCCTGTGCTTTTTTTATTTCCCTTGAGCTAATATCGAGTCGAAACTCTGATTCTGGGATACCGTCAAAACGATCAACAATACTAGAAGGTATTGAGACTTGATCAAGAGTTTTATAGATGTCATCAATCCTCCTTCCAAAAACTAAGAATTTGACATCGTTAGCATTAAAGACATCTAAACTTTCTAGCATTTGCTTTTGATCACCGTAAAATCTCTGATCAAACATCCTAATTAATGTATCCACTCCTAAAACAAAAGTTGAATCTTTAAAAATAATTGCTTTATCAGCAAAAGTGGGGGCATTGGTCAGTGTCCAGCGATCATCTAATTTAAATTGATCCAATACTTTATGGATTTCAAAATAACTCAATAGTGTTTTTTCAACATTACCAATTGAAATCTCAAAGGTAGCTGGCATCTTAGTCTTTTTCTCAGCAATTTCCTGAATCCTTTTATGACCCTCATGCAATGGGTTAAATGCCCCCGGGAAAATAAGTTTTGATGGCTCCAGAGCACCATGAACCAATGACTTTTCTCCTGATTCTAATGCATGCCATTCTGGTTTTGAGCTGAAAACCTCATATTCAATTTTTTGAGTCAATTTTGGCAACTCATTGTTTACTCCGCAAACAATACCAATTAATGATTCTAAGCATTCAGTTACAAGCTCCTCTTCAGATGACCTTGTCCGTTTTCCTTTAGTTAAATAACATGAAATAACATGAGTGGCATCTAAGCCATGAATACAAACAAAAAACCGATGACTACCTAGTTTTTCATAGGTTGTTGATAGTGTTGCCGTAACCGCCACTCCGAGTAGATAGGACTGATCGACAGAAGTAGCCAGCTTTTTTGCCCTGTTAAAAGCAGTAACTGCCATATTTACAGTTGTTTGAAGTCCGCAATAATGACTAGGCTGGAATCCAAGATATTCATCCATAGATTCCCTTGAATAAGGAATATAGGACTCAAGTATTGTTTGGCTTGCACCAGGTACTTTTAGCAAATCAGAGATTGCACTCCCCCCTCCTCCGCTCGATACAAAAACTAGCTTAAAAGGTCCATCATGAATGGATCTTATGTCTCTAAAATTCATTATTTTTCGAGTTCCTTATCAATTGGAAGCAAGACTCTTTTTAAAAGCATTTGTCTTCTATCTTTTCTTTCTTTTATTAAATCATCATCAGGCTCAAAAGTTTCAATGTCCTCAAGGGTGATTGATTTCTTATTTACCAGAAGTTTTTCAATAGTATCTAACCGATCCCTTAAAACTGAAATCTCTTGAGTTAAGGTCATAATCATTGCCATTAGGTTATCTATTGATCTTTCATCGAGATATATTGGTTTTTTACCCTTTGCTACTCGAGGTAATTCTATTTTTGAGTTCATTGTCTATGGGGTTTTTGTGCCAAGTAGATTGGTAGTTTTAAATAGAAATCTCCGGTATAACCTTTGGTGTATTTTGCAACAGCTTCTGCTGATGTAAATTCAATGCTCTCTTTAGAAAATCCCGCGTCCTCGAATATTTTTGGAAGATCCATATTCCTTAAAGCACCAGAAAAATTTTCATTGTTATTGGTTACCTCCCAATCTTTAAGGAAATCATAAAGTGGCTCTATAGCATCTCTATGAAAGGGATAAACATCCAGGTGAATCATCCAGCCTCCTGGTTTAAGGAGCCTATAACTTTCATTAATTATCTTAGGTACAGCATCGTGTGAGGTCTCATGAAGGAATAGACATGAAGTAACAAGATCAAATGTTTCATTACTGAAGTCGGTTTTTTCAGCATTTTGTTGGCTAAAATGTGCGGTAACTCCCAATGCATTAGCTCTTGCATGAGCATATCTTAAACAAGGCGATGCAACATCAATTCCGTGTATTTCACTATCAGGAAAAATCTTTGCAAAAGGCAATGTAGAATTTCCAATTGCACATCCCATATCAAGGATTTTCTCAGGTTTTAGGTTGTCTATATATTTCTCAATATGACCAATGATGGCTTGAGATAACAAATCATTCTCACTGCCCATTGAGTTTCTAGAATAAATTGGGAGTGATATGTCATAAACTACTCCGGGTGAAACATCATCTTCTGTCGATTCAGTATGATAGCCTCCAGGTTGTTGATGAATATCATATGCCGTCAAATATCTTGGCATATCAATCTTATTGTCAAGTTTAAGAGAACCTAAGTCGTTATTCTTTTTCGAACGCTCAATTAGATCATCAAGAGTTCTTTCAACTGTATCAATCACAGAGGTAAACATCATTTGCTGACTTAATCTTTGCAATAAACTCCAACTTTGATAGGCATTATCTTTCAGCATAAGATCTCTCACCTCATTCTTATCTTTTGGTTTCCTGTTTTTCTCTTTAATAAATTTCGTTTCAACATTTTTTTCATAATACGGCGTGATCTTTGGGTATATCTCATCAGTTAGAAACGCTCTGAGATCAGTAACAAAATCTTGTCTGACCGATTCATCATGATTCGGTTGAGGTTGCATCGAATGTTTTTGTTTGGAACTACTCATTTTTTCTAAGCATATTATAAGCCAAGATAGCTAGAGCTTTAAGCAAAAATCGTAAGAGAAGCTTGAGTAAATAAAGATATTCTAATAAAGTTAAAATTATCAGTAATTGGAGGAATAAAAGATGAGAATCGTATTAATCAGTCTTGTCATCGCTAGTTTTTTAGGTTCTGTTGGTGAACTGAAAGCTGGTGGTCACAGTAAAGACAAAAAACTAGTCGCCCCAACAAGTGGTTATGAAGGGATGGAAGATCAATTAGCTAGGGCAATGAATGTTGTCTTGATGACTTTGAATGAGAGGAGCGCATATCAACACGATATTAATGACGCATTAGTTAAGATGATATTAACCACAATTCAGTTTGCTAAAGATAACGATATGATTGATGAGTTAATTGCAAATGAAGTTGAAACCACAAGACCACTTCTCGAGAGAGTTAGAAGAAATTATTTAAAAACAGGTAAACTCGATACAGCCATGGTCGGCATGATTGACAGAACCGCTTGTGCTTATCAGTTATATCTTAAGATAGATAAAACTGATGCCGAAAGAAGCTGGGAATCGCCATTTGGTCTCGTGCTTGAACAAACCAGAAGAATGGGTCAGCACGATCTTACTGAACAAGAAGTTCACGATATATGGATCAAGAAAAGATACCACGCATTTGCTGAGGTAGTAGGTGTTGAATTATCGATTTCTGATATTGATGAGAATGGAAGAGTGTCAGTAAGAGCTCTAAGACCAGCGTCTGTGGCTAAGAACTAGATTAATGTTCGAAAACAATGTGACGGAATACACTGTTTACGCAGTCGGTGCCCCGATTGTTCTCACATTGATTCTTATCGAAGGGGTCTTTTCAGCTTCCAAAAGATTAGGCTATTATAATCGGGGCGATTCTCTAGGAACAATTGGTCTAATCGTTGGAAATGTGTTTGTTAACCTTATAACAAAAGGCTCTATTCTTGCTTTTTACTTATTTTTATATCAGTTCAAGCTTTTTGATATTGATTCATACCCACTGTGGGTTCAAATCTCCCTCACTCTAATAACCATTGATTTTATCTATTACTGGTTTCATCGAACATCTCATCGTGTCAGATTCTTTTGGGGGATTCACATGAATCATCACTCCAGTGAAGAAATGAACTTTTTGGTCTCGCTTCGACAGGCATGGTTTAACCCGATATTCAGAGTCCCGTTTTTTTTCATTATGCCCTTAATAGGATTTAATCCCCTCCTTACATTTGTTGTAGGAGCTGCATCAACCCTTTGGGCTGTCATTCAGCATACTAAAACCATTGGCAAATTAGGGCCTTTGGAATGGTTCATGGTCACCCCCTCTGCTCACCGAGTTCACCATGGAGTAAACGATGGGTACTTAAACAAAAATTTTGGGAATGTTTTTATTATCTGGGATCGGATGTTTGGTACTTATGCCGAAGAACGGGAAACAGTAATCTACGGTCTTACTAATAATGTGAAAACCTTTAATGCCTTTAAGATTACTGCTTTTAGCTGGATAGGGTTTGTCAATGATTTTAAACGATCCAGCAGTTTCTCAGAAAAATTCTTGTCGTTCTTTGGGTCTCCTGAATGGCAACCTAAGTCAAGCTAGACAAGCGTAAATTTTCTTATTCATCATGAAAAAGATACTAATTATGTTGTTAGCAATTTTGGTCACAATAATTATCTTTTATCTATTGAGTGTAATCACACCTTTTGTTGTAGATTATATTACTGAATCATTATCGGGAAATAACAATGGATGAAAAATTAATTCAAGCCATAAAGAAAATTCATGAGCCAGATGGATGGGTTCATTTCTCAAGTATAGGTCCTGATGGAGGACCTCATGTGACCCCATTAATGATGGGCATTCATGAAGAAGGTTTATTGTTTAGCTTTACGGGAAAGCAAAAAAAACGAAACCTAGAAAGAGACCCTAGAGCCTGTGTTTCAATTAGTAAGCCGGTGACCTTTGGTCATGTTATTGTTTGGGGTTCTGTTGAAATTAGACATGATGAAAAAGCCCAAGAAATGTGGAATGAGATGATAAGAACTGCCTTTGGTGAAGAAAGATTTAAAGAGATCTATCGTCGTAAACTCTCTATAGAACAAACTAGCCTAGGGATTCTATCTCCAAGTCACTATAGAATTTATGATCTTGACTAGAGACTAGAAACTAGAAATATGAGGAAAATTTATTCGCTGTTATTCTTCTTAGTTTTTTTTAGCCAGTCTAGCCTATCTTCCTACCCATGGCTTGATTCAATGGATCCTGAAAATGATTACATCAAATCAGGTCAAAAGTTAATGAGTCTAGAGTATGGTCTAAGCCCACTTGAAGTGAGGAATAAGGAGGAAAAAGTTGCTGTTATAGGAGTTCATGGAGGAAGAAGCGAAGGGTACGAATGGGTTTACCCACTTACAAAACTAGATCAAAGCGACAGACTGACTCTCTTCTATCGATGGGACGACAGGTCATGCTTTCTATCATCTGCACTAAAGCTAAATCAAGAAATTTTATTTCTCTTAGAGGAAAACCCGACGATTGAGAAAATTGTCCTGCTCGGTCATAGCTATGGAGGCATTCTTTTAACATGGTTCATTGAAAACTGGACAAGCAATACACCGATTGAAATCCATACCATAGCTAGCCCCTTAGCTGGATTAGATTCCATCTCAAACTCTTGCAATTATATGCCGCCCAAACAAAAATCTAAGAATGTAAAATCGGTTCAATGGAGAACGATAAAAACGCTAGATAATGCCTTTAAAGATTTAAGCTCCGATCCTCAACTCATTAATTTCAAAGGTCATGAGGTTCACGATCTTCCTGAAAAATATAAAGGAAAAAGATTAGGGCATAATTGGTCAGTAAGTTATGTGGCAGACGAAATAATTTTTTAGGATTGTAATTACAGTGCATAATTAAGAAACTAATAGTTAAGTCTGGAGAACAAATATGGGGATAACTAACAAGAAATGGATTTTAAAAAGTAGGCCTAAGGGTTTAGTCGAAAAATCAAACTTCGAGTTGATTGAAGAAAATCTACCTGATATAGAAGAAGACCAAGTTTTAATTCAAACTGAATATCTTTCTGTCGATCCTACACAAAGAATGTGGCTAACAGACGTTCCAGGCTATTTGCCGCCGATCCAGATAGATGAAGTCATTCGTTCAGGTGGCATGGGGAGAATTATTCAATCAAAGAATGAGAAATTTAAGGAAGGTGATTTGGTTAATGGATTTGTCGGTTGGCAAACACATCAAATAAGCGATGGTAAAGGGTACCGGATAGTTCCAGAACTTTTACCTATCCCTACTATGCTAAATGTTCTAGGGCTCACAGGTGTTACTGCCTACTTTGGTTTACTAGATATCGGTCAACCCAAAGAAGGGGAAACAGTTTTAGTCTCTGGTGCAGCTGGAGCGACGGGATCTGTAGTAGCTCAAATAGCAAAAATTAAAGGCTGCAATGTCATAGGTATAGCTGGAGGAGATGAAAAGTGTGAATGGCTTAATAATTGTGGTCTCGATCATGTGATTGATTATAAAAACTCCAATGCCAGGAAAGAGCTCCAAAAAATTGCCGCCTCAGGAATAGATATTTACTTTGATAATGTCGGCGGTCCTTTGTTAGAAGCGGTCTTATTTCAAATAAATTTAAATGCAAGAATCGTTATTTGTGGATCAATCTCTAACTATGCCAGCGAAGAAATGCCGGTAGGTCCAAGGAACCTTAGTGCACTGATTATCCAAAGAGCTCGTATGGAGGGATTTTTAGTGTTGGATTATCTTGATCGAATGGATGAAGCTATTCAGGAACTTTCAAAATGGCTTATGGAAGGAAAAATTCAACATCGAGAAGATATTCAAGAGGGAATAGAGAATTGTCCCGAGACATTAAATCGACTATTTACAGGTCAAAATTTAGGCAAACAAATACTAAAAATATAAATGAGAGAGATCTTTAAACAATTCTTTGATCATGACATTTCTCGTAGAGACTTTAGTAAAAAACTCTTGGCATTAGGGTTTAGTCAGATTGCTGCAAGCACACTAGTAACATCGGTTGCTGAAGCTCGAGATGTGATTCCTAGAGAAGGGAAAAGAATTACAGGCACTGGGGCGGAAATTCTAGCTGAGACATTAAGGGCTGCTGATGTTAAGTATATCTTTGGTACAAGTGCAACAGGAATGAGTCCCTTCTTTGATGCGCTTACACTGAATGATGATATGCAGTACATTGCATCCATCGCTGAATCTCAAGCGACCTCAATGGCTCATGGCTATGAACTTGCTACAGGAAAGACTGCCATACTGATGCTTCCAGGTGTCGCTATTCCGAGTGCAATGAATAATTTATACAATGCTTGGAAAGATCGATCATCTATTGCAGTTTTATCTGATGGTTCTAGTTCAAACTTTTCTGGAAGAAATGGGTTCCAGCAAATGGACGATTGGCTGGAGACAATGACTCAATTTACTAAATGGCGTTGGCAGGTTGATAATCCCCTACAAATTAGTGAGATGGTAAGACGCACGATAAAGCTCGCAGAAACTCCTCCTGGTGGACCAGTTTATTTAAGATTCCCTGGAACTGTTCTAAGAAAAGATAACATTAAACAAACCATCTACCCTCAGAATCAATTTAAAATCCCCATGGGCTTACAACCCAAACCTGAACTCATTGAAGCTACTGCTAGAGCATTGATTGAAGCAGATTCACCTTTAATGTCTGTGGGTCATGAGGTAACAAGGGCTAATGCCAATGACCATGTAGTCAGATTATCTAATCTATTGGGTATAAAAATGACTCAAGGCTTTAGTGTGTATGGTGATGTTCCATTTGACCACGAGTCGTTTGTAGGATTTTATGGAATGGGTATCCCAAGAGGTCTTCAGGGTACAGATGTTTTCCTTAATTTAGGTGCTCCTATGCCAGACCCTACAATCTTTACTGCGCCTGTTTCGAGAAAAGCAAAAGTCATACATGCACGAATAGAATTTGATGATATTGCTAATATCTATCCCACAGATATTGCGATTGCTGCTGGCATGAAAGAAACGCTAATTGCTATTGAAGAATCAATTAAGTCTCTTGCTACTGCCGATAGACTGAAAAGAATCCGGGAAGATAGGCTTGCAATAACCAGAGGGATTAATAAAAAATTTGAAGCTAGAAAAGAGCAAAATGCTAAAGCAAACTGGAATTCCAGTCCAATCTCTTGGGAAAGAGCCTCCTATGAAATCAACAAAGAGTTGGACGAAAATGGAATTGTTATATCTGAATTAGACACTCGCACCCCATTTGAATGGATGAATCTGGCTCCGAATAAGAGATCTTTGATCGGTGGAACCACAGGATTTGCACTTGGTTGGGGCATTGGTGCCTCACTAGGAGCCAAGATTGGTCAACCAGACAGGCAAGTCACCTGCTTAGTGGGTGATGGAGCGATGCTTTTTGGGCAAATTGAGTCATTATGGTCAGCTTCAAGATACGATATTCCTGTAACTATAATTGTCTTTAATAACTTAAGTTATGATGGCGAAAGAAATAGAATCTATCTTAATTCTCCTTTAATTAGAGACAGTGAAACTAGAGACCTTTGGAAAGATGTTAGTTGTTATCTGGGGAACCCAATTGTGGATTATGTAGGACTTGCTAATAGCTTCGATATTAAAGGGTCTCAAGCTAATACCGCAGAAGAACTCGCTAAATCATTAAAAAAAGCCAATAGAGAAACCCGAGACGGAAGGCCTTACCTGATTGATTTAAGAATCATGCAACTGGATGTTGCCGACAAACCTACGATACAAACATGGCATCCTGATATTTCTATTGCCAAAAAAAGGAGCAAAAAAGTTTAAGCGAAGCATTATTTACGCTTGAACATTACCTGCACTCTAATATGAATACATATCGATTTGTGAAAGTCATTATGAAATTTTTGACCCTACTCCATACTCAGCTGTATAAAAAATTAGGTGGAAAATTTCTTGGTACGATGTTTGGCAACCCCATATGCATGATAGTCACAAAAGGAAGCAAGTCAGGAAAAATTAGAGAAATACCGTTGCTAACAATACCTTATCAAGAGCACTATTTATTAATTGCCTCCAGTGGAGGATCGCCAGTGCATCCAGCTTGGTACTTCAACTTAGTTAATGAACCTAGAATAAAAATGACTATAAAATCTAAAACTTTCGAGGCACATGCGAAGGAACTCTCCGATCAGGAAAAAGAAAGAATGTGGCCAATTATTATTGAAGCTTGCCCTTATTATGAAGATTATCGTAAACAAACAGATAGGAAAATACCCGTTTTTCTTTGCTCTAAAGTGTAAGTTACTTAGTGTTTTTGTTGCTCAGTTTCGTCTCTGTGTTTTTTCAGGTATTTCATAAAGGGGGTTCCGCCAGTACCACGGATTGTTGAACCTCCGGCTCCGAATGGATTTTTTTGCTTCGACTGATTATGAATATAAGTTCTTGCATAGTGTAAATGCAGCTCCCTGAATGCTCTGATTTCCTCCAAACATTGATTGTAAGCATCGGTCAGTGTAATTGAATCTTTAATGATATCTTTTACCGTTGATTTACTTTCTACCTCTTCAATGAATTTTCGATGATCTACCGGCATATACTCTCTCATTTCATTGAGATAATGCCTTAAGCTGTCCTCGCTATGCTCTACCCCTAATGCACCATCGAGAGTAGGCATGATACTACTTTGTGCTCCTGTTTCACCCCTAAAGAATTGTGACTTATTATCATACTGTCCCTCATAAATAACCCCGTTTTTTAAATCAGGATTATCCTTAGAGCCAAAGATAAAAGGTCTCACACGATGATAATAAACATAGGGGTCACATCGTTCTGGCATTCTTTTAAAGATCTTATTAACTGCAGCTATAGAAATTGAAATTGTTTCTAGAAGTTCATTGACAGAAGACTCTTCTGAATCTTTATTACAATTAGCTATCTCTTCACAGGCCTTGATAGCTTCAGAAGCAGCATTCTCTATACAGACATGTATAGTGACAAACCAATCTTCATCTATACCACCAAGGAAATTATTGATTAAAGCAACATTATCAAGATCAATCCCATCACTTTCATCAATCAGATACCAATTATGTAGACAATAACTCGCGTAACTCAGTACTGGAGGTCTTGCTAATTTCTCAGAAAGACTAACCCAAGGTTTTGAGATTACTTTAGGCAAAAGACTTTTTGGTTCAGATCCTCCAAGAATATAAGCATGAGCTAAGAAGCTCAACTGAGACATAGCTAAATTAATTTCTTCTTCAGAATTACTATCCAATAGGTCACTCACATCAAGATCATCTTCAGAGAGTGCATTAATAGTTCTTTCAACACGATCAGTGAGGAGCATTTTTGGTAGGTTTTTGGCTAATTGCTGAATTCTATTCAATGAAGCAGTATCTGGAGAATGGTATTCTCTCACGGGTGGATTAATAGGCAAAAACCCATTCATAATATTTTTTGAGCACTCCACGAAACCATCATATTTATATCAATATAATGACTTTTTAAGCATGTTTCTAGAAAAGCTTCATGCAGATGAACATTACATCTGCATGGAAATGATTACTCTATCTTGTGATATTAAAGCCTGTTTGCTCTAAAACAAATCTATCCTCACTCAAATTAGCAATCTCTATTACTTCTCCATCGTCATTGAACATGAAGCGGTTAACAGTGTATACATTGTAGTCTAGATCAACGTTATAATCGGTTTGAGTCGCATTGGATAAGACATAAACAATATTACCCTTAGATAAGACATCAATAATCCTAAATTCTTTAGCCGGCCACTCATCAGCTTCAGCAGAGTTCATATTCTCTAGGACTTGAGATTTACTAAGTCTCCCATTCACTATACCTCTCTTAAAGGTGATATTTTTTTTCATCCCTTTTCTTTCAATTACTGCTGCGATTTCTGCTCCTGGTTTACCTCTAAATCCAAGGCTTTCAAAATTCTCTGGAATTGCCTTAACCCCATTAACTTCAAGAAATAAATCGCCCACCTCTAAGGCTCCATCTGCTGGGCTATTTGGTGTAACCCGACCAACTCTCATTTCATTTTCTCTAGGATCCCATGTGAATCCAAAACCCACATAACGACCTTGCACAGATTGTCCATCATCTGCCATATTATTTTCTACCGCCTCTATTGACTCAGACTTGCCAGTATAAAACGCTGTAATCCAGTCGTTAGCCGTAGCTTCAATTCCATGATAGTGATCATGGTCATGCTCATCTTTTTCGTGGCCTCCAGAAAAGCCATCGGAAGGAACCAAAAAGAGAACAGCACAAATAATTGTTGTAAAAATATGTTTCATAAAAATCTCCGTATTAACCAAGAAAAAAAGACTCAAAGAGTCCCTTTGAGATTATTGTAGCAATTAATAGAATATTTTTTATTCATAATTTGAATGGGTACTTTGTGATATATTCAAAGAATGGTTAAACAAAGCGGAAGTCCAGCGAAACATACGATTAATGTTAGAAAACCAAATTTTGATCTAGAGAAAGATCTAGCTCACGACTGGTTTGATGGAAGTGCATTTAAAACTGCATTCGAGAACTCATTCTCCTTACTCTTTCCACTTGGTGAAAGAGCTTTTATAGAATCGGTTAAACATTTTGAAAAAGATATAAAAGACCCAAAATTGCTTGATGAAATATACTCCTTCTACGGTCAAGAGGCTGCCCATCGAAAACATCATCAACAATACAATGAACTGCTCTGCCGTCTCAGAGGTTACGATCTGGAGCAATTATCAAAGCCTCAAGTTATCAGACATCGTGACAGATATAGTCTATTAAAGCCCATACAAAGACTTGCTTCCACTGTAGCAGCTGAACACTTAACGGCTATTCTTGCAGATAATCTACTGAGAGATAAGGAGCATTTTGAGGGATCCGGTAAAGAAGTTGCTAAACTCTGGTACTGGCATGCGTTAGAAGAAACAGAACACAAAGCCGTTGCTTTTGATGTTTACAAGACTGTTGGTGGTTCTCTAAAAATGCGAAGAAGAGCTCTACTTTTAGCCACTTATTTTATTCTTAAAGACACATTCAGAGGAATATTTATAATGTTAAAACACGACAAGCAACAGTGGAAATTAAGAACCTGGATTGATGCAATAAATTTTATTTTTATCAAGCCAGGTATTTTAAGGACAGCTTTTTTACCCTGGCTGGCTTTTTTTAGAAAAGATTTTCATCCTTGGCAAACAGATAATCGTGAATTAATTGAAGAATGGAAAGATTCAATTCCAGTTAAAAATTAATCTGAACTTTTTTGACACAGAGCCAAATGTTTGATTAGATTGAATGGCTTGGAAATGAGCACATTTATAAATTACTTATTTTTAGGGGAATAATATGAATATGTTAAAACGCTACATCGCTGATTTTACCGGTATTGCTATTGGTCTAATCGGACTAGGTGTTGTTGCAGGAGTTGTTTTCGGTGATGTTCCTTTTGTGGGATATATCTATGACAGCTTTATTTCTACTGTAGGCGCCTTAGGGGATGCAGGAGCAGTTGGTGCATTAGTATTAGCTATACTGGCTTCACTTGCTGACTAGTTATCCATATAAATAAATTAAAAGAGCCCTTTTGAGGGCTCTTTTTTTAACCAAATTGTTCGTTTTCTGTTGAATCTGCCAACGCAGCCACACTATCTGCCCCAACAGATTGACTAATTGCATCAAAGTAGCCCACTCCCACCTCTGCTTGATGCTTCACTGTAGTGAAGCCATGTTTTTGATAGTCCAACTCTTTTTGCTGCAAATTGCTAAATGCCAACATACCTTTCTCTTTATACTCTTTAGCAAAATCAAAAACAGCAAAGTTGGTGGTATGAAAACCAGCAAGTGTTATGAATTGGAATTTAAAGCCTAATTTGCCTAATTCTTTTTGAAACTCAGCTATTTCTGTGTCCGATGGAATATGTTGTTTCCAATTAAAGCTTGGAGAGCAATTGTATGCCAGCATTTGTCCAGGATGAGCCCCACGAACTGCATCGGCAAATTGTTTTGCATCTTTCAAGCAAGGTTTTGACGTCTCGCACCAAACCAGATCAGCATATTCAGCAAATGCCTGTCCTCGCTCGCAGCCCATTTCAAGGCCTCCTGAAATCCGATAAAAACCCTCAGAGGTCCTTTCTCCAGTCATAAATTTTCGGTCTATCTCATCCACATCAGTCATAAGAAGTCTTGCGGCTTCTGCATCGGTTCTGGCTATGATTAAAGTCTCTGTTTCAGCGACATCAGCAGCCAGTCTTGCTGCGTTTAGATTTCTAATTGCCTGACTTGTGGGTATCAAAACCTTTCCACCAAGATGTCCGCACTTCTTCTCTGACGACAATTGATCCTCATAATGTACAGCTGCTGCGCCTGCTTCTATCAGATTCCTAGCCAACTCATACGCATTCAATGCACCCCCGAAACCAGCTTCAGCATCAGCAACAATTGGAGCATAATAGAATCCTTCTCTTCCTTCTTGTACCTGAATTTGGTCTTGGCGTCTAAATGCATTATTAATGTTTCGAACAGCATTGGGTACAGAATCCACAGAATAGAGACTTTGATCAGGATAGACCTCGTCATTAGAATTTGCTGCAGCCGCAACTTGCCAACCTGATACATAAATAGCTTTGAGACCAGCCTTTACATGCTGAACAGCTTGTTGCCCATTATAGGCACCGAAAGTGTTCACGTAATCTTCATTCTCAAGTAACTTACGCAACTGTTGCGCCCCGATTTTAGCCAATGTGTGTTCAATCTTGATTGAACCTTGAAGGGCCTTAACTTGATCAGCTGAATAGTTTCTTTTATCACCCATGCTTTTCTCCTAAAGGTGTTGATATGCAGGTAAAGTCAAAAACTCATCGAATTCTGAGCTAATTGACATGTCTTTAAATAAATCGATTGCGGTCTGAAGATGCTCACTATCAAAATCTCTCTCTGCTATGATCAGGTCCATTTCCTCTTCAAGACTTTGAACAAAATATTCTTCACTTATTACTTGTTCTGATTCTGAGATCCTAACTTTATGATGAATCCATTGCCATATTTGAGAGCGTGAGATTTCTGCTGTTGCGGCATCTTCCATGAGATTGTATAAAGGCACACAACCGTTCCCTGATAACCAAGCTTCTATATATTGGACGCCAACTCTAATATTTTCTCTTATACCATGTTGAGTAATTGAACCAGTTGGAATCTTTAATAAATCACCAGCTGTCGTATTGACATCATTCCTCTTATTGCTTATTTGGTTTGGATTATTGGCCATGACTGAGTCAAATGCATCCATTGCGATTGTTGACAAACCTGGGTGTGCAATCCAAGTTCCATCATGTCCAGCTTTTGCTTCACGAAGCTTATCAGATTGAACCTTATCCATGGCTAATTTATTTTTTTCTGCATCATTCTTTATCGGAATTTGTGCTGCCATTCCACCCATTGCATGAACATTCCTTTTATGGCAAGTCTTGATTAGTTCATCGACATACGAATTAAGGAAATGTCTCGTCATAGTAACTTCATCTCTATTCGGCAAAATACAACTAGGATCATTTCTAAATCTTTTAATGAAGCTAAAAATATAATCCCAGCGACCGCAATTAAGTCCTGCGGAATGATCTTTTAGTTCATAGAGTATTTCATTCATTTCAAAAGCAGCCAAAATAGTCTCAATAAGGACAGTTGCCTTGATAGTGCCTTGTTCAATTTTCAAAAAATCTTGAGCTTCAACAAAAACATCGTTCCATAACCTCGCTTCGAGATGACTCTCAAGTTTTGGTAAATAAAAATAGGGTCCGCTGCCTTTGCTGTTAAGTGATTGATAATTATTTGAAAGGTAAAGAGCAAAATCAAATAAGCTACCTGAAACCTCCTCACCGTTTATTAGGATATGCTTTTCATTTAAATGCCAACCTCTCGGTCTAACAATCAGTGTCGCTGTATTTTCATTAAGGGAGTAGCGCTTTTGGTCGCTATCTCTTATAAATTCGATTGTTCCATTGATAGCATCTCTCAAATTAATTTGTCCTTGAACGATATTGCTCCATGTCGGTGAGCAGGAATCCTCGAAATCAGCCATGAATGTTTTTACAGGGGCGTTTAGAGCATTGATAACCATTTTTCTATCTACTGGCCCTGTTATTTCAACTCGTCGATCTTGGAGATCGGATGGTAATGGTGCTACCTCCCAATCGCCATCTCTTATTGACTTAGTATCCTCAAGAAAATCTGGTTTCTTACCATCGTCAATTTCATCTTGTCTATGCTTCCTCTTTGCTAATAGCTCTAATCGTCTTGGGTTGAACTTAGTATGCAATAATTCGATTAATGCCAAAGTTTTTGGATTCAAAATTTGTTGCTCTTCACTGCTTAAAGTAGGAATAATTTTTATATTGTTAGTCATAACTAAGATTAATATTACAAAGTTAGTGAATTTTAAATTATATTTTATTAAAATTTCACAATAAAAATTTTACAATGTAAATTTCACAATGAGTAATCTATACAGAAAAAGCCATCTTCTAGGGACAAAATTAAAAAACATTCGCAAACTTAATAAACTCACATTAGAAGACTTATCTGAGAGGTGCAGTCAGCATAGCCCTAAGAATGCTCCTTCTGTATCTTATTTAAGCATGATCGAGAATGGCAAAAGGCTTCCTTCTGAAGAAGTATTGAAGCAAATAGCTATAGTTTTTCAAAAAGATTCATCTTGGTTTATGGATGAGAACCTAGATATTGGTCTACCTGAGGATCAAGGTAAGGCTAAAACTAACAAGAACCTTCCATTGGAACCTAGATTCCTCTATAGCAAAGAGTTACTTGAAGGGGCTATCCCTGAGCTTCTTGATCAAAGCGGCATTTCAGGCAGACAATTTGCTCAACTATTAATTAGGTCGTACCAAGAAGCTAATTATAATCGCTTTCCTGACATAGAGAAGGTTGCAGATGAAGTTGGTGGGAACCTATTGCCACTAAAAATTAGCGACATAAAAAAACTATACAAAACCAATGGACTAAAAATTAAGTGGTTTAAACAAAATAGAATTACTACTTCAACACCACAAATGGAAAATAAAATGTTGCTTAGATCGTTTTATGAATCCCCATCTGAAGTGTATATAAATGAATCATTAAAAAAAGACACGCAAAGACTAAAATATGATCTTACAACACATCTTGGTCACAAAATCCTACACCAAGGAGATGGTCTAAGATCAATAATATCATCAGGATCAAGTACTTTTGATATTCATGATAGCCAAAAAAATCTGAGTAACTCGCATGATGTTTTAATGGCCTGGCATGATTTTGAATCGAGTTTCTTTGCAGGCGCACTTCTTTGCCCTAGAAAACCTTTTCGAAGCTATCTGATAAAAAAAGAACATAACATGCTAAGTGCTGCAAAAGATTTAGAATTATCACCGGCCCATGTAATGAGAAGGGTCACAGCGGTATCGAATTATATTCATTGGCACTATTTTGAAGCCCATCAGCCGGGTTACTTAAGTGCTATCTACAGAGCTAACGGTATCCCTCTACCATTTGGAAATATGTCTATGGCTAGTAACCCTTGCCCCAACTGGGCAGTTTTCACCTTACTTAATCAGAGTTATGTGCACAATCCACAATCACAAATCTCGGTACTAAAGGACGGTGAACAAACCTATCTATATTGCTGCTATTCAATAAGGAGGAAAGACTTAGCTGGAAATTTAAAATTATATTCCCTAGGTATTGATCTGTTACCAGCACTGAAGAATCAAGGCTTAGATGGTTCAGAACTCATCAGAGATCTGGAAAGCAGTTGCCAGAAAAATGGTGGGGAGGCAGAAATCAGTAACGGCATTAAATCATCGATAAAAAAAGTTGGAAATATATTAAGAATTCATTGGATCAGGGATTCTCTAGATAATACCGCGAAAATTATCTGCCCAAAGAGTCCTCTTTGCCCAAGAGATGAAACATGCAAGCCAGCCCGAAAGAATTATAATTTTAATGAAATGGAAGACCTAAGAGAGAATATTTTATTGCTCAAAAAAGCAAAATTAATATGAACATTAATTTTATTTAAGGTTTTAATTTTTTTTTATTTGAGCATCTATTGTTTTAGCTATTTCATCAAAAATATCATTGGATAAAGTTTCATCAGAATCTCCAAAAGCAATGGAGGGATGAATTGGTATCCTGCCAATCAATGAAATACTGTTTTCATTTAAGAAATCTTGGACTTTATTTTTACCGAAGATCTCATGCTTATCTCCGCATTTCTCACAAATAAAATAACTCATATTCTCAATCAAGCCCAGAACTGGGATTGAAAGCTTCTGAAAAGCTTCTAGAGATTTCTTTACATCGAGAAGTGCAACTTGTTGAGGGGTACTAACTAAGATCGCAGCACTCAAGTTAGCTTTTTTAGAAAGTGTTAATTGAGCATCACCTGTGCCTGGTGGCAAATCGATAATTAAGTAATCTAGATCAGACCAATTAGTATTGAATAATAATTGCTCGATTGCTTTGGACATCATAGGTCCTCTCCAAATGGTCGCTTCATCTTTTAAGACTATGTACCCAATCGACATCAACTCAATGCCAGAGGCTAGAATTGGATTAAATGTTTTATTGTCTGGTGTTGTTGGTCTTTTGCCTTCGGTCTTTAGCATTAGTGGCACGCTTGGCCCATAAATGTCTGCATCTAATAAACCGACTTGATAGCCTTGTTCTTTGAGTGAAAGCGCCAGATTAACACTAACGGTTGACTTCCCTACCCCTCCTTTACCGGAGGCGACTGCTATAACATTCTTAATATCACTCACAATTTATAAAGTTAGTCTTTCTTTTTTTTTGATCTCAACTTCGACCACAATGAGACTGTCCAATCTATTTTATCAGTTCTATTTCTTTGTTTAGAAGAAGCTCGATATTTTCCAAAATAAAAAAATACGGCTAATGATCCTATGATCATAAGACCGAAAAAAAGTGTGTTGAAATCCATTAATTCCTAGACTGAAGTTTGGCGAGCAATCTCAGTATCTCTAAATAAAGCCATATTAGGGTCACGAGCAATGAGAAAGCACCGTAAGCTTCCAAGTATTTTGGTGCTCCATGCTCAGAGGCTTCTTCTATAAAATCAAAATCTAAAACAAGGTTTAAAGCTGCAATAGCAACAACACCCAAGCTAAACAAAATACCAAATAAGCCATTGGAATGAATAAAACCAATACTAGACCCAAAAAACATCATTATAAAATTTACCAAGTAAAGTAATGCTATTCCGCCAGTGGCGGCAAAAAGCATTAATCTAAAATTCTCAGTGGGCTTGATCAAGCCAGTTTTATATGCCATAAGAAGGGTAGCAAGCGTTCCAAAGGTGAGGCCAACTGCTTGGATTACAATACCCGGGTACATTGATTCAAAAATTGCTGAAATACCACCAATCATAAAGCCTTCAAGAAGAGCATATATTGGAGCTGAATAGGGTGCTAGAGTGGGTTTAAAGATTGTAACTAATGCAGCAATCAAGCCTCCTCCAAGACCTCCCCATAAATATATCCCAACATCGGCACCTGAGTATAACTGATTCCAGGTCCATGCAGCTGTCATAAAACAAAGTAAAAGATAAAAACCAGTTTTATTTACGGTTCCAGATAGTGTCATAACTTCTGATGTGGAAAAATCTGAAGATCTTTGAGTAAATGCTTTGCTTCTAAAGGCAGGGTTACCTGAACGTCCAAACATTTGTAAAGCTCTATGGCGGGCCATATTTAAACTCCTAAATTATTAATTATTTATTTTTAACTTTTATTACGATCTCAAGATCTTGAATCTTTGTGTCTTGAGGAAGTTGTGGAATAGACTCAATATTTAATTGCTCTGACGGTATATCAAAAAGCTGACCTGTATCTATATTAAAAAAGTGATGGTGAGCATTTGTCGATGAATCGTAGTAAGTTTTTACTGGATCAATTGCAACCTGATTCAGTAATCCTCTTTCTGCAAAAGCATTCAGAGTGTTATAGACAGTTGCTTTAGAAATACTATGTCCCTTTTCAATTAATTTCTCGTGTACCTGATCGGCAGATAAATGCTTCGGCTTATCAAGAAACATCATTCCGATTCTTAGTCTAGCCTTTGTAGGTCTGAGACCATAGAACTTGAGTTTTTTCTCAACCTTGCTCTTTAGCTCAATTACATTATCCATAGTCAAACATTCTAATGAGAATAAGATTAATTTCCAAATATATTGTCGTATTTTTTAGATTCATCTTTAGCTATCTATCTGTTTTTTATCATGAAATTATCTAATAAGAAGATCACCATGCCCACTGTTATAGAAGAATCTGCAACATTAAATGCAGGGAAATAAAAACTCTGATAATAAAAAAGAAAAAAGTCAACAACATAGCCCTCAATGATCCTATCAATCAAGTTACCTATGGCACCGCCAGCTATAAGGGCTATAGAAATATTCTGGCTAAAATTTGAGCTCTCGGCATCCTTGATTAACAACACAATCAGAAACACGCTCACGAAAAATGAGATAAGTATTAATGGCAATCGTTGATTCCCAGATTCAAATGCAAAAAAACTAAAAGCTGCACCGGTATTATGCAATAAGGTGATATCAAAGAAAGGCAGGATCTTTATACGTTCATAAAGATAAAGATTTTCTACAACCCAACCCTTAGTAAATTGATCTAGCATTACAACAATTAAGATGAGAAGAAACCAACGTAATTGATTCATTTTTAGAAAAATAGTCTTTGTTCTGATTGATTTGAAATGTTATTTTCGCATCTAGAGCATAGTTCAGGATTTTCTTTTGAATCACCTACACTTTCTTGACGATGCCAGCATCGATTGCATTTATTAAACTCTGACTTTTTCACTGAGATAGCACAGTTATCGCCACGCAAAGCATCCTTTTTAGCCTTATTAAGCGGTGCGATAGAAGCATTAGAAGTTATAAAGAGAAATCGCAATTCCTCAGATACTGGTTCGAGAAAACTCATTAATTTCTCATCAACATACAAGGTTAAGTCAGCGTCTAGTGAGGATCCAATAACTTCTTTATCTCTAGCAACTTCGAGTGACTTTGCAACTGTCTCGTTTAGACCCTGAACTGTTTGCCATTCTTCCTGGCTATCAGAACTAGGAAACTGATGCCAATTCGATAAAAAAACAGAAGATTCTCTCTCTCCTGGAAGAAGCTGCCATATTTCTTCTGATGTAAATGAGAGTATAGGAGCAATCCAACGAACCAAAGACTCGGCAATGTGCATTAAAACAGTTTGTGAAGATCTCCTACCTATGGAGTTCTCTGGCATAGTATAGAGCCTGTCTTTAATTACATCTAAATAAAACCCACCCATATCATTTACACAAAAATTATGTAGTGTTTGTGAAACTCTATGAAATGAATACCGTTCAAAGTCATCTTTAATTTGTTCATTTACATTGCCCAATCGATCAATAATCCATTGATCCAATAGCAACATCTCATCGTATTCGATCATATCTTTATCTGGATTAAAATCACCAAGATTACTGAGTAAAAACCTAGCGGTATTCCTGATTCGTCTGTAAGTGTCACTATTTC
>ENA-UPTF01000414-UPTF01000414.1-marine-metagenome-genome-assembly--contig:-NODE-414-length-30463-cov-13.304811_pt1 | contig 30463 bp, 29 predicted proteins | sample MGYA00238166_ERZ767019 | MGnify/ENA primary metagenome ERZ767019 (study PRJEB28930, sample SAMN06266391) | marine metagenome | isolation source: Sea water from 250 m depth | place: Atlantic Ocean... | reverse complement strand
TGATGAACTACTAGGATCTTATGAATGAATACATTTAAACCAATCCTAACTGAGCATATTAATCAGCAAGATTGCCACACGCTTCCATTTTACAGAAGTATTGGGGGATATACTGCTTTAGAAAAAGTACTTAAGCTGAGTCCTGAGGATGTTACTCAGGAAGTAAAAGATTCAAATCTTCGCGGCAGAGGCGGTGCAGGTTTTTCAACCGGTGTAAAATGGGGATTTATCCCAAAAGATTCCAATAAACCGAAATATTTGATCAACAATGCAGATGAAAGTGAACCTGGGACATTTAAAGATCGGTTACTCATGAATAAAGCACCGCATCAAATGCTGGAAGGTATGATCATTGCTGCTTATGCTATCGGATGTCATACATCATTCATTTACATTCGTGGGGAATTTTACAAAGAATACAAATTATTGGAAAAGACGATATCGGAAGCTTATGAGAGTAACATTCTGGGCCAGAATATTCTTGGGTCTAATTATAATTTGGACGTTGTTATTCATAGAGGAGCTGGGGCCTACATCTGTGGTGAGGAAACAGGGTTGATCGAATCTCTAGAGGGTAAACGAGGATGGCCAAGAATTAAGCCGCCTTTTCCAGCGATTGAGGGTTATCTTCAAAGCCCTACGATAGTGAATAATGTGGAAACACTTTCCTGCATTCCTCACATTATAAACCGTGGATCCAGCTGGTTTAAATCTATAGGACCTGAAAAGGGCCCGGGACCAAGACTTTTTTGTATATCGGGATGCATAAATAAACCCGGTGTATACGAAGAACCTATGGGCATACCTATGAAAGAACTGATTTACGAAAAGGCAGGGGGTATTCCGGGTGACAAACAATTAAAAGCTGTATTTCCCGGTGGTTCCTCATCGGCAATTCTCACAGCTGAGGAAGCATTGGATGTAAAGATGGATTTTGAGGATTTGGTAGAAAAGAAAAGCATGCTAGGATCTGCTGGTGTTATAGTGATGGACGAAACAGTAGATATGGTACAGGCATGTCTCAATATTGCCCGGTTTTATGCTCATGAATCTTGTGGCCAATGTACCCCCTGCAGAGAAGGTACTGTATGGCTGGTGAAAATGCTAACCCGGTTAGTTAATGGTGGCGGTAAGCCAAATGATATAGACATGCTTTTTGAAATTACCGATAACATCGGTGGTCTTATTGATTTTTCAAAAGGCAGTTATGGTAAGACCATCTGCCCATTTGGTGAAGCAGTAGCTTGGCCAGTAAGAAGTCTTGTGGAGAAATTCAAAGCTGAATTTCTAGAATATTTGCCGGAAGAAAAGGTGGTTGCCTAATGCCTTTATTGAAAATAGATGATAAAGAAATTCAGGTCCAAAGTGGTGCCACAGTTCTGGAAACAGCTGAGGCTAATGGGATAGAAATACCACACTACTGCTACCACCCAGCACTTGAGGTTGTTGGTAGCTGTAGGATGTGCCTTGTGCAGGTAGAAGGAATGCCCAAACTGCAAGTATCATGCAATACATTTGTTGGCGATGTCCATCCAGATCGCAAGGTAGACGGCAAGTATGATATGGTGGTGCATACTCAGAATGATCTTGTGGTCCAAGAGAGAAAAAATATACTGGAATTTCTTCTGCTAAATCATCCTCTCGATTGTCCTGTATGTGATCAAGCTGGTGAATGTTATCTTCAAGACTACTCTTTCAAATTTGGTAATGCCCACAGCCGATTCGAGGAAAATAAAAGGGTACGATCAAATGAATATCTTGGATCACAGATCGTTATTAACCATAATCGTTGTATTTTGTGTAGTCGTTGTGTTCGTTTCACACAGGAAATTTCAGGTACCAGTGAATTATTTGTTGAAGCCCGTGGATACAACTCAAAAGTTGCAGCTTTGGAAGAAAAGCCTCTTGATAACCTATTAGCAGGTAATGTTGCAGATATTTGTCCGGTAGGCGCACTGTTAAGCACCGACTACATCCATAAGAATCGTATCTGGAACCTGAAAAAACAATCGTCTGTGTGCCAGGATTGTAGTGTTGGATGCAATGTTGATGTGTTTTCTCAAACCAATCAGATATTCCGATTAACACCGCGGGAAAACCATGATGTGAATGGTTACTTTATGTGTGATATTGGTAGATATGGCTTTCATCGCTTTGAAGAAATTGAACGAGTTACTCAACCCATGATTCGAGAGGGCGATTCATTTGTATCTTTCAAATGGGAAGAAGCTATTCAGGAAACAGTGGATAGACTGAACAGAGCAGGAGGAAAAGTAGCTGGCGTTGTATCTCCTTTTCAGACTAATGAAACAAATTTTATGCTGGGACAATTGGTGGACGGTATAATTGGTAATTTGTCTCAAACTGATGATGAAGAAATTAATTACCCATCTGGATTCCGAATTAGTAGCGACCGTTCTCCTAACAAACGTGGTATGAAAGATGTCTGTCCAGAAATCCTGGAAGATTTGATTTCAGAAATCGATAAGCAGAACATACGGACAATATATATTTTGGATAATGGGGTTGATAGAGATTTTGATGCGGTCTGGAAAAGTATTTTGTCTAAAATGGATTTTGTAGTTGTGCAAACCTATAGGATGACGATGTTAGCACAATCAGCCAATATTATTTTACCTGGCCTAGCACCCTTTGAGCGCGAGGGAACTATAACCAATGATGGAGGTCGTGTTCAGTGGCTGCGGCCATCTTTACCAATAAAAGGTGAATCCCGCGCTGATTGGGAAATTCTGATGATGGCGTTGAAAGCACTAGATAATAATGCGCAGATTTTTACAGATGTTAGCCAGGTAATGAAGAAAATGGGTGAAAAGATTCCAGCTTATAAAGATGTGTCTTTTTTCAACCTGGGAGATAAAGGTTTATCATTAAATGGAATAGCTTCTAAATAATGGATTTTTTGAGCTTTTTTATCATTTGTGTAAAGGTGTTACTTGTGTTTGCAGGAACTTTGCTTGCTGTGCTAATAATGGTTTATGCTGAAAGAAGAGTGTCCGCTTTTATGCAAGGTCGACTAGGGCCAAACCGCGTTGGACCACAGGGACTTCTCCAGCCAATTGCTGACGGTATAAAATTCCTTATGAAAGAAGACATTATACCAGATGGGGTGAATAAACCTATATACTTACTGGCGCCGGTAATTATGCTTATTCCTGCTTTGATGACTTTTGCTGTCATTCCTTTCGGCTCTACTATTACCCTTTTTGATCGGGATATCATCCTGCAAGTAGCTGACGTAAATATAGGGATTCTTTATATCCTCGCCTTAACCAGTATTGGTGTCTATGGTATTGTACTTGCAGGATGGGCGTCAAATAGTAAATATACCTTGATTGGTGGGTTAAGATCATCTGCACAGCTAATCAGTTATGAACTTGCATTAGGACTATCAGTCGTGAGTATAATCCTGATGTCTGGTTCACTAAGATTAAATGATATTGTTGCAGATCAGCAAGGCCATCTCTTATCATGGTACGTATTCAAACAACCACTAGCTTTTCTAATTTTTTTAATTGCTACCTATGCAGAAACCAATCGGCTTCCATTTGATCTTGCGGAAGCAGAACAGGAGTTGGTGGGAGGGTACCACACGGAATACAGTAGTATGAAATTTGCAATGTTTTTTATGTCCGAATATGCAAATATGATCACAGCTGCCGCATTAACGGTTACGCTATTTTTTGGTGGCTGGGATGTTCCTTTACTTGATGAGAAATCACTAGGAATATGGGGGGCGATGCTTTCTGTGGCGTCTTTTATTTTGAAGATGGGCTTTTTCCTTTTTCTCTTTATATGGATTCGATGGACATTTCCACGTTTCCGCTATGATCAATTAATGAAACTTGGGTGGAAAGTTTTACTTCCATTATCACTGATAAATATTTTCATCACTGGTGGGTATCTCACACTAGCGGCATTGAAATAATGGCTACGATTATTAAATCATACGAACCAACTTTTTGGGATAAGCTATACATCCCTGCTTTGGTGAAAGGGCTGATGGTAACAATCAAGCATTTCTTTAGGAGAAAAGTAACAATTCAATATCCAGATGAATATCATATTCCACCGGAAGGGTATCGTGGTCTCCACCGCTTGAATAAATTTCCAGAAGGTCGAATCAAATGCGTAGCCTGTGAAATGTGTTCTGCTGCTTGTCCTGCAGACTGCATTCACATAATTCCTGGTCCTTCACCTTGGGACGAAGGAAATGAAAGATACCCTGTTCGTTTTGATATCGATTTATTACGGTGCATTTTTTGTGGCTTTTGTGAAATGGCCTGTCCGGAGGAAGCAATTGAGTTAACGGAAATTTATGATTTTTCTGATTATACCAGGGAAGACCTCATAATTGACAAAGATGGTTTATTAGAAGTTTTTGAATTGACCAAAGATCAGAAATATTATTCACGAAAAAACGATAGCCAAGAGCCTCAGAAATAGATATCAGACAAATCTAATTCAAGAATAAAATGTCGCTTTCATTCCTATTTTATTTAACAGCTACAATTGCAGTAGCTTCAGCAATCTTTGTAGTCTTGAATAGGAATGCTGTCTACAGTGCCATCTTACTCGTACTTTGTTTTTTTGCTCTCGCGGTTCTTTATCTACTATTGGAAGCATATTTTCTCGCTGTTCTTGAGGTATTTATCTATGCTGGTGCAATTATGGTTCTTTTTTTATTTGCCATCATGCTACTCAACTTGGGGCACGAGGATGCACTACCAAAATTTATGTACTTGCAGCGCGCCTTATCCGTATTGATGGTAGCTCTTTTCTTTTTTGGGATTATTTTGATTATGTTACATGAACCTGGGGTGTTGCATCAGCCGGGTGATACATTTTCAGCTGGCGGTATTCATGTGCTCGGACGAGCACTTTTTTCCAAATATTTGCTCCCCTTCGAAGTTGCTTCACTTTTGTTGCTCGTAGCTTTAATTGGAACAGTTTATTTGGCTAAAAGGAAGATCTGATGGTCGTACCTCTTGAACATGTCATTGCTTTAAGCATGATTCTTTTTTCCATCGGTGTTTTGGGTGTTTTATTTCGGCGTAATGCCATCACCATTTTCATGTCAATTGAACTTATGCTAAATGCAGTCAACCTGGCTCTGGTTGGTTTTTCTCGTTACTATAATAGCGTGGACGGTCAAGTATTTGTCTTTCTTGTAATGACACTGGCTGCTGCAGAGGTGGCGGTGGGACTAGCAATCATTATCGCTCTCTACCGAAATCGCCAGACAGTGAATATTGATGAAATTAATTTGATGAAGAATTAGAGTGCTCGTGGAAACTATCGTATCTATTAAACCTTTACTAGCGGTTCTTGTTTCTGCAGTAGGTGCCTTGATAATTATTGGCACTGGGAAAAAACCTAACCTGAGGGAATCATGGTCTATTATTGCAGGTGTTTTGAAACTTGTAATTGTTTTATCTATGATCCCAGCTGTCGTTTATGATAAAAAAACAATATCTTATTCACTGTTTAATATCCTGCCTGGCATCGAGATCGCTTTCAGAGTTGATGCATTTGGACTTTTGTTCGCAATGGGCGCTTCTATACTTTGGATTGCAACTTCTTTTTATTCAATCGGATATATGCGGTCTACTAATGAGCACTCGCAGACACGTTATTTTGCCTGTTTTGCAGTAGCGCTTTCGGCCACAATCGGTGTTGCATTTTCAGCGAACCTGTTTACGATGTTTCTTTTCTATGAAGTATTGACAATTATTACCTACCCGCTGGTGGCTCACAAAGGGAATCAAGAAGCAAAGGCAGGTGGCAGAAAGTATGCCATCTATTTACTTGGAACAGCGAAAGCTTTCTTAATAGTAGCTATAATTCTAACCTACAATCTGACAGGTACACTTGAATTTTCAAAAACAGGAATCTTTCCAGCCGTTGTTCAATCAGTAAATCCCGAATTGCTGTATATAATATTTGTGCTTTTCTTTTTTGGGTTTGCCAAAAGTGCCATCATGCCTTTCCACAGCTGGCTTCCAGCTGCAATGGTGGCTCCTGCCCCAGTCAGCGCATTACTGCATGCCGTCGCGGTGGTTAAAACTGGGGTCTTTACCATTCTTCGGGTAATATTTTTTATCTTCGGTACCGATTTGATGTTGGATATTGGTGTGGATGTATTTGTAATCACTTTTGCATCATTTACTATTATTACCGCTTCTCTTATTGCTCTGAGTAAGGATAATCTGAAGGCGCGGCTGGCTTTTTCAACTATCAGCCAGCTTTCTTATATTATTTTGGGTGCTGCTTTGCTTACGCCAAGTGCGATGGTGGGCGGTATAATTCATATTACGAACCATGCCTTTTCAAAGATTACCCTTTTTTTCTGCGCTGGTTCAATTTATGTCTCATCCCATAAGACTGAAGTTAGTCAATTAAGTGGCATTGGGAAGAAAATGCCTTGGACAATGGCTGCCTTTGCAATTGCTACTCTGAGCATGATAGGTATTCCGCCTGTATCTGGATTTATTACAAAATGGTATCTTGTTATTGGTTCTTTAGAGCGCCACAGTTTGGTCGTACTTACTGTACTACTGGTGAGCTCGTTTCTGAATGCGGCATACTTTGTTCCAATTCTATATAAGGCATTTTTTAGTAAGGAAAATTCAAATTCAGAACATAATGATTCATCTGACGATGGGGATCTAAAAGAAAACCCATTTTTAGTAGTTCCACTCACATTAACTGCGATAGTGAGCGTACTATTGGGTTTATATCCCGACTTTATTGTGCAATTAGCTGAAATGGTAGTCAAATGAAATTATTAGATATAATAGAGTTACTAAAGACAAAGGCAGTTAAGAAAATTGCCTACGGTGCACTGCTTATACTCATTGTAGTGGATTTTATTATTCCTCGCCATGAAATTCACTTTTTTGGAGATAAAGTCCCCGGTTTCTGGTCTTTATTCGGCTTTATCGCCTGTGTATTAATTATTATCGTGTCCAAATGGATAGGACATATGGGGCTTATGCAGGATGAGAATTATTATGATGAGTGAAATTTTTAACATCCAATTTTTACATCCTTCAGTATTATATATCCTAGGAGGACTGTTGATCCCCTTATTCAAGGGAAAGGTTAAGCAGGGCTATATGCTTGCTGTTTCTCTACTGGCCTTTTTTGCGGTAGTCGTTATGCCGTATGGCACATATGGTGTCTATGAATTTCTGAATTGGAAGTTGACGTTTGGAGAGGTGGATAAGCTGAGTAAAGTGTTTGCGTATATATTCACGATCATGGGTGTAATCGGAGTAATCTATTCTATCCATGTAAAGAATGATGGTGAACATTTTGCTGCCTTCTACTACGTTGGCGGATCTTTGGGGGTAACATTTGCAGGTGATTTTCTAACTTTATTCTTATTCTGGGAAATGATGGCCTTTTCTTCGGTTTTTCTTGTATGGTTTCGCAAGTCGCCAGCTTCTATTGATTCTGGGTTTAGATATCTTTTATGGCATGTTGCCGGTGGCCTAATATTGTTGGCTGGAATAATAATACAGTACTCGGCAAGCGGTGATTTATCAGTCCAGTATGTGCCCTTTCACGGGTGGTGGCCAACTGATCTACAAAGTCTGGCCTCATTCCTTATTGTTATTGGGTTTATAGTGAATGCGGCCGTGCCTCCATTTGGTGCATGGCTTCCTGATGCCTACCCCGCTGCAACAGTTACAGGTGCGGTTTTCATGAGTGCCTTCACGACTAAAACAGCAGTTTATACCCTGATCCGAGTCTGTGCAGGTTCCGAAATGCTAATAGTTCTGGGTGTTGTTATGGCGATTTACGGCGTCGTTTATGCAGTCCTTGAAAATGACGCCCGCAGACTTCTGGCATATCACATCATTAGCCAGGTAGGCTATATGGTAGCTGGTGTTGGTTTGGGAACACCGCTGGCAATAAATGGTGTTGTCGCACATGCCTTCTGTCATATTCTTTACAAGTCCCTATTATTTATGGGTACCGGTTCCGTTTTACATGTCACAGGAATCTCAAAATTGACGGAACTCGGTGGTCTTTATAAAACTATGCCAAGAACAATGATCTATACCGTAATCGGGGGTCTTTCCATTTCTGCATTTCCTTTATTCAGTGGTTTTGTGAGTAAATCTATGACAGTTACTGCTTTTGGTGAAGCGCATTTAACCTGGGCATTTATGGCACTAATGCTCGCTTCTGCAGGGACATTTTTACATACCGGTCTCAAAGTACCCTATTTTATCTGGTTTGGGAAAGACCGGGGAATTAAAGCCCAAGAACCACCTTTTAATATGGAACTGGCGATGATTATAGGCTCACTTTTTTGCGTAGGGCTGGGGATATTTTATAAACCGCTCTATGCATTGTTGCCACATACAGTTCATTTTGAACCTTATACAGCATATCATATCTGGGAGTCTTTGCAGGTATTACTTTTTACACAACTAGGCTTTTTCCTACTGCTTAAAAAGCTTTGGTGTGAAGATACTATAAGTTTGGATACGGATTGGTTTCCCCGCAAAGGGGCAAAAGTATTAATGTGGCTTACAAAACCACTGGCCAGGATTGAGTACAACTTTATTGGTGAGATTTATGAGTTTATTATTCAAAAACCAATAATGGGTGCCGCCAAGATATTTAAGGTAATAGATACGGTTGTTGTAGATGGTTCGCTGAATGGATTAGGCAAGTTAACTCTAGCCTGCAGCCGGAAGATGAAGAATGCTCAAAGTGGCCAGATTCAACATTATGCAATGGTTATGGTTGCCGGATTTATTGCCTTGATCATAATCGTTATGGTATTACCGTAATAGGTACAAGATGGAAGATATTATTATTAATAACCTTGATTATCCGATTCTGACGGCAAGCACTTTTTTTCCGCTGGCCGGTGCATTCATTATGCTGTTCTTAAAAAGAGGGCCTTTCATCAAATGGTTTGCGCTGGCGACTACAGTTGCAACATTTATTGTTTCGCTGCCTATTTACAAACATTTTGATAAGACAACCTACAAAATGCAATTTGTTGAAATCCATTCATGGATACCGGCATGGAATATATACTACAAGGTTGGTGTGGATGGCATCAGCGTTTTATTTATAATTCTAGTTGCCTTGTTAAGTATCCTTTGCGTATCAGTATCGTGGAAGGCAATTCAGACGAAAACAAAAGAGTTCTATATTTCTTTATTAATATTGGAAACTGCTATGATCGGAATTTTCGTCTCGCTAAATGTATTTCTTTTCTACCTTTTCTGGGAACTCACGTTGATACCAATGTTTCTCTTAATAGGGGTGTGGGGAGGATCCCAAAGAATATATGCCGCAGTGAAGTTTGTTCTTTTTATGCTGGCTGGCAGTGTTCTCATGTTAGTTGGAATAATTGTACTCTACTACGCCGGTGGCAGAACTTTTGATATAATAGAATTGGCTAAAGTAAACTACCCCACAGGACTTCAATTATGGTTATTCTTAGCCTTTTTTGCTGCTTTTGCAGTAAAAATGCCCATGTTTCCAATCCATACCTGGTTGCCAGATGCCCATACGGAAGCGCCCACAGCCGGGAGTGTTATTCTAGCGGGTATTTTGCTGAAAATGGGCGCGTATGGGTTTTTAAGGTTTTCTTTTCCCATGTTTCCCCACGCCGTTAAAGTATTTTTTATTCCACTGCTTGTTTTATCTGTCACGGCAATTATATACGGTGCCTATGTCACTTTGATGCAGAAGGATATGAAGAGATTGATCGCCTATTCTAGTGTCAGCCATATGGGCTTTGTGACACTTGGTCTTTTTACTTTAAACCAAAATGGTATTGAGGGTGGCATCCTTCAAATGATTAATCATGGTGTAATCACTGGTGCGCTGTTTTTGTGTGTTGGAATGATTTATGAGCGAACACATTCAAGGATGATTAAGGATTACGGGGGACTCTCAAAGACCGTTCCAGTCTATATTGTGTTTTTTTCGATTTTTACTTTGGCAGCGATCGGTCTGCCGGGCATGAATGCTTTTATCGGGGAATTCCTGATTATTAGCGGTGCTTTCAAAGCGAATATGATTATTGCAGCCTTTTCTATAATTGGTGTAGTTCTGGGTGTGTGCTATATGGTCTGGTTGTATTACCGAGTTGCTCTTAATGAAATAAACCCCATTACGGAGTCCTCACTTGTTGATTTGGATTTGCGGGAAATTGCTACCCTGGCACCTCTGGTTGTACTTGTATTATTAATTGGCCTGCAACCGAACATACTTTTGAGTTATATGCATGTTTCAGTGGAACATCTGCTTGAGCAGTTAAATAACTCTTTACAACTTGAAAGTATTAACGCTTATGATATTGTCAATTTAATTTCGGAAAATATCTGGTGAGTTTATGGATATAGGTCAATTCTTCACTGTGACTGATTTATTCGGGATTGCCCCTGAAATTATTCTAACGGTTACCGCATTATCTGTTTTGACGTTGGAAATGGTGCATATTTTTCACCCTAGAATTATATTAATAGTGGCATCACTAGGTTTGCTTTTGGCTGGTGCTGTTGTTATTCAAACCAGCGGTGATGAACAGATTCTTTTCGGAGGGATGTTAGCCCTCAATCAGTATTCCATGTTTTTTGATTTTCTCTATATTTTCATTGGGCTTATGACCTTGATTTTCTCTCAAGGATATCTGGAGAAAAAAGGGAGTCCCTCTCGTGGAGAATACCCAGCGCTTATCCTCTTCGCGGTTATTGGCATGATGTTGATGACGAGAGCCAATGACTTGGTAATCGTTTTTCTCGGGTTAGAACTCCTTTCACTTTCACTATATGTTTTGGTTGGTTTTTTACGCCAAGATCATTTTAGTAATGAATCAGGCTTGAAATACTTGTTACTAGGGGCTTTTTCTACTGGATTTTTTCTGTTTGGTGCGGCAATGACTTATGGGGCAACCGGCACAACCAACTATAATGGAATTATTTTTGCGATCACTAATAAGACCATCCTATCCAATATCTATTTGTTTATGGGAATTGGGTTGTTGCTTATTGGATTCGCCTTTAAGGTTGCTTTGGCACCTTTCCACATGTGGTCTCCAGATGTTTATCAGGGTGCTCCAACACCGGTAACTGGTTTTCTGTGCACAGCGCCCAAAGCTGCGGGATTTGGGGCTCTGATAATTTTGTTTAATCGTGCTTTTGTGGAAATCCATTATCAATGGCAGGATATCTTTTGGATTTTGTCTGTTCTAACCATGATCGTAGGTAATGTTACTGCACTAGTGCAGTCCAATGTGAAGCGAATGCTGGCTTTTTCCAGTATTTCCCATGCGGGGTTTTTGGTAATGGGATTATTAATACTGAACGAGACGAGTATTTCAGCGGTACTATTTTACCTGGTGGTTTACTCAGTTATTAACTTGGGCGCCTTTGCCATTGTTACTGCGGCCGAGAAAGAAGAAAAAGGCTTGGAGTTTGAGGATTACCGTGGAATGGCAGTTCAGCACCCATGGCTTTCTGCAGCTATGACTATTTTTATGTTATCATTGGCCGGGTTCCCGCCAACAGCAGGGTTTATCGCTAAATATGGTCTTTTATCTGCTGCAGTGGCGCAAGGGTACATATGGCTGGCAGTGATTGGTGTTCTGAATACGTTAATTTCAGTCTATTATTATCTCCGGCTGGTAGTAAATATGTATATGCAAAAAGAAGAGGGTGCTTTAATTCCATCTTATAATATGTTAGCAATTGGTCTTATCGGGTTATTGGCATTATTGATGATTGTTCTAGGCATTATTCCTGGCTATCTTTTGGAAATCACTGCTAATGCAGCTGCGACTGTTTCCTAATATTTCAGTGGTTGCCGAATAATCAACTTTGCCCTATTTTCAGGGTGATGTACATTAATATGAAACGAATACTTTTTTATTATTCTATCCTTTTTTTTCCAGGGTTCGCTTTTCCTGGAAGCCAAGATGCACCGCATTTAAGCGGTGCAGACCTTTCCATTTTCTGGGTTATTCCCTTTATTGGAATTTTGCTTTCTATAGCAATATTCCCCTTAGTCGCACCTCATTTTTGGCATAAAAATTTTGGTAAAATATCATTATTTTGGGCGGTATCCTTACTAATCCCCCTATTGATTAATCATAATATTGGTGTTTCAATCACTTTATATGAGGTACTGCATGTAGGATTATTGGAATACATACCATTTATTATTTTGTTATTGGCCCTCTTTACTATTTCTGGTGGTGTTCAACTTAAAGGAACCCTCGTGGGTACACCAGTTATCAACGTAATTATAATTTTAATAGGAACACTACTCGCCAGTTGGATGGGGACTACTGGAGCTGCCATGCTATTAATCCGACCATTAATTCGTGCCAATAAAGACCGTAAGTATAAAGTTCATACAATTGTGTTCTTTATATTTCTTGTTGCAAATATTGGCGGTTCGTTAACACCATTGGGAGATCCTCCTTTATTTCTTGGGTTCTTGAAAGGTGTTTCTTTTTTCTGGACTACAAGTGCGATGCTTATGCCGATGATCATGGTAGTGTGTTATCTGATCATTATTTACTTCCTAATGGATAGTTATTACTATAAAAAGGAAGATTTGCCACTTACCAGCCCTCAAGAAGATGGAAAAGATCAAAAACTAGGCCTAGAAGGTTCTTTCAATTTATTACTGCTATTAGGCGTAATAAGCTCTGTTCTGTTAAGTGGATTTTGGCGACCGCATATTCACTATTCTGTGTATCATGTACCAATAGAGCTGCAAAACCTAACCAGGGATATTTTACTGCTTCTTTTAACATTTGTAAGCTGGAAGGTAACACCGCAGAAAATTCGGCAAGCAAACGAGTACACTTGGTTTCCAATTGTGGAAGTGGCCAAGTTATTTGCCGGAATCTTTATCACAATAATACCAGCGATTGCCATACTTAAAGCAGGCGCAAGTGGTGCACTTGCAGGTATCATTCAGTCCGTATCCAATGATTCCGGACCAGTAAATTATATGTACTTTTGGTTGACCGGTATTTTGTCCAGTTTTTTAGATAATGCACCAACATATCTTGTTTTCTTTAATACGGCAGGTGGCGATCCAGTTATGCTAATGGGTAAATATTATGATACATTACTTGCTATTTCTGCTGGGGCGGTATTTATGGGTGCGAATACCTATATTGGCAACGCTCCAAATTTTATGGTAAAATCAATTTCTGAATCTGCGGGAATTGACATGCCTAGTTTCTTTGGTTTCTTTGTTAAATATTCTTTACCCATTCTGACTCCAATATTCATATTGGTTAGTCTTGTATTTTTTTAATGCGCATAACTAAGGTCACAACGAAAACTGGTGATCAGGGCGATACAACGCTTGGTGATGGATCGCGCGTATCCAAGGATAATGCTCGCATACAATGCCTTGGTTCGATTGATGAATTGAATTCCTCAATCGGTTTGGCTCTAGTTACATCAACAGAAGATCATGTAGCAGACTTGGAATCAATCCAAAATGACCTTCTCAATATTGGGGGTGAATTATCAATCCCCCTGGTAGAGAAACCATTGCTACATGATGAACGCGTTAGTTTCCTTGAAAAAAGGATCGATTTGATAAATAAGCAATTACCGCCACTGGAAGAGTTTATCATTCCTGGTGGCAGTGAAACTAGCGCAAGATTGCATGTAGCAAGATCAATCTGCCGTCGGGCAGAACAAAACCTAGTTTCATTGAAAAATACTGAAAAATTATCTACTAACATTCTTAAATATATTAATCGACTATCTGATTATTTATTTGTCTTGGCAAGGTTAGTAATCGATATATCAGGAAGCAAAGAAACACAATGGGACCGCAGGGATTAGCTACTGCTGTTTGTTGGTTTATTTGCAGCTATTACTCTTAAATTCATCGGTTAGTCGATAATAGTTATGATTGATTGGAACCATATAAATCATTATATAAGTGAAGCGGAAACTATTTTACTTACCATGCATGAGAATCCTGATGGTGATGGTTTAGGGAGTGCGACCGCTATGTATCATTATTTGAAAGAAGTCGATAAAGATTGTCGAATTATACAAGTTTCAAAATTGCCTCTTGAATATCATTATTTGAACGCTGGTGATATTATTGAAACATATGATCTGGATCGACACGGTAAATGGATAGAAAATGTAGATTTAGTTATTATTTTTGATGTTGGTGATTTCAAACGGATCCGAGCAATCAAAGATCAAATTGAACAACACAATATAGCTACTCTTAATATTGATCATCATCCACACCCTGAAGACCATCCGTTTACACACAGTGTTGTAGATTTAAAGGCTGCGTCTACAGGCGACATGGTTTATGATTATATCAAAACTGTACGGAATGGTAACATAACCAAAGCTATGGCGGAAGGGATATATACTGCGGTAATGACTGATACGGGTTGTTTCCGCTATTCAAATACGAATTCTCATTGTCATAATATTGCTATTGAGTGTATTGAAGTTGGAGTAGATACTACTAATCTTTACCAACGAATTTACGAATCAAGTTCACACGCGAGAGTTGCCCTACTGGGCAAGATACTGCGGGATATCCATTACGAGTTGGATGGAGTGTTCGCTTGGTTCGTTATTAATCAGAAAATGATGGATGACGCAAATGCAACAAATGCTGATGTGGAAGGATTCAGTGATTTTGTGCGCACGATTCGAGGAGTAGAGGTTGCCATGATGGTTTTGGAAAATGCTGATGGTGGTTGTCGCTTAAATTTCCGTTCTAAGGGTAAGTATATAATTAATGGCGTAGCTTCAGAACTTGGAGGAGGCGGCCATAAATTTGCTGCAGGTGCAATCGTAAATGAACCACTTGAGACACTATTATTAAGTGCTGTGGGAAAAACAAGGTCTGCAATAATAACTCAAAGCGGATAAGCATAATGAAGATCTTATTAGCGAAAGATGCCGGATATTGTTTTGGTGTTAGAGACGCTGTGAACCTGGCTCATGAAACAGCTGAAAAAGAAGGTGAAGTCTATATGCTGGGTCATATTGTTCATAATGAAAATGTAGTAAAAGAGCTTGAAAAAGCAGGCACAAAAGTCATAGATGACTTGGATAAAGTACCTAATGGTAAACCAATTTTATTTCGTGCCCATGGTACTGTACCTAAGGTTTGGGATGAAGCTGAAGAAAAAGGTATAAATATTATTGACGCTACTTGCCCGTTAGTTACTGAAATTCATGAAGAGGTACGTAAATTATCCGCAGAAAATCGGCGCATAATCATTATTGGGGATCACGGACATGATGAGGTTAATGGTATAATGGAACAAGTAAAGGATCCCATTATAATAGCGAGCCCTGAAGAGGCTAAAATACTGAAAAAAATGAAAAAAGCAGGTGTAGTCTCACAATCTACCCAAATGATTGAAAATGTTCAGGATATAATCAATATACTCATGACCAAGGTTTTTGATTTAAGATTCGTAAATACAATCTGCTTTCCAACTCGCAGAAATCACGAACAGATAAAAAGTTTAGCAGAACTTTCTGATATCATGATAGTTATTGGATCCTTCACCAGTGCCAACTCAAAACGTTTGACAGAGTTAGCTAAAGAGAGAAATGAAAGAACTTATCAAGTAACTTGCGCCGATGATCTGAATTCAGATTGGTTCCAAGAATCGGATACAGTGGGAGTATCAGCTGGCGCATCAACCCCTGATAATATTATTGAGAATGTAACTACAACAATTAAATCCTTCGGAAAAGTAAAAGAGGAGGAATTGCTATATGAGTAAGGGATCATATGAAATAAAGGTTGGCCTTGCAGAAATGCTAAAAGGTGGAGTTATCATGGATGTAACAGATGCCAAACAAGCTAAAATCGCTGAGGATGCAGGCGCTGTAGCTGTAATGGCCCTGGAACGAATTCCAGCAGATATTCGTGTTGATGGCGGTATTGCACGCATGAGTGACCCTGCCATGATCCAAGATATTCAAAAAACTGTTTCCATACCAGTTATGGCCAAGTGTAGAATTGGCCATTTCGCAGAAGCTCAGATTTTGGAAGCTTTAGAAATTGATTTTATTGATGAGAGCGAAGTATTAACGCCTGCTGATGAAGCAAATCATATCTGGAAGCATTCCTTTAAGGTGCCATTTGTTTGTGGTTGCAGGAACCTGGGTGAAGCCTTGCGGCGCATTGGCGAAGGCGCTGCACTGATTCGGACAAAAGGGGAAGCGGGAAGCGGTAATATTGTTGAGGCTGTTCGTCATATGCGAGAAGTTCAATCCAAAATAAAGCAATTAACCAAAATGGGGGACGATGAATTGATGGCTGCAGCAAAGGATATGGGTGCCCCTTTTAGCTTGGTCCAGCAAGTATCTAATTTGGGGAAATTACCGGTGCCTAATTTTGCAGCTGGTGGTATTGCCACTCCAGCAGATGCATCCCTAATGATGCAGTTGGGTGCAGAAACTGTATTTGTGGGATCCGGAATATTCAAATCAGAAGATCCGGCAAGTCGTGCCCAGGCGATAGTGGAAGCAGTGACGTATTATCAGGATGCAAATAAATTGCTTAAAGTATCGACAGGACTTAAATCAGCCATGAAAGGGCTCGATATTTCTGAGATCCCAGAAGATCAATTACTGCAGGAACGCGGTTGGTAATGAAAATTGGAATCTTAGCCTTGCAAGGCGATTTTAATAAGCATCGCTTGATTCTTGAGCAACTAGATCTAGAACCAACTTTAGTACAGTATCCAAGCGATTTGGACCATGTCAGGGGATTAATAATTCCAGGTGGGGAGTCAACCACAATGACAAAATTAATGGACCGTGCTGGGTTTTATAAAGCCATAACTTCCTTTGCCAATACGAATCCTGTCTTGGGTACTTGTGCTGGATTAATTATGATGTCTACCAAAGCGAAAGATAGACGAATAAAGACACTCGGATTGCTTGATGTAGATGTGGAAAGGAATGCGTCTGGTAGACAAATACATTCGTTTTGTGAGCTTTTAAATGTGGATATTAATAGTAAATCACAACCAATAGATGCAACATTTATCCGGGCACCAAAAATTGTACGTTATGGGCCCAATGTAAATGTATTGGCAACATTCAGTGGTTCGCCGTGCGCCGTGCAGTCAGGTCTACATTTGGGCTTATCTTTTCATCCTGAACTTAACGGAGTTACTATTTTCCACGAATTTGTATTTAAAAAACTAGTGGCTTTAAAAGAGGAAAGGATTCATGCAGCTTAAATATCTACCGAAGATTAGATCACCGCAGGATATTCGCAATTACTCCGATAGAGAACTAAGAGAATTGTGCGATGAGATTCGTCTATATACAATTGACACAGTAACGGAAATAGGCGGTCATTTAGCATCGACACTTGGCGCTGTGGAACTTACAGTAGCAATACATCATGTGTTTAATACTCCGGAAGATAAATTAATATGGGATGTGGGTCACCAGGCTTACGCGCATAAGATATTAACAGGACGCGTTGCAGAGATGAAAACAATTCGCCAGTATGGAGGATTAAGTGGTTTTCTAAAAAGAACAGAAAGTGAATACGATGTTTTTGGTGCAGGTCATGCATCTACCTCAATATCAGCAGCTCTTGGGGTTGCCATTGCACGAAATCAAAATAATGAAAATTTTAAGGTTATTGCTGTAATTGGAGATGGTGGATTAACAGGAGGCCTCGCTTTTGAAGGATTAAATAACTCGGGCAATATAAATACTCAAATTCTTGTGGTCTTAAATGACAATGAAATGTCAATAAGCCCAAATGTTGGCGCAATTAGTAAATATTTAACCCGTATCACAACTAATCCGCTTTATAATAAAATAAGAGATGAGATTTGGAAGATCACTGAATCTCTACCATGGGGAAAGAGTATTTCCAAGAAAATCTTGCATAAAATTGATGAAAGTTTAAAAGCGCTTTTGGTTCCAGGTGTATTATTTGATGAACTTGGATTTCGGTATTTTGGTCCCATTGATGGTCATGATATAAGTGAACTTGTAAAAACATTAAAAAATATCAAGGATCTTAAACAGCCAGTTTTATTACATACTATCACTAGAAAAGGCAAGGGAATGGATGTTGCAGAACTAGATCCAATAAAATACCATGGTGTAAAGGGTAATGGATCAAATGGTCAATTAAAAAAGCCTGTAAAACCCTCAGTTCCCTCATTTCAAGATGTGTTTGGACATTTGGCTTGTGAAATTGCTCGGAATCGTAAGGATACGATTTGTATAACCGCAGCGATGCGAGAAGGTACTGGATTGGTGCCTTTTGCAAAGGAGTTTCCTAAAAGGTATTTTGATGTGGGGATTGCTGAAGGTCATGGAGTTACGTTTGCAGCAGGTGTTGCAACAGAAAATGTTCGACCAATAGTAGCAATATACTCTACTTTTCTTCAACGCGCGTACGATCACATTGTCCATGATGTAGCTATTCAGCATTTGCCGGTCGTTTTCTGTATGGATAGAGCAGGCATCGCTGGTGAGGATGGCCCTACCCATCATGGTGCATTGGATATTCCATATCTTCGCTGTGTGCAAAACATGATTGTAGCAGCTCCAAAAAATGGACAGGAATTTCGACATTTATTATATACTGCGCTGAATCAGAAAAAATTACCATTTTCAATACGTTACCCTAAAGCCAGTTCAGTTGAATTTGATTCAGATGGTCAGGCAGAATTTTTGCCTATTGGTAGCTGGGATGTAGTTCGTAGTGGTACGGACGTTGTTGTTTTAGCAGTTGGGCCATTGGTTTATGATGCTGAAAAAGCAGCACAATTACTTTATGAAAAAGGTGTGTCTACCGAAGTGGTTAATTGTCGTTTTATAAAACCAATGGATGAGTCATATCTACGATCAATGAAAGAACGCTTTAATACTGTCATCACTATTGAAGAAGGTGTTGTTACTGGTGGTTTTGGTGATGGTGTTTCTGCTTGGCTTTTGGAGGGTGGTTTTCAAGGTAATATACGTCGCCTGGGTCTGCCAGACGAATTCGTTCAGCACGGCCCCAGGGACCGTATTCTCAAAGACATTGGTCTGGATGATAAAGGAATAGTAAATACAATAAATTCCTTGATAAATATTTCAAGAGTAACTGTCTAGCACTCAATGAGTTCAATTATTCTGGTCCTTTTTGGGTTAGGAATATTTTTTTTAGGGTATAAGTTTTATTCCCATTTTATTGAGTCAAGAATTTATGGAATAAGCGATCCTGATCTAGTCACGCCAGCTCATGAATTTCAAGATGGCATCGATTATCTGCCTACCAAACGACATATTCTTTTTGGTCATCATTTTACCTCTATAGCTGGCGCTGCACCCATTATAGGACCATGTGTTGCTGCATATTGGGGGTGGCTGCCAGCAATAGTTTGGATAGTACTGGGAACGGTATTTATGGGTGCAGTTCATGATTTTGGTGCTTTAGTGTCCAGTATTAAGGAAAAAGGTCGCAGTATCGCCGACATTACTTCTAGTGTAATTAATAGCCGTACAAGGATCATGTTCCTCATATTTGTAATGATGTTGATATGGTTAGTGCTGGCTGTTTTCGCTATGGCAATCGCTGACCTTTTTGTAAGTGTTCCTTCATCTGTGCTACCAATTAATATTCAAATTATAATCGCATTAATTATTGGTTGGATCATATATAAGAAAGGGATGAATACATTTATTCCTTCCATTATTGCACTCGGTGTACTTTACCTTTTTGTTTGGTTAGGTACCCATATGCCATTGAGTTTTTCATCGTTAGGATGGGAAAAAGACCAACAAACTTCAGTATGGATCATTATTTTATTTATTTATTCTGGAATTGCTAGCCTTTTACCGGTCTGGTTGCTTTTACAGCCAAGAGATTATATCAATAGCCATCAGCTACTGGTTGGACTTGGTCTAATATTTCTTGGGATTGCAGTAGCCAATCCAATTATAGAAGCTCCACTAATCAGAACTAGTTTTGAAGCATCTGCGCCATCAATTTTCCCTTTATTATTTGTGACCATTGCCTGCGGTGCAATCAGCGGATTTCACGGATTAGTATCTTCAGGGACGACATCCAAACAAATTAATAGTATAACAGATGCCAGATTGATCGGTTATGGCGGCATGATTGGAGAAGGGACATTAGCATTGGCTTCTACTATTTGTGCCATAGCAGGCATCGGGTTAGTGACTACTTGTGATTTACCAGCAATAGGCGCTGTATCAGATTTAACTTGGTCTATTTATTATGATTCTTGGGCGCATGCAAGTGCGAATAAAGCTACTGCCTTTGTACTTGGTGGAGGCGCACTGCTCGAATCACTTGGTATCTCACCTGAGCTTGCTAAAACTCTTATGGCGGTGCTTGTTATCGCTTTTGCAGCTACCACACTAGATACTGCCACTAGAATACAAAGATTTATAATAACTGAGCTTGGAATTGTACTGCGGTTTAAGTTATTAACGAATAGATATGTAGCTACCATTGCTGCTATTTTGCCGGCAATATTACTGGTTTTTGTAAATGTATCCCTGCCCAGTTCTACTGAGGCTAAACAAGTAGCATGGGTGCTTTGGCCAATATTTGGTGCAAGCAACCAGATGCTGGCGGCGTTGACATTGATGGTATTAACTTTATATTTCTGGCAGAAAAATAAGCCAGTGCTGGCACTATTTATACCAATGATACTTGTTATGCTGGTTACAATTGTAACACTTTGTTTGAAAGCCATGGAATTTTATAGTCAGAATACCATACTATTCGTAATTGACCTTTTTTTGATTGGGCTAGTTATGTGGATGATCGTGGAAGGTATTATTGTCTTTCAAAAGAAGCGAAAGGTTAATACCAATAATCAAACATGAGTCTTTATAAAGAATTTTATTTTTCATCACTTAGAAATCACATCCATAAAAGAATCAATCTGCTTGATATTTTTTTAAACGTTTTTCCCCTAGCTTTATATAGTTCTTGTTTAATTCATAACCTAAAAAGTGTCTTTCCACCATTTTTGCGGCCAACGCTGTAGTTCCTGAACCCATAAATGGATCAAGAATGATATCATTCGTAAATGAAAATAATTTTATTAAACGAAATGGTAATTCAACAGGAAATGGTGCTGGATGAGCGCGATCGTGTTCTGGAGGAAACTTCCAGATACTGCTTATATACTTACGCCATTCATCTTTGCTTAGTTTACTCTTGGTTTTTGTTTTATTGTCAATTTTTTCAGGTTTCCCATCTTTAACGAAGATATTTATAAATTCTATTGTATTAAGACCATAGAAGTTTGGGGGGTGGGGATACGACCCCATCATCAATTGATCTGTACTTCCTTTGTCCCAGATAATTAAATCATAACGAAAAAATTCAGTGGTATTGAGGATATTGTTTTCAATATCATTGTTGATATTGAGATAATCACGATTATGATGAGTGCTCATCGTTTGTTTATCCATAGGTAATATTGGTGAATTGATGCACAGTTTTCCATTTGGTTTTAATACTCGAAAACATTCTCTCCAGACGGGATTCATGCTTGATATATATTTTGCATAGGAATTACTGTTGAGCCCAATTTGATCCTGATGATCGTAATTCTTTGCATTAAAATATGGTGGGCTGGTAATGATCAAACGGATTGATTCATCAATTATATCATTCATTAAAACGCAGGATTTATTGTAAATAATATCTTTTTTCATTGGGTGAAATTTGCCGTATCAAATAATCTTTGCAATTGCTAAATATTATGACTCTAAAAGCATCCGATTATTGATTAAAGTGTATTAATTTCTTAATAAAGTAGCTTAAAATTACATACTGACCGTGGGTAAAAGAAAAAAATCACAAAGAGAAGAACTCAAAAAATGGAAGGCTGATGTAAAATTTTCACCTACACGAGATTACAATTTTGACAGCATCAGTGGTAGGTCTCTCGATTTATTATACTATCCTAAAAATATTGATGATGATTATATCGAAAAACTTGGTTTCCCGGGACAATATCCTTATACCCGAGGTGTTCATGCAAATATGTATCGGGGAAAACTTTGGACGATGCGCCAATTTTCGGGATTTGGTACACCGGAGAAGTCTAATGAACGCTACCATTACTTACTAAAACAAGGACAAACAGGGCTATCCATTGCCTATGACATGCCTACCCTTATGGGCTATGATCCAGATCATCCAATTTCATTGGGTGAAGTAGGTAAATGTGGAGTAAATGTAGCATCGCTAAGAGATATGGAAATTCTGTTGAAAGATATTGATTTAGGTAAAATTTCTATATCCCAAACTATAAATGGCCCGGCCATGATTCTATTAGCTTTTTATATTGCACTAGCCGAGAACCAAGGAGTACCCTTAGATACACTTCGTGGTACCCTACAAAATGATATTTTAAAAGAATTCACTGCCCAAAAAGAATGGATTTTCCCACCTGAACCTTCTATGAGGATTATCACTGATATGCTGGCCTATTGTACTGAAAATATGCCCCAATACAATACTATTTCTGTATCAGGTTACCATATCCGTGAAGCTGGCTCTACAGCAGGTCAGGAGCTTGCTTTTACATTAGCAGATGGATTTACCTATATCGATTATGCTATAGATGCAGGTTTACAGATTGACGACTTTGCTCCAAGATTATCCTTTTTCTTTAATTCCCATCTTGACTTTTTTGAAGAAATTGCAAAGTTTCGCGCTGCTCGCCGAATTTGGGCTCGCCATTTAAAAGAAAAATATGGCGCAAAAAATGAGCGATCATTGAAATTGCGGTTTCATGCTCAAACTGCAGGATGTTCTTTGACTGCCCAGCAACCGGAAAACAATATTTCCAGAACGGCCTTTCAAGCAATTGCTGCAGTATTTGGCGGTGCACAGTCACTGCATACAAATTCAATGGATGAAACATTAGCACTGCCTTCTGAAAAAGCAGCAGAGATTGCACTCCGAACACAGCAACTGATTGCTTATGAGACAGGTATGGCTAATGTCGCGGATCCTCTGGGTGGTAGCTGGCTGATCGAATCATTAACTAATCAGCTTGAGCAGGAAGCGGAGAAATATTTCGAAGAGATTGAACGGCTTGGAGGCGTTATCCAGGCAATAGAAAAGGGTTATTTTCAGAGAGAGATTGCCCGTTCCGCAAAAAACTACCAAAAACTTGTTGATGAAAAGCAGCTTTTTATTGTGGGAGTGAACCAATTTGATAAAGAGGATGAAGATATTGGTATCCCCATACTTGAAATTGGACCAGAGGCGGAGCAAATTCAGGTAAAAGCTGTAAATGAATTAAAAAGTATTCGTAATGAAACTGCTGTTCAACAGGCTCTTTACAAAATTCAAGAAACTTGTGTAAATGGTGGTAATATTATGCCACCAATCATTGAAGCGTCAAAAGTTTATGTTACACTTGGTGAGATTGTGACGGCAATGAAAGCTGAATTTGGTGAATGGCAAGAAGCTGCAGTTTTTTAATTCTGTTAGATTTAATTATTATATATGGTACCGAAAAATAAAGTAGTTATTACAGTTACTGGTATTGCTCTGATTGCCTTGTTCTGGATATATTGGGTCTCGGTCAATCCAATGGATGAAAAAGCTATGGTAAAGTTTATATCGGTCCAAGAAGTATTACAGAGCAAGAACCATGAACGTGTTCGAATTGGTGGAATCGTTGCGGATGGATCTATTATTTTATCATCTACTAATAAGCTTGAAGTGGTTTTTACATTAAAAGAGGGAGATTCATTTTTACCCGTAGAATTTATTGGTACGCGTCCAGATCTCTTTAAAAATGGTGCTGAGGTGATTGTTGAAGGATTATATCAGGAAGGTTCGTTTCATGCTGATATCTTGCAGACAAAGTGTGCTTCTCGGTATGAAGGAGACCTACGAGATGCTTCGTTTTATAATCTTGATGAAATAGAAATATGACCCCAGTTCTTGGCAGTGTTTCCCTCAGCCTCGCTGCTGGTTTTGGGATTTTGTCTATAATATTATTATCATTATACATTAGGTCTGATGATTATCGGCTTTTCCTTGCAGGGAGACGTATGGCGATTATCGTTTCAGTGCTCGTTATAATTGCAACGTTGGTGCTAGTCAAGGAACTCATTACAAGTAATTTTGATGTTGATTATGTTGCACATTATACCAGTATAGAGACGCCTACTGTCTATAAGTTTACTGCTCTTTGGGCTGGCCAATCAGGTTCACTTCTGTTTTGGATATTCATTCTTTCCATTTACAGTCTAATTACAATTTTTCAAAACAGAAATCGATATCATCGAATGATGCCTTGGGTTTTATGTGTAATATTAACTGTTCAACTATTTTTTTTAATATTAACAAATTTTATTACGAATCCTTTTGAACCCACGAATGCTGATTTTATCGTTGCTAATGGGTTAGGCCTAAATCCGCTACTGCAAAATTTAACAATGGCTATTCATCCTCCTGTGCTTTACTTGGGGTTTGTAGGATTTACCATCCCCTTTGCATTTACTGTCGCAGCTTTGTTGACTAATGAGAAAGGATCATTATGGGTTAGATCAATACGCCGGTGGTCGCTGGTTACATGGTTGGCCCTCAGTAGTGGTATCATGCTTGGTGGGTGGTGGGCATATCAGGAATTAGGCTGGGGGGGCTATTGGGCTTGGGATCCGGTTGAAAATGCATCTTTCATGCCTTGGTTAACTGGCACTGCATTTTTGCATTCCATTATCATCCAAGAAAAGAAGAATATGCTTCGTGTATGGAATACGATCCTCATTATGCTCACATTTGCATTAACCATTTTCGGCACTTTTCTTACCCGTAGCGGTGTCATGTCATCTGTTCATTCTTTTACTGAATCATCGCTTGGACCAATTTTCCTTGGTTTCGTTGCAATTATTATAACCGTTTGCGCGGTATTAATCTTTCATGGTTTACCGAACCTGAAATCTAATAAACGCATAGAATCACTCACATCAAGAGAGAGCGGATTTTTATTTAATAATGTTGTCTTTGTAACCATGTGTTTTGCTGTGTTTTGGGGTACAATATTTCCAGTAATATCTGAAGCGGTGAGGGGCACAAAGATTACTGTAGGCCCACCTTTCTTTAATCAGGTTAATGTACCAATTGGTCTATTATTGTTAATGTTAACAGGTGTCGGTCCTTTACTTGCCTGGCGTAGAACTTCCAGAAGTAACTTCATAAAATATTTTTCAATTCCGATTGGACTTGCGTTAATTGCTGCAATAGTCTTTTTATTATCTGGCTTCCGGGGCTATGTGGTTATCTCGCTAATGCTTTCTGTTTTTGTTGTGGTAGCAATCGTTACTGAGTTTAAGCGCGGGGTTCAAGCGCGAATGAACCGTTTTGGTGAATCTTCTTTCGTAGCATTTCGCACGATGGTCAGGAAAAATCGTAGCAGATATGGTGGTTACTTTGTACATCTAGGAATTGTACTGATGTTTATCGGTTTTACTGGCCAGGCTTTTAATTTAAAGAAAGAGTTTGGTTTAGGTATTAATGATCGTGAACATCTTGGAAATATTAATTTTGAGCTTAAACAATTGCGGGAAGAGGAAAGGCCCAATCACTTTGCCTGGATATCTGAGTTGTTAGTAACAGGAAAAGATGGAAACAACATAACAACACTACGACCTGAAAAAAGAATATATTTTCATCGCGATCCTAATCCTGACCGTAGACAACCACATAGTGAACTCGATATATATACAACATTAAAACGGGACATTTATTCAGTGTTTTCAAGTATCGATACTGATAATGATATTGCTTTTTTTCAAATCATGATTAATCCCCTGGTTCAGTTTGTCTGGTATGGTGGATATATACTTGTACTGGGTACGTTAATTGCACTCTGGCCATCCAAAAGAGAAAAATTATTAATGTAATGTTTTCATTTTCAATGTTGATGCTCTTTTGCCTTTTTTTGTTGGTTTTCCTATACTCAATATGGCCGTTATTCAATAAAACAATATTTAATCCATCGAATAGTCAGGATACGCTGGATGCCCTAGAACGCAGAAAAACATTACTATACAAAGAAATTCAATATATAGATGCAGAATATGATATCGGTAACTTGGATAAAAATGATTACAATCTTACGAGAATAGAATTGGTTCAAGAAACCTCAGATATCATAGCTGAAATAAAATTAATCTCATCAAATTAGGTAGGTTGAGTAGTGTTAGCTGTAGCTAATATTAATAAGAGTTTCTATCATAATCCGGTTTTGAACAATCTTTCCTTCAGAGTGAATGATGGGGATGTTATAGCACTAACAGGGAAAAATGGTGCAGGCAAGTCAACGTTACTACGGATTTTAGCGAGGATTAGCCAGCCGGATGGTGGAACTGTAATCTATAATGATGTTGATATATTCAAAGGTAAGGCGTCCGCAAGAAGAGGAATTCTTTATTTAGGCCACGAACCAGGGTTATATCCTTCGTTATCAGCTATTGAAAATATAGAGTTTGCGAGCAGAATTCATGGTGCCTTCCCAGTAGCAGAGGATATTGACACCACCCTGAAAAATATCGGCTTATCTGAACATATCAATGACCCTATAAAAATTTATTCAAAAGGCATGCTGCAGCGACTTAAATATGCATTAGCAAATTTATTGCCGTGGTCAATTCTTTTTTTTGACGAACCGTTTTCTGGTTTAGATATAGAAGGTAAAAATTTAGCCCTGGATTGTTTAAATACTTGGAAAATGAAAGATCGTACGATCATATTTGTGACCCATGATGTAGAATGGGGATTATCTTATTGCAATCGTTTATTATTATTAGAAGCAGGTTCTTTAAAAATTGATAAAAGTGCCGATAGTATTGATGTAAAAACAATTATGAATGGATTGCAATAAAGATGTTTTGGTCATTAGTGCGGAAGGATTTGCATCTAGAATCGCGTACCAAGGAAATCACAATTTCGATGCTTGCATTTGGACTGACGACGATTTTGATTTACGCTCTGGCCTTTAGTGCGTCTCCAGCAATGTATCGTTCATTTGCCCCAGGACTGTTTTGGGTAATTATTCTTTTTGCAAGTGCGTTAGGATTGCACAGAATGTTTGTTCTGGAAAAAGAATTTGATGCTTTTAGCCTTTCTATATCAGCCCCGGTTGATAGAGGCATAATATTTTTAGCTAAATGGATTAGTGGAACCATTTTACTGATTATTTCTGAAACCGTAATTATCCCACCATTTGTTATTTTCATGGGCTTATCTCTGCCTAATAATTGGTTAATCATGATTATGATAATTATTATAGGAGATCTAGGCATTATGGTTATAGGTAGTTTAGTTAGTGGGTTAGCAATGCGGGCAAAAATGAGTGAAATCCTATTACCGATTCTTCTTTTTCCTCTTGTTTCCCCGGTGCTTATAGGTGCTGTAAAAGCTACCAACGGTTGGTTTCAGGGCATACCATTTATGAATTGGCAATTTTGGGTTCTCTTGATGATAACTTTTGTATTAGTATTTGCACTGCTTGGCTATACCATCTTCGATCACATTACTGAAGAATAATGCAAAGATTTTTTTCTTACAAAATAAATTTCCTCTTTGGGGCGGTAGTTATTGTCGCAATGGCTTGGAATATTTATAATATTTTCACCAATACACCTATGGTCCCTGATCAGCATTGGGCGCAGAAAATATTTTATATGCACGTCCCACTTGCGTGGACAGGATTTTTATCCTATTTCATTGTTATGTTAGCAGGAATATTATATTTGATTAATAAAAAACAAAAATGGGACCGACTTGGCCTTGCAGCTGCAGAAATAGGAACATTATTCATAATACTGGTATTAATTACAGGACCAATTTGGGCAAAACCAATTTGGGGTACGTGGTGGACCTGGGAGCCACGACTCACTACGACACTTATTTTATTTTTAATATATGTGGGATATTTCATGTTACGCTCATTTGGTGGGCACCCTGAACGGACTTCAAGGTACGCTGCTGTCCTTGGTATTATTGCCTTTATTGATGTGCCAATTATCTTTTATTCTGTTCGATTTTGGGAAGAACAATTTCAATCCCATCCGCAGGTTGAAATAATGCAGCAAAATTCAGACATTGTTGTTCCTTTCCTGATTTCGCTGACCATTTTCACAATTCTATTTTTATTTATGCTGCGCTTGAGAATGCATGTATTAAAAATCATTAATCCCAGAAATAAATTAAAATGAAATATTATTTTTTTGGTAATTTCATCTTTGTAATCGCAATAGTAATAATTTTTATAGCCGCTTGGTTTATAAGACAAATATTCACTGAAAAAAAATACTTAGAAAGACAATCCAATAATAGCTAAAGATATCAAGCGTTAGGTTTTTATGGGAAAGAGGAAAATTATACATGTTGTAGGTACCGGAACTATTGGTGAGCCCCTTATTGGTCTATTAACAGACTATAGAGATAAATTGGGTATCAATGAAATAACATTTCATAAAAACAGTGCATTACGTGGAGATTATACAAAAGTACTTGATTTACAGCATCGTGGTGCTCGCTTAGCAGTTGATAAAGAAAAAGTAGATGATTTCTGCGCTCTCGGTATGGAACCAGATTTCGAAACGGAAGAAGCAATTGCTCGAGCTACTGTAATAATCGACTGTACACCAAAAGGAATAGGTCACCACAATAAAGAAAGGTACTATTCTAAATTCGCTGATAAGGTAAAAGGATTCTTGGCGCAAGGCAGCGAGTCTGACTTTGGAAAGAAATATGCTGTTGGTATCAACGACGATGCTTTATTGGCTGAAAGTGACCAATTCATACAGATAGTATCCTGTAATACGCACAATATTTCATGTATTACCAAAACAATCGCATTAGATGGTGTGGGATCTGAAAATTTTGTTGCGGGGAAATATGTCTGTATTAGACGAGCTAATGATATGCATCAGGAAGGTGGTTATATACCATCTCCGCAAGTCAATGTACATCTTTCAGATCAGTATGGCTCACACCATGCTAATGATGCTGCTGCGCTATTCAAGACATTAGATATGGATCTGAATATGTTTTCATCAGCAATGAAGGTCAATAGCCAATATATGCATGTGTTGTGGTTTAATTTGAAAGTAAATGAATCAACATCATTGAATGAAGTGAAAGATAAATTGAGTGCAAACAAATATGTGGCACTCACTGCAAAAGATATGACAAGCACAGTCTTTTCTTTTGGTAGAGATCATGGACATTATGGCAGGATATTGAATCAAACTGTAGTTGTTGAGCAGACACTGAACGTGAGAAATGGAAATGAAATCAATGGGTTTTGTTTTACTCCTCAGGATGGTAATTCGTTACTGAGTAGTTTATCTGCTACTTTATGGTTTCTTTATCCACATTCCTATAAAGACAAGCTTAATTTTTTGTCTGATTTATTTTTTGATCATATTTGAAACTAGTAGTCCAAAGTATTGTCACGGGTCCATTCCAAGAAAATACGTACATAGTAGGCGATCAGGTAAGTAGTCAATGTGTATTAATTGATCCTGGTGATGAGGACCAAAAAATTATTCAGATCCTGGAAGAAAATAATCTACAGCCAATTGCAATTATCAACACCCATGCACACTTAGATCACATTGGTGCAGTAACTGAAATCAAAGAAAGATATACTATACCTTTTTATTTGCATATTGCGGAAAAACCCGTGCTGGAATCTTACCCAATTGCGACAAGAATGTTTGGATTGCAAGAAAAGGAAACCCCATCCGTTGATAAATGGATTGAATCTGGAGGTCCTTTAAAAATTGGGCCATTTACGTTTTCTATTATTGAGACCCCAGGGCATACACCTGGAGGCTGCAGTTATGTAATTGAAGATTGTGTCTTTGTTGGAGATACACTTTTTCAAGGATCAATCGGGAGAACAGACCTGCCGGGAGGAGATCGCCCCACTCTTGAGAATTCTTTGGTAAACCTGATGACAAGTTTGGATCTGGATATTACAGTATATTCTGGGCATGGCCCTGTTACATCACTACGAATCGAAAAAGAACAAAACCCTTTTATAATTTCACTGAAAAATCGAGTAAATTAGCAGCTAAAATGATTAATTAGGTGTTTTTGACCATTAAAGTTGAATTCAACAGAATATTCATATGAAAATTTCAGATAAATTAGAAGATTTTAAGGCCCAAGGTAAAACTTATTTTAGCTTTGAATTTTTCCCTCCCAAGACGGACTTTGGCCTGGATAATCTTTATAGCAGAATTGATAGAATGGCATCTCTGCAACCAGCTTATATTGATATAACCTGGGGAGCAGGTGGGTCCACTGCTGATAGAACTTTGGAAATGAGTAAAACAATCCAGAAATATTTTGGATTAGAAGTAATGATGCATCTTACTTGTACAAACAT
>ENA-UPTF01000413-UPTF01000413.1-marine-metagenome-genome-assembly--contig:-NODE-413-length-30495-cov-3.372674_pt1 | contig 30495 bp, 28 predicted proteins | sample MGYA00238166_ERZ767019 | MGnify/ENA primary metagenome ERZ767019 (study PRJEB28930, sample SAMN06266391) | marine metagenome | isolation source: Sea water from 250 m depth | place: Atlantic Ocean | study... | reverse complement strand
TGACAGTAACAACGGCGTAACACCACCGATAAAACATTCACGCCGGGACCGAGGTAGCCAAAGCCTTGAAGGAGTTATGCCGATGCCAACATCTCTGCAACACGCTTGCCAAAGTAGGTCAGGATTCCATCGGCACCGGCCCGTTTACAAGAAACCAGAGCTTCTAGGATCACTTTCTCTTCCAACCATCCGTGATCGATCGCAGCCATATGCATCGCATATTCGCCACTTACCTGATAGACGAATGTTGGTACTCCGAAACTCGCTTTGACCCGCTGGACCACGTCGAGGTATGGCATGCCCGGTTTTACCATCACCATGTCCGCACCTTCCTCCAGATCAAGCGCGATTTCTCGCAGTGCTTCATCGCTATTGGCAGGATCCATTTGGTAACTCATCTTATCGCTCTGTCCAAGGTTTGATGCGGATCCAACCGCGTCGCGAAACGGGCCGTAATAGGCCGAGGCATATTTCGCCGAATAAGCCATGATCTTAGTGTTTACGAAGGCATCAGCTTCGAGCCGTTCTCGAATAGCACCTACTCGTCCATCCATCATGTCGGACGGCGCAATAACGTCCGCACCAGCTGCCGCACACACCCTTGCTTGCTCGACGAGCAACGCAATCGTCGGGTCGTTAACGACATAGCCCGCTTCATCTATAAGACCGTCTTGGCCATGCGACGTATAGGGATCCAAGGCTGCATCGGTGATTACCCCCAAATCAGGACACGCCTCTTTTACCGCGGTTACTGCCCTTGGGATAAGTCCGTTGGGATTTATGGCCTCACTTCCTTCCGGATCCTTGAGACCAGGCTCGATTTTCGGAAATAACGCGATCGCAGGTACGCCGTAATCGACCAATAGTTTCGCTTCGGCAACCAATGCATCGAGGCTCAAGCGTTCAATGCCCGGCATGGATTCAATGGGCTCCCGCATTCCACTTCCCGCCACAACGAACATCGGATAAATGACATCGTTAGCCGACAGCTCGTTCTCACGTACCAAACGCCGAACGAAATCGCTTGATCGATTTCGACGCATGCGGATTTTCGGATAACGCGCGGTCATCAGACTGCTCACTTCACCTCTCGATTCACCACATTGTCTCAGCAGCGTCATCGTATTTCAGCGCCTTATTCGACATATGACAGTACGTATTTTTGGAACGAATCGAAATCGGCACGCGTTCTACCGTGTGATTAAGGAGCCGGCGTCCGCCAATTCGCTCCGTTATCGGATTCTTTAACAAGGTTACAAATGTTATATTGAGTCCCCTATGACACGGAGGATGGAATGAGCGACAACATACACCACGTTACCGATGCTAGCTGGGACGCCGATGTGCTTGAGGCGGATGGCCCTGTATTGGTCGACTATTGGGCCGAGTGGTGCGGACCGTGCAAAATGATCGCTCCGATCCTCGAAGAAATAGCCGGTGAATACTCTGAAAAACTCAAGGTCTGCAAGATTGATATCGATTCCAACGAGGGGACGCCTCCTAAGTACGGAATACGTGGAATTCCAACCTTGATGCTCTTTCGCGACGGCCAGGTAGAAGCAACCAAGGTTGGCGCGCTATCAAAATCACAACTTGCAGCGTTTCTCGACAGCAACATTTAGCTCGATCAAGAAAACAGTAGATTAGGATGCAATCTGGAACGCGTGTCGAGAGCATTATTAGGCTCTTTTGAGCGCGTTATTCGTTCGAATTAAGCCATTCAAAATGCTAGACGCGGGCGTTAACGCGATGGTACATTCGGGACTCGTCGGCTAATTCAGCCGTCGTTTCTTTCCCTTTCTCACCGGCGCCAGTGGTATCTGTAAACGTTTGCTACCGACCGGGAGAGGAGGCACGCGTACCACCGAATACGCAAAACAAACCACCAATGATTAACGTGAAATGAACTTAACAGACCTGAAAAGAAAACCCGTCGCTGAACTCGTTGAAATGGCTCATGAAATGGGTCTAGAAAATCTGGCTCGATCACGAAAGCAGGAAGTGATCGCTGCGATATTGCGCAAACAAGCTAAGAGTGGGATCGACATATATGGTAACGGGACCCTCGAAATACTATCCGACGGCTTCGGTTTTCTCCGTTCCCACGATACGAGCTATCTGGCGGGGCCCGACGATATTTATGTTTCTCACAGCCAGATTCGGCGTTTCAATTTGCGCACTGGCGATAGTATTTCAGGAAAGATTCGACCGCCTAAGGATGGCGAACGATACTTCGCTCTGCTTAAAGTTGATGAGATCAACCTTACCGAGCCTAATGCCAAGAAACATCAGATTCTTTTTGAGAATTTAACTCCGCTCTTTCCTGAAGAACGATATGACCTAGAACGTGGCAACGGCAGTACTGAGGATCTGTCCGGCCGAATCGTCGATTTGATCGCGCCCATTGGCAAAGGACAACGAGCACTTATCGTTTCTCCGCCGAAAGCGGGTAAGACGCTGATGCTTCAGGCTATCGCGCAGTCGATCACTTCCAACGATCCAGAAGCCATCATGATCGTACTTTTGATCGACGAGCGTCCGGAAGAAGTGACAGAAATGCAACGATTGGTGCAAGGAGAGGTTGTCGCTAGCACTTTCGATGAGCCGCCATCTCGCCACGTCCAAGTTGCTGAAATGGTCATCGAAAAAGCCAAGCGCTTGGTCGAACACAAGAAAAACGTTGTGATCCTACTTGATTCGATTACTCGTCTCGCCCGGGCCTACAACACAATCGTACCTTCGTCAGGCAAAGTCCTTACGGGGGGTGTGGACGCGCACGCACTCGAAAGGCCAAAGAGATTTTATGGGGCCGCACGAAATATTGAGGAAGGTGGGAGCCTGACCATCGTCGCAACTGCGATTGTAGAAACTGGTTCAAAGATGGACGAGGTGATCTACGAAGAATTCAAAGGCACAGGGAATATGGAACTTCACCTCGAACGAAAAATTGCCGAAAAACGAGTGTATCCCGCTATTAACATTCGTCGTTCGGGAACACGCCGAGAAGAACTTCTCATGAGCGAAGAAGAGCTCCAACGTGTATGGATATTAAGAAAGTTACTGCACGATATGGACGATATCGCCGCAATCGAATTCATGTCCGATAAGTTGAAAGATACTAAGACTAACGAGGAGTTCTTTTCGTCGATGAAGGGTGGCCGATAGAATCTCGATCAAAGTGCTTGGTCTATAAGCGTCGCGACGACCGCTTGAGGGTCGGCGCCATCGCAATTAAAGATTCTTCTAAACCCCAAAGACGCCGCAACTTCTGCTACGCGATCGGAAGGCACCAAAACCGATAATTGACCTCCATCAAAATTCGCACACTCGAAACATAACTCAGCGATTCTCGACAGCGCTTCAGCGCTAGACACAACGACCACGTCGCACGCACCAATGTCCACGACCGGCCGGAGCAGAACTCGCCGGTACGTGATCCATGTACGCACCCGAACCGCTTTGTCTGTGAGCCACTTAGCTAAGTCCTCACGCCCATCTGCACCCGCCACTATTAGCGCGCTGTCGACTTTAGAGTACTGTTGCTCGAACAGTTCGAAAACCCCTTCCGACGAAGCCTGCCCGGCCTGAACTGGTTGAAGACCCACTGATCGAAGGGCCTCAGCAGTAGTCGGACCAATTGCAACTACTGGGCCACCGGAACGCCACTTTCCTTCGATCGCGTATTTAACGGCGTGCTCAGATAAGAACACGGTGACATCGAACTCTTCCGATGGCGCTATTCCTCTGACCACCTCAGTTGTCAACACAGGGGCATTTACCGATTGAAACCCCGCCTCGTTTAAGGCTCGCTCCAAGCGACCAGCGCCGGGCTCGGAGCGCGTGATCCAAACGCAACTCATCCGGCGTCAATTAGTTCCTGCGCGCCCATCGCTAACAATGTTTCCGCAACATCGTCGGCCAAATCAATCTCATCTTTGCCGGTTTTCTCGACGCGCAAACATCGATCACCTGTCGCCGTCAAAAGTGTCGCGGTAATGCAGAAACCCGCATCTTCGGGCCGGCAATAGACACCAAGCGGCATGTTGCAATCAGCGCCTAGCCGCTTAACCACCAATCTTTCCGATTCGATCGCCCTCGTAACGTGATCTATGCACAACGTCGCAGCAATTGCCGCGATGTCTTCGCGTTCCCTTAAAAACTCAATCGCCAACGCGCCTTGCCCAGCTGCAGGCACGCAGAACTCTGTATCCAAGCGCTGTCCTATTTCAGCGCCAAGACCTAAGCGGTCGAGTCCCGCACTCGCCAGAAGTAAGGCATCGAATTCGCCGCGACGGAGCTTTTCCAGACGAGTTCCCACATTTCCTCGAACAGGAACAATATCTATGTCCCGATTTTGTCTCACCATTTGCGCAGCCCGGCGACCGCTCGATGACCCAACTCGACTGCCCTTAGATAACGTAAGAATGCTATCCGCGCCAACTAACGCATCGCGAGCGTCCGCTCTCTCACCGGCCGCCATAACACCGAACGATGGATCGAGAATCACCGGGACGTCCTTCATGCTGTGAACTGCCAAATCGACCTTCTGTTCACTCAACGCTCGTTCTAGTTCTTGGGTGAAAAGACCTTTTCCGCCGATGTCTTGAAGACGCTCCTCCCGGCGAATGTCGCCCTCGGTGGTAAGACCAACAATTTCAATATCGAAGTCAACATCACTTTGCGATAGCAGTGAACTAACGTGTCTCGCCTGCCATAACGCTAGCTCGCTTTTTCTTGTTGCAACACGAATCTTCTTCATGGCGCTTGGTGGAGGTATCTGTTCAACCTCATGTGTTGACCACTAGGTGCACTCATCCAAAAAAAGTTGCAGCCAATTCGGTTCCCTAGATTACTCGACAATACAGCGAAACGCGTGGTTACAAAGCGCCACCGAAAACAGTAACGAAAAAATCGGAGCCTTCACTCTCACCATGCGGTTGGCCACGGAGAGAAAAAACCTTCGCTAGGCTGAGGTTGGTATAATCTCGTTTATTCTCAGCCCTGCTTTGTGCAATGGCCAAAATCCCGACAAAACCATGGGGCGGTCGTTTCTCCGAACCCACCAATAAATTCGTAGAACGTTTTTCTGCATCTGTCGATTACGACCAGCGGTTATACGCGTACGACATTCTAGGTTCGACGGCGCATGCAGAGATGCTCTCGAAGATTGGCGTTCTGACTGATTCAGAATGCCTCGCCATTACCAACGGACTGCACAGAATTCGCGAAGAAATTGAGAACGGGGATTTTCAATGGTCGATCATCCTCGAAGATGTACACATGAACATCGAGGCTCGCTTGATCGAACTTGTCGGTGAGCCCGGGAAAAAACTCCATACCGGCCGTTCGCGAAACGACCAAATTGCGACCGATTTGCGGCTTTGGACTCGGGATCAAATCGATCAGATCACGGCCGACCAAACCGTCATTCTCGAACACCTGTTGGATACAGCTGAACGTCATGCGCGCACGATTATGCCGGGCTTCACCCACCTGCAGGTTGCCCAACCCATCACTTTCGGCCACCACCTCCTAGCTTGGTTCGAAATGTTGCATCGTGATCGAGAACGATTCCTCGAGTGTCGTCACCGAGTGAACGTCTCGCCCCTCGGCAGTGCTGCTTTAGCAGGAACGGGTTTTCCGATCGACCGCGAATATACCGCCGAGAAGCTGGGATTTGAGGGTCTCGCTCGGAACTCACTTGACGCAGTGAGCGACCGTGATTTCGCCATCGAGTTTGCTGCTATCGCGAGCATGACGTTGCTGCATTTGTCGCGCTGGTGTGAAGAACTCGTTTCGTGGAATTCGCCCGCGTTTGATTTCATCGAGTTACCCGACAGTTTCTGCACAGGTTCGAGCATCATGCCGCAGAAAAAAAACCCGGACATCCCGGAGCTCGTACGTGGCAAAACGGGTAGGGTCTTCGGGAATCTTTCTAGCTTGCTGGTATTAATGAAAGGCCAGCCGTTGGCGTACAACAGGGATAACCAAGAAGACAAAGAAGCGCTCTTTGATACTGCCGATACACTTAGAGATTGCCTTTTTGCAATGGGAGAAATTATCGCTGCGATGTCACCTAAGGTCGAAAATATGCGCGCCTTCGCCGAAAAAGGTTTCGCGACGGCGACGGATTTAGCGGATTACCTTGTCCGAAAGGCCGTCCCCTTTCGAGATGCCCATACGATCGTGGGGCGCGTAGTTGCCCATGCCCTAGAAAACGAGCTCAGCCTCCATGAAATCGAGGTTTCCCAACTGCAACAGTTTTCCGACGCGATCGAAGCGGATGTCGTTGAGTCGCTGACCCTGGAAGGATCGATCGCCGCCCGCAAACACCCCGGTGGTACTGCTCCAGAGGCTGTTATGGCAGCGATCCAAAACGCAAAAGAGAGCCTTTGACCTCCTGCGACCAAACTCGCCACACACCCACTGTGTGCCTATACTTCCGCGCCTTTTTTTCTTCGGAAGTTTGAAATGCGGCTTGTTTTAATCGCTGCGGTCTGCTTGTTCGTCGCAACGTGCGGCCAGAAAGGACCGTTGACTCTACCTGACGAGACCGTCATCACAGGATAGCTATGTCCCTTCAACGAACGGATGGAATCCTCTGTTTAGACGACGTACGACTAGACCAGGTTGCCGATCGCTTTGGCACACCTACCTACGTCTACAGTTGGAATGATATTGAAACTCGTTACCACGAACTCGCTGGGGCTCTTGCTCAGATCAGACATCGAATCTGTTATTCCGTTAAAGCGAATAGCAACCTCTCGATACTTGACCATTTGGACAAACTGGGCGCAAGTTTTGACATCGTTTCAGGAGGCGAACTGGAGCGCCTCATTGTGGCTGGTATTGCTCCGTCCCGCGCAATCTTTTCGGGTGTCGGCAAAAGTGTGGAAGAAATCGATTTCGCTTTAAAAGCAGGAATCGGCTGCATCAATATGGAAAGCACAGCAGAATTGGAACGTATTGAATCGCGGTCCAATCTCCTAAGCAAAGTAGCGCCTGTGTCGGTCCGGTTGAATCCTGATGTCGATGCCAACACACACCCCTATATCTCAACGGGGTTGAGGCAAAATAAGTTCGGTGTTGCAGAGCCCGAAGCGGTCGAAATGTGCCGTTATGCACACAAATCACCGCGCCTGAACATCTTAGGGTTAGGCTGCCATATTGGTTCTCAAATCAATCAGACCGAACCTTTCGTCGAAGCACTTGATCACCTGATCAGACTCCAGCAGACGTTGTCCGAGGAAGGAATTAAAATAGAACACCTCGACTTGGGCGGAGGACTTGGGATTCGCTATGCCGATGAAGAGGAGCTCGATATAGCGAGCTACGCCGAGGCAGTATCGAACAAATTGAGCGGACTCAACATCGAACTGCTAATTGAACCCGGCCGGTATCTAGTTGCCGAGTCAGGCCTACTGTTGACTCGAGTCGAGTACCTCAAACCATCGCACGTCCCTGATCAACCGAATTACGCCATCGTTGATGCGGCGATGAATGACCTCATTCGACCCGCTCTCTATCAAGCCTATCATCAGGTCAGTTCAGTCGGCCGCAGTATTACACACACCGTTCGATGGGATATCGTCGGCCCTATTTGCGAGTCTGGCGACTTCCTCGCATTACAACGCGATCTAGCGTTGTCGGAGGATTCTTTGTTGGCAATACTTTCAACAGGTGCCTACGGGTTCGTCCAATCCTCAAACTACAACACGAGGCCGCGGTCGGCCGAAGTCATGATCCAAAATAACGATATGCGACTGGTCCGTGTCAGAGAGTCCGTCAGCGATCTTCTGCATCACGAACGGATCGTGTGATCGGGTTGGGATTGGGTCATGCATCTTAAATTCACGAAAATGCATGGATTAGGAAACGACTTCTTGGTCCTGGAACTGGTAACCCAAAACTTTAAGGTCTCACCAGACCTCATCCAGAAGTGGGGAGATCGAAGGACCGGTATCGGTTTCGATCAGCTTCTCGTCGTCCATCCGCCGTCAAATCCTAAAACAGACTTCCGCTATCAAATCTTCAATGTTGATGGTACGGAAGCACAACAATGCGGTAATGGCGCTCGATGTATCGCCAAATACGTCTCACACGTAGGGCTAACGATCAAGAAATCGCTGCAAATGGAAGCGCCCGGCGGGATCGTTCACACATCGATCCTCGACGATATCGCAGAAAGTCCATACACCAGTATTGTCCGTGTGGGCATGGGCATCCCGTGCACTAAACCATCCGCAATTCCTTTTCTCGCGGACGAACCAGCGATCAACTACGTCATCAACACGGGGTCCCACGATATCGAATTCGTGCCATTATCTATTGGAAATCCGCATGCCGTGATCATCGTCGACAATATCAACGATGCACCCATCAAGGAGTGGGGCCAAGCGCTGCAAACCAATAACCGGTTCCCCGAGGGCGTCAATGTCGGGTTTATGCAAATCGTCGATCGCCAATTTGTCCGCCTTCGCGTGTTTGAACGTGGCGTCGGCGAAACACTTGCGTGCGGAACGGGGGCTTGTGCCGGAGTGGTCGCAGGGCACCTACTTGGTAAATTGGATGATCGGGTCAAAGTGTCTCTACCAGGGGGCAAAGTACGCGTCATGTGGCCGGGCGAAAGTTCAATGGTCGAAATGACCGGCCCAGCTACGTGGGTATACGACGGCGAACTCCGCACATGACAGCAACCCCCGATAACCCCATTCTCGACGACGACGCGGTAGTCGCATACTTGGAAAGCGAGCTCGAATTTTTTGAACGCCATCCCGAAGTGATCTCGAAGCTTGCACTACCTCACGAATCTGGATCAGCAACGTCGCTTGTTGAGCGTCAAGTGTCGCTGTTGCGTGAGCGCAACATTGACTTGAGGAAGCGTTTAAACGAACTCCTGAACAACGCCGGTATGAACGATGACGTTTTCCTCAAGACACGCACGCTAACTTTGGCCCTGATGGATACGATCGACCTCCAGGGTCTAGATAACGTTCTTGCAACAAGATTGATCGAAGGATTCGATGCGAGTCATGGGATTTGTTATGTGCATGACTGGCAGACACCAACAGAACACAAGCACATTGTCGGTGTCGCGGTAAACGACGAGCCGCCCTTTCCACGCTTGTTCAACCAACCCGAACCCATTTGTGGAATTTATCGACCCACGGAATACGGAGCCATGTTCGCCGGCTCCGATTTAACTCAGCCCGGCTCGGTCGCACTTGTCCCCATGCGCCTACCTAACCTTGAAGCAATTCTCGTCATTGGTTCCGACGATCCACAACGCTTCGTACCCGAGAAGGGGACTCTGTTCCTTGAATATATCAGCGACGTTTTGAGTCGCACTTTAGATCGGGTGATGCAATAGAGGTTGGTATGACATCGGACAATAGTTTGCTATTGGAAGATTATCTCAAGCATCTGACGGTTGAACGCCGCGTTTCCCCCCATACGATAAAAGCTTATTCACGCGACCTTCAGAGTTTTTTTCTGGCGGATCCGGTGTTGCCCGTCGACACGATCACATCCGTTGATATCAAGCGTCACATTGCTCGATTAAATCAACGGGGGATGTCACCACGATCGATCAGGCGAGCCCTCTCCTGCTTGCGTTCTTTCTTCGTTTACCTAGTACAAAAAGGCCGTTTAGCCAACAATCCAGCCAACGGCGTCACGTCCCCAAGAGTCGCGAGAAAACTTCCACAAGCGCTGGATGCTGATCAAACTGCCCAACTGCTGGCCGGAAATGCCGCTACCCCGATTGAGAAGAGAGACCGCGCACTACTCGAACTACTTTATGGCAGCGGTATTCGCCTTGCCGAGCTCGTCCAACTCGATATTCAGGATCTCGACCTTGCGAACCGCAGCGCGCGGGTGTTAGGCAAAGGGCGTAAGACGCGAATCGTGCCTCTCGGCTCTCATACGGTAACGGCGCTCAAAGAGTGGTTGGCCACTCGAACCGTTCAGAAACCAGACGACCCTGTTTTCGTCGGCCGCGGTGATCAACGTATCAGCCATCGAACGGTTCAACTCCGCGTCAAACTCGCTGGGGTGAAAGCTCTCGGAATTGATTCCATCCATCCACACTTATTGCGACACAGTTTTGCTAGCCACTTACTGGAATCGAGTGGCGACTTGCGCGGGGTACAGGAACTTCTGGGCCACTCCGATATTTCCACGACACAAATCTACACGCATCTTGACTTCCAACACCTCGCTAAGGTCTATGACATTTCTCATCCCCGGGCGCGGGATAAAAAGCAAGGTGATAAATGACAATTCGTTTGGTGACCTTCGATTTGGACAACACCTTATGGCAAGTGGATGCCGTTATTCACCGCGCGGAAAAGGAGACGCGTAATTGGATACAGCCCCACGTTCCGAAGTACGCCAGTTACATGAACCCGGAAAATGTCGCATCCCTTCGCGCTCGAGTGCTGGAAGAAGACCCGGATGCACGGCACGATGTTTCCGCGTTGCGCATTCATATGATGCGTCTCGCATTCGAGCAGTGCGGTTTAACCCCAACGGCAGCAGATACCAAGGCGCGTGAGGCGTTTGCCGTATTTATACAGTGGCGCAATACGATTACGTTCTACGATGGTGCTCAAGATACCCTCAATAACCTCTCACAACGTTATCAACTGGCCGCACTCACCAACGGGAATGCGGATATTCAAAAGCTTGGCTTGGACTGTTATTTTTCCTTCGCGATTTCAGCGGCGGACGTTGGCTCTAGCAAGCCGGGCCCCGAAATGTTTCTCGAAGCGTTACGTCGCGCCAACGTTTCACCCAAGCAAACGGCGCATGTTGGCGACAACCCAATTGACGACATTGAAGGCGCTAATCGCGTCGGTATCCATTCCATTTGGGTCAACTTCGACGGCAAAACAGATCAGGTACCGGCCCGCGCAACCGTCACCGACCTACCGTCACTGGTGGGAACAATTGCCTCGCTTAGCGCTTTATAGCCTAAGCAATCTACGCACCATGCTATCGAGCATTCGTGGCTAAATAGTTCTTCACCACTTCCTTGTCAGCTGGCAATACTGTCTTCCGGGTGGCGCGCGAGATCAAATTTTGCAGTTTGGCGTGAGTCGCAACTTCCTTACCGATGGCTTCATTCACAACATCGGGAAACTTTGCCGGGTGAGCAGTGGCAAGTGAAATGACGGGGCTAGACAAGTTGAATCGTGACGCGGCTGCAACGCCAACGGCACTGTGCGGATCAAGTACGTAGTCGTACAACGCATAGGTTGCTTTGATGGTTTCCCGGGTCTCTTCTTCACCAACACTGGTTGCTAAGAAAAACGGGGCCTCCGACTCGAGGTCGTCAACCTCTGCCGAGCCTTGCTCAGAGAATGTCCCCAGAAACTCAACTAGCCGTTCCGAATCTCGGCCAAAATAAAAGTACAAGAATCGCTCGAAGTTGCTCGCCACCTGAATGTCCATCGATGGACTCAATGTATGTTGGACAGTGCTCCGCGTGTACCTGCCCGTTTCAAAGAAACGGGCTAGGATGTCGTTATCGTTGGTCGCAAGCACCAATCGGTCGATGGGCACACCCATCGACTTCGCAAGATAACCAGCAAACACGTTACCGAAATTACCGGTGGGCACGCTGAACGAGACGGGTTCTTTGAACTTCAATGCCGCGTACACGTAATAAACAATTTGGGTGACAACGCGCGCCCAGTTGACGGAATTCACGGCCCCTAAACTGTATTTTTCTTTAAACGCCAGGTCGCCAAAAATACTCTTCATGAGCTCTTGGCAATCGTCGAAGGTGCCTTCGATTCCCAGACAATGAACATTATCGTCCAGTACCGTTGTCATTTGCAGCTCTTGCATCAAACTCGTTCGGCCATCGGGAAAGAGGACAAAAATATCGATATTGGGCCTACCGTGAACGCCAGCTATCGCCGCGCTCCCCGTATCTCCGCTCGTCGCCCCTAGTACGTTCAATCTGCCCAATGAGCCATCTAATATGTGCTCAAACAATCCGCCGAGCACCTGAAGCGCCACGTCTTTGAACGCGAGCGTAGGCCCGTGAAATAACTCAAGCACGTTCAAACCGTCGAATTGGACAAGAGGGATGGTGTCCTCAACCGTAAACGTCGCAAACGCATCTTTGAGTATTTTTCTGAGGACCGCGTCATCAATATCGTCAGCAAAGAGCCGTATCACTTCGAACGCCAGGTCCTCGAACGAAAGTTGTCGCCAACCTTCCAATTCTTTCGAGACGTCGGGCAAAACTTCGGGCAGAAGTAATCCCCCATCCGGCGCTTGGCCAATGATCACGGCATCTCGAAACGTCACGGGATCCATACCACCGCGTGTTGAAACGTATCGCATCAACGATGGGTCCGACTCGTTTCGGAACAACTTTTATCCATCGTTACACCGACCATTCATGCAAGAAGCTCACGATAAAGTTCCCAACCCAACGCGGGTCAAGCCTACCCCGACTCAATTCGAGTCACACTTAGTTTGACGCCTCAAAAAGCTCTCGACCGATCAACATTCGTCGAATCTCACTGGTTCCAGCGCCAATCTCGTACAACTTCGCATCCCGCAACAATCGACCCGTTGAGTACTCGTCGGTGTACCCATTGCCTCCCAGAGCTTGGATGGCATCGAGTGCAACTTGAGTCGCTTTTTCGGCGGCGTACAAAATGCAACCCGCCGCGTCGAATCGGGTCGTGTGGCCACCGTCACAGGCTTTAGCTACGGCATAGACGTATGCGCGACTGGCGTTTAGCGTCGTGTACATATCAGCCATTTTCCCCTGCATCAGTTGAAACGTTCCAATCGCTTGACCAAATTGTTTGCGTTCATGGATATACGGAAGCACAACATCCAAGCACGCCTGCATGATGCCGATCGGCCCCGCCGCAAGAACAACGCGTTCGTAATCCAAACCGCTCATGAGGACGCCGACGCCGCCGCCAGCGACTCCAAGTACCATCGACTTGGGGACCTGCACGTCTTGAAAGACAAGTTCAGAAGTATCCGAACCCCGCATTCCTAGCTTGTCGAGTTTAGGTTGGGGTTCGTATCCGGGCATGCTTTTTTCGACAATAAACGCGGTAATGCCCTTAGCGCCCGCCGCCGGATCCAGTGTCGCATATACGACCACAACGTCAGCGTCTGGTCCGTTGGTAATCCACATCTTGCTACCGTTGAGCAAGTAGTAATCACCACAATCCTCAGCTCTAAGCCGCATACTCACGACATCCGAGCCCGCCCCCGACTCACTCATCGCAAGTGCTCCTAGGGAGGTACCGGAAATGAGATTCGGTAGAAACTTCTGTTTTTGTTCGTCCGTTCCGAATCGACACAATTGATTGATGCACAAATTCGAATGCGCACCATAGGAAAGGCCCACAGATCCTGATGCTCGGCTGATTTCCTCCATCACAACGCAGTGCGCCAGATACCCGAGGCCTGCACCACCGTATTTTTCGTCAGCAGTGATGCCAAGAACCCCCAGGTCGCCCAGAAGAGGCCACAGGGCGCGAGGAAATTCGTTTGATTGATCAATGCGTTCCGCAATTGGAACAATTTCTTGCTGGCAAAAGTCACGCACCGACCGACGCAGCATGTCGATCGTTTCTCCAAGACCAAAATCGAACTCTGGCAACATCTTGTCCACGTCTCTACACCGGGTTTCGAGTGTCGCAATTGCAACCCGCGCTGGCAAACGCGTCCCTGACAGCCGTTATTTCGGCGTTACAATGTCCAGCGTTTCATGAAGGGGTGTCCAGATTATGGGTTTTCGCGAAGAGGCACGTGACTGGCTCGAGCACAACTGTCCCAAAAGTATGCGGACCCCAACACCCGGGGGCGAATACATTAGCGGGGGCCGACGCGAAAAATACATCAATCCCGATTCAAGACTCTGGCTGGATCGAATGGCAGAGCGAGGTTGGACTGCACCTACTTGGCCGACGGAGTATGGAGGGGGCGGTCTCACCAAAGAAGAAAATCAGGACCTCATAGACGAAATGCGTCGCCTCAATGCTCGCTCACCCTTGGGTGGCCACGGACTAACCATGATCGGGCCCGCCATTCTTGAGTTTGGTACCCATGAACAATGCCTAGAACATTTGCCCCGAATCGTCAGCGGCGAAATCAAATGGTGCCAGGGCTACAGCGAACCCGGCGCCGGTTCTGACCTCGCGAGTTTGCAGACAAAAGCTGTCGAAGACGGCGACGACTACATCGTCAACGGATCAAAAATTTGGACGTCGGGAGCGGACCAAGCCGACTGGATTTTCTGTCTGGTCCGTACCGATCCAAACGCATCGAAGCACGACGGCATTTCCTTCATCGTCTTCGATATGGAAACGCACGGCGTTTCCATTACGCCCATTGAACTGATCAGTGGGTCATCAGAGTTCTGTCAGACCTTTTTTGACGATGTTCGTGTGCCCAAACGCTTTCTCATTGGTGAACCAGGACAAGGTTGGACGGTTGGGAAACGATTACTTCAATACGAGCGAAGTTCCATCGGGGGCGTGGGCGGAACCCGCCAAAAAACGGCCACCCTCGATGAATTTGCCGCATCTTACGTTGGCCGCACAGGTGGACGAATCGGTGACTCAACCGTACGCACCCGGGTGCTCTCGTACAACATGGACCAGCGCGCATACCAACTCACCATGCATCGCGCAGCCGACGAAGCTGCCAATAACAATGCACCGACGTTCTTATCGTCCTTTTTCAAGCTCTATGGGACTGAACAAAATATGCGTAAAAGTGACCTCGTCGTTTCGATCATGGGATCTCAGGGCTTGGGCTGGGCTGGAAAAGGCTTCCAACCTGGCGAGCGCGCGAATACTCGCGGCTGGCTACGATCCAAAGCTAATTCTATCGAAGGTGGCAGTTCTGAAGTCCAGCGCAACATCATTGCAAAACGCATATTAGGGTTGCCGGACTAGCCAATGTTTAACCCGAGGACACCGGTACTCGTCGGCGTGGGCCAAGTCCTGAATCGCCTGGAAACGCTAGCGGAAGCAAAAGAACCACTGGAAATGATGATGGACGCCATCCTAATGGCGGAGAAAGACACGGGCGTCGACCAACTGCTTGCTCAAACTCAGTCGGTCCGTGTCGTTCGCGGGATGTGGGGCTATAAGAACCCAGCAAAACTCCTTGCCGAACGTATTGGCGCCAGTGGAGCGGAATCCGTTGGCACCTTAATTGGTGGCAATCAAAACCAAGTGGTCATTAACGAAACCGCCTCGGCCATCCTCAACAACGGTCTCGATCTAGCTATTATCACGGGTGCCGAAAATGGCAAAAGTGCCGGTAAAGCCCGCAGAGCCGGTATCGCTCTCGCGGAAACACCGGCCCCAGGTACCTACGATCGCGTGATTGGCGCAGAACAGCAGCCCGAACACCATGAGTTCGAGCGAGCGCGGGGGATCATGCGTGCCATTCAAATCTATCCGATGTACGACAACGCAATTAGGCAAGCACGTGGGGAATCCATTAATCAACACGCTGAACGGGTATCCGCATTGTGGTCTCGTTTTAACGACGTTGGGCAACGCAATCCGAGCGCTTGGGTCCAACACAACATGACCGCAGAGGAAATCCGTACACCCTCCGAAACCAATCGGCGCATTAGTTTCCCGTACACCAAATTCATGAACGCGAACATGTCCGTTGACATGGGCGCGGCATTGATTATGTGTTCCGCGTCCAAGGCAAACTCGCTGGGTATAGCCAAAGACCGTTGGATTTACCCTTATGCAGGAGTTGTCGGTTACGATCATTTTTCCGCGTCGGTACGAGACAACTTTTATTCGTCACCTGGGATCCGGGTCATCGGCCGCCGCCTCCTCGAACTCACCGATACAACCGTCGACGAACTCGATTTCGTCGATCTCTACAGTTGTTTTCCGTCGGCGGTACAAATTGCCGCCGAAGAATACGGCTTAGACGAAAACCGGGATTTAACGGTGACCGGCGGCTTAACTTTTGGTGGCGGGCCCCTGAATAACTACGTCATGCATAGCATCGCGAGAACCGTTGAGCTTTTACGCGAAAAAAAAGGAGCGCGCGCGCTCATCACCGCCAACGGCGGAAACCTATACAAACACGCGCACGGCATCTACGGCAGCGAGCCTCCTAACCGGGATTTTTCTGTAGAAAACGTGCAAGCGGAGATCGACGCGCTGCCATCTCGCGAGTGTTTATCGGAATTCTCAGGCGACGCGACCATAGAATCGTATACCGTCATGTTCAATGGAGACGAGCCCGCCATAGGCCATGTCGCTTGCCGAACCGCCAACGACGCCAGAACGTGGGTTAACACTCAAGATCCCGACATCATGAACGCAATGCTCGTCGAAGAATTTTGCCGCCGCCCCGTGCGTGTCAAGGGACCCGATGAGCTAACGATTCTCGGGTAAACTCGCGCTCAAATATTTTCAATTAAGCTTACTCGCATACGCCAAAGTGGCGGCAACCGCTTGATCAAATTTACCGAATAGCTCGTCAATCTGCTTATCATCGATAATAAGTGGCGGGCAAAAAGCAATTGTGTCGCCGAGAGCACGCACAATCAGACCGTGTTCCGAACATTGATCCATGCAGAAGGCCCCGACCCCGTGGGCTGCATCAAATTTCTTACCGGTCTCCCGATCGGCAACCAATTCAACTGCTCCGATCAAGCCAGCACCCCGAGAATTTCCGACCAAAGGGTGTTCAGCATATTCGCTAAGCCGAGACTGGAATATTTCACCCATCTTGGCCGCGTGTGCAAACACCTGTCTCTCTTCGATGAGTTGCAAATTGCGCAACGCGACCGCCGCACATACTGGATGACCCGAATACGTAAAACCGTGAGCAAAATTACCCAAGTCCGAACTCGCCTCGACAAATGCTTGGTACATCGAATCCGGGATGATGACGGCGCTGATCGGGAGATAGGCGGACGAAAGCGCTTTCGCCACACTCATGGTCGTGGGCTTGATGCCCATGGTCTGACAACCAAAGGGATTACCCGTTCGACCGAATCCACAAATGACTTCATCGTCGATAAAAAGGACGCGGTGGCGTTCAAGGACCGCTTGTATCTTCTCGTAGTACCCGTTGGGGGGCACGATCACGCCACCCGCTCCCAATACCGGTTCGGCGATAAAAGCCGCGACGGTTTCAGGTCCTTCTTCCTCAATCAAGTCCGACAAGCTGTTGGCAAGTCGAGTCGTGAATTGGTCCTCCGTCTCTCCTTCGCGAGCTTCCCGATAATAGTGCGGCGATTCCGTGTGCAGAATGCCTTGAATCGGCAAATCAAACGCTTTGTGAAAAGGCGGCAAGCCCGTGAGACTTCCGCTCGCCACCGTCACGCCGTGATAGCCGCTCCAACGCGAGATAATTTTCTTCTTCTCGGGTCGACCGATGAGATTGTGGTAGTACCACATCATCTTAATTTGCGTGTCGTTCGCGTCAGAGCCGGTTAGCCCAAAAAAGACCCGCCCGCCTTCAATGGGAACAATCTCCATCAACTTTTCGGCGAGGAGCACGCTCGGTTCGTTGGTCTTGCCCCCAAAAAGCTGCGAATACGACAACTTTTTCAGTTGTTCACTCGCAGCATCAGCGAGTTCCTCAACTCCATACCCCAGTGCCGTGCACCAGAGGCCGGCCATTCCCTCCAAATATTGCTTACCGTGATTGTCCCAAAGGTAAACGCCCTTGGCTTCGGAATGCACCGCCGGGCCTTGGCGCTGTAGCTCGCCTAGATTCGTATTCGGGTGCAACAAATGCCGCAGATCGCGGGCCTCAATTGAATCCGGTGCCAATTCGTTGTGAAGGGGCTCGCTCACGTTTTTGATTCTCCCTTATTGAACTTGATTGTCATGCGCGCACACGAATACGCGGTGTCAAAATCTCTCGAGTCAGTTCTACGGTTATACACCCTCCGGCAACCGCTTTTCTAAGCTTATGATGCGCGGTACGACACTGTCGGAGCTGCCTATCCGGTTTAGATCAAATCCGCTGGTTCAAGCGAGAATTCTTCGATGACTTGATCCGCATAATCAATCCGCCCGGTCAAACTCTTCGCGTCACCGTGGCACAACCGTAAACACGCTTCCGCCATATGCTCGACCGGGGTCACCCGGTCTTTGTTGCTATCGTTAATCAGCTTGTGGTGCACCACACCCGGGGTAGCGACAAGCCCGGGAGAAATTACGTTCACGCCGATACCAGCATCATAGACTTCTTGCGCGAGCCCGGTCGTAAACCGCTCGAGTGCAGCTTTGCACATTCCGTAGACGGTGCCGCCATGTCCGCCAGGCGCCCGCGCGTCTGGGTGAATCGCTGCGTGGGAGGAAATATTCAAGATCCAGCCACCACCTTGTTCGAGCATCGAAGGCAAACACGCCTGAGCGAGCTCGAACGGCGCCCAAACTTGCACGTCCATCATGGTTCGAAACTTCTTTTCCGAAAAATCGTGGACCGGGACGAACCACGTCACCGCAGCGTTGTTAACGAGAATATCCACAGGGCCAAAACGCTCCTCGGTTTCCTTGATGAGACTCTCCCGATCCTCAGCAACCGCTAAATCGGATTTGATGGCAACTGCCTCACCGCCCGCATCGGTGATCTTTTTGACCGTTGCTTTGATCGTGCCCGGCAAAAAGTGGTCGGCTTCTTCGACTGTGCGTGCCGAGACAACCACTCGAGCACCCTCCATCGCGAACCGGACAGCAATCGCCTCGCCGATACCGCGACTAGCACCCGTGACCACTGCAACTTTTCCTGCAAGAACACCATCCTTGTTGATCGACGCCATCTCATCCCCCAAGTAAATAACCTTTCCGATACATCATATTAAAAACTACACGTATACGCGCGAAACACGTGACCCTATCCGCGAAAGAACTTCGTACGCCGAAGTCCCCGACATCTCAGCCATTTCATCTACAGTAATGACGCCGCCGAAAACTTCGAGCCAATCGCCAACCGAAATATCCGGATATCCGGTCACATCCACGTGGATCAGATCCATACCTATTTCACCCAGGACAGGCAAACGTGCGCCACCATGAGCAAGCTGCCGTTTACCCGAATGAACCCTTGATACGCCGTCCGCATAGCCGATCCCAACGATGGCGATTTCGGTGTTTCGTGTTGCCACGTATTTCGCTCCGTACCCTACCGATTCACCTGCTTTGACACGACGACGCTGCACGACTTGCGTTTCAAACACGACCACCCTATGAAAATTATTGGCTTTGTCTGTGTAGGGATTGCCACCGTATAAACCGATGCCCGGCCGCGTTATCCCGCCCTGATATTGACTGCCATTGAGGGTTCCTGCCGAATTGCCAAAGCTCGTTTCGATGCCCGGAAAACCTTCAAAGACCCGCTTGAACGCGGATGCCTGGCGTTCATTTTGTGGATGTTGAGGTTGATCTGCGCACGCGAGATGGCTCATCAGAAGCACTAGATCGATGCCCTCGAGCATTGTCGACTTGGCCTCTTTCGGATCAAGGCCAAGCCTCTGCATGCCCGTATCTACATGCAGTGCCGCCGGCGCTCCTTTCTGTCGTTTCCATAATCCTATTTGTTCAAGTGAATTAAGCACGGGCACGACGTTCGCCGACGCGAACGCTGCCGCTGTATTGTGATCCGGGGGACCCGAAAACACGTACACGACGGCCTCGTCGATCACCGACCTCAGCGCAATGCCTTCTTCTGGCGTTGCCACAAAAAAATGTTCGCAGCCGTCGGCTCGGAGCCGTCGCGCAACCGCTTCCATGCCCAGACCATATGCGTCCGCTTTCACCACGGCGCCAGCCAGTCCCGCCGAAGCTTCCACAAATCGCTGATAGTTCGCCGAGAGTGCATTCAGATCGACAACAAGACGGCCAAAACTCATGAGCGTTGTCTCGGGCGAAAGCCCCGTTCTAGATTAGGAATCGAAGAGAACACCTGGATTGAGTACCCCGTGAGGGTCGAGCGAATGTTTAGCCGCACGAAGAACCTCACCAAATAGCTCTGGTCGCTGCCTTTCCCAACCATCCCGGTGCATACGGCCGACAGCGTGGTGGTGGGTGACCGTACCACCTGCGTCAATGACTGCATCCACAGCTGCGTCTTTGATGATTTGCCAAGATTCCAATTCGCCACCTATCTCGACCGGTCCACTAAATGAATAGTAAGGGGCAGGACCGTCAGCGTAGACATGAGTGAAACGACAGGAAAGTTGAGCATCCTCACCAAGTGTCTCGCGTAACGCCCGCCCCACGCGCTCCCGGACTTCACCATCAAATTCGGGCCATTGATCCCAGGTGATCGCCGTTTCAAAGGTGTCTGAGAGCAGTCCCAAGCCCGCCGTAAGACCCGCGTTTACGCCAATAAATGCGTCACGCCAGGCGCCGACAGCCCCCTGCCGACCCGTGGTACCTCCACCGCCATCGTCAATACGCACATCGTCGTCGTCCACCACCCCACCGAATTCGCGGGCAATGTTGATCGCCGCCCATATGTTTTCACCTTGGGGTACATCGCCCGATTCAAACCCAATGATGAGGAGGGCCGATTCACCATCCATCCCCGCAGCGTTGGCTGCTTCTAACGGATCCAGAATCCGTAAATTGGCAGGCCAAAGTTTCGTCTGCACGACATGACGAACGGCGTCAGCTCCCTCCTCCCAGGACGAGAAAGCAACCCCGGCAGTAGCCCGATAAATTGGCCGCTTCTGCAAACGCAGCCAACACTCGCTAATCAACCCAAGCGTGCCTTCCGACCCAATCACCAGTCGATCAGGGCTTGGACCCGCGCCACTACCGGGTAAACGCCGCGATTCAAACCACCCTTTAGGGGTCAGCATCCGGGTCGACTCGACAAAATCGTCAATGTGAGTCTGGTTGGTGGCGTAGTGGCCCCCGGATCGGGTTGCCACCCACCCACCAACCGTCGACCATGGAAAACTCTGCGGAAAATGCCTCAGTGTTAGCCCGCGTGGTTTAAGTGCCGCTTCAATATCGGGCCCGAGCATCCCGGCCTGAAATCTTCCCGCGCGCGAAGTTTCATCGAGCTCCAACAGGGCATTCATTTCGTCAAGATCGACCGTCACCGCACTATCTCGGTCGAGGGGGGCGTTGACGCCCCAAACAACGCTAGTACCACCGCCGTAAGGGATTACCGCATGTTGCTCGCTATCGCACCATTCGAGTACGGCTTCGAGTTCATCCTCGTTTCGAGGATGTGCAACGGCGTCTGGTGGGTTGTCGAAGTCACCTCTTAACGCCGTCAGCAATTCCAGCGAATGGCCACCGTGAGTGTGAGTCACCCGTTCCAGCTGCGATGCCGAGACAAATTCCTCCAACTTCACCGGAACCTTAACGCGGGGTCGCCGGAGCGCTATCGCATCAATATCTGGAATTGGCGGAGGTTCGATCGCTCTCCCCGAGCGTTTAGCAATCCGTTCGGCCGCGGCGAGTCGCTCACTCTGTGACGGTTCATCCGATTGGTAGCCCCATGTCCAAAAACTTCGCCGTTCCTTCCTAGCGGCCATTGAGGTAATGCCAGTTGCCGTGAAAACCGTATGGGACCCTGTGCGGGAGTTGTCCCAACGCCACTGGGCCCACACTAACGTCACTGGCATCAAACACCGCAAGATCACTCCGGTTTTCAGTACCGCGATAAATAAGCGTCAGCAAGAATCCTGTGCCTTCGTCGGCTCCTTCCCCTTCGGGTACAAATACCGGTTCTCCTAAATAATCCCCGGCCTCAAGCTCATAACGGGTGGCGACGTCTTTTGCAAAATCATGATGCACCAGCGCGTTGAAACCCATGCTGCCCTCACGACCCGTCGATGCCGCGTAATAACCGTGCCGATATTCAAGTCCGGCTCGACGCTCATCGAGCCTCGGAAATTCACCGGTAATATCATCTAGATACGTCCGTTTAACCCCGCGCGAATTATCAGCGAGATCGATTTCCCATTCGCACAATCGCGCGTTCGCCTTTTTGGGATCGGCCGCGCTACCGTCAGCGTGCGGAAATAGCGGCGCCTCTTCGAATTGCATGACGTGCGCGCGGATTGTATTCCCCGACGTCATCGCATTCATCGGATGAAAGACGTAACAAGGATCGGTTTCGTACCACCGGATGTCCTCCACGGAACCTTCCCGAGGCATAACGCCAATATGGCTGCCTTTGTCCGGCTCCCAGGCAAAAGCCGGCTCACCCCGCATCGCTCTTTCGACGCTTCCGGTAAGTGGAAGAATAGGAAAAATAACGTGCTCTGACGTCACAATGAAATCGTGGACCATACTGCTAATCGGTGCTTCAAACCGTTCCGATCGGGTCAGCACCCCATCCGCATTGACAACTTGGTAGGAAAGTCCCTTGCCGAGCATGCCATCCACCATGTAACCGAAAAAAATCATTTCGCCGGTTTCCGGGTCTATTTTAGGATGCGCCGTCATTGGACCTTCGAACGTATTGTCAAAACGCCACGGCCCGATGGATTCAAGCGTTTGCGGATCAACTTCAAAAGGGGCGTGTCCTTCTTCCAGGGCGAGAAGACGTCCGCCCTGCCAAATCACGTTGGTGTTAGCCAGGCCGTCGGTCTCAATACCCATTACCGAAGGATCGGCGTCCATCGGATTAAAAGCACCAAACAGTGAACGTCCCGCTTCACGCTCCTTGTGCCACTTGACGGTCTGCAACCAACGATTGCGGTATCGCACTTTGCCATCGGCAATCACGAACTGGTGCAACATGCCGTCTCCAGCAAACCAATGGTGTTCTCCCCGCGGTGGGAACTGAGGGTCCGGACCATTGCGGTAATACGCGACTTCAAGCGATCGTGGTAGCTCGCCTTCGATAACCAGGTCATCGATATCGGCCTCCATACGAATCGGCGCAAAATTTCCCTGCAATTGAGGGTGCGCTGGATATGGCTCTGTCATGGCATCGCTCCTTTATTGGTGCGGTTCAAGAAATTCTCTCACCACACGATTGAATTTATCCGAAATCTCAAAATACGACGAATGACCTGCGTCGCCCAGATTAACAAGTGTGGCACCAGGAACCATCGACGCTCCTATCTCAACAACGCTCGGCGGTACGACCACATCCTTATCTGCCGTAATGAATAGCGTCGGCGTTTCGAAAGCTAGCATCTCGGCAGCATCGATTTGTTTACCACGACCGCGCAGTCCAGCCAAACCGACACGGGTAAAGTCGAGGTTCATGGCGCCGATGCAATTGTAGAGATGCGATAACGGACGATTCTTCTCAGGCAGATCCATCGCAACGGCCCAACTACCGAAAGGCGGGGTCGGTGGTGGTCGTACCTGGTTGCGGCGGATCTCATCGATGGCCTCGCTACTTAGGCCGCCCACCGTATGGCTCATGACAAGGGCCGACACCCGATCCGGTTCAGATAAGGCGAAATCGAGCCCTGTGCGACCTCCCATCGACTGACAACAAAGCGCTGTTCGGGGAATGTCCTCCGCATCAAGCACGCGCCTTAAATCATCAACGAACAGATCCGGATCAAAATCCTCGTCGCGACATCGCGACCGTCCAAAAGCTCGATGGTCAAAGGTCGCGATGTCGTAATCATCAAAGAAATAGGGGACCTGCTGCCACCAGCTTGCCGCATTGCCACCAGCGCCATGCGCAAACGTCAGCCACGGCCGACTCTTTTCACCTTCTCCTCGATAAACATCGTAGTGAATATCAACACCCTTGTTCGTGACAAAACTCATGCCCACTCCCGAACCGAGGTCAATAACGCCCCGAAGGACTTCCTTGAGTCTTGAGTCAGCAGGCGCCCCTTCCGTCGTCGATACAAAGGCGAACGTAGAGCGTGGGCGTCAAGCATTACCAGCACCCGCGCGCCTTGAGATCGTTCACCGGGTACGCCGGGTACATCGTCATGTCTTTGTATATGTCGCATTTTTCGTCGTCCGTCAGATGCGGATCCGCCCATAGCGCGAGATGAATTGCGGGAAGATCAATTGCCGCCGATTCCATGCGAATGCCGCCGTCCAAATTCGCATCAAACACCAGTTTTTGTCCGCCGTTCCAACGCTCCCAATTGGGCAAGTCACCGTCTCGACCACGACCGGGATGACCGGTACGCGCGAATTGCGTCCAATAAGATCGAATCGAAGCCGAAAGTTCAATCCTCGCCTTAGCATTGGACTCATCAAATAGCTCATTTTGAAAGAATCCCATACGGAAGTTTCCGAAGACGAAGGGGATTTCCAACCCGTGGGCTGCACCCAGGATTTTCGGCCAATCCCGTCCGCGACTCGCACCCAGGTCATCCCAGTCGAATCGATACGCATACACCGGCCCTGTCGCCATGTTCGCGGCCTGATCGACTCCGTCAAAGTTCAACCAGTCTGAGTAATAGCGGTTGAACGCTTCGTATCGCTCGGTATCGATGATCTCTACCTTCCCTCCAGTCCAGCGAACCAAAGACGGATTGTAGAGCTGAAATAACTTCTGCTCGTCTCGATTTGCACCCACTAGCAACGGTTTAGCCGCAGCAGATCTTGGTCTCCGTGGCATCAACACGCCGTCGTAGACGACACTCGGGATGTCGTACATCAGATTACTTTTGTCCCGATACGCCGCAAGGATCGTTTCGTTAGACAATTGCCGTAGCCAGTCGCCGATTTCTTCCTCGCGATTGGCTAACGCTTCACCTTCTTTTCGAGTGTGGACACGGCCTTCACTGACTAGCAGATCAATCACGATTTCGGTTGCACTCGCTGGTGTTCCCGGCGGATCACCCATAACCGAATTGGTGGCCTGGCCTGGACTCATATTCCAAAATCCGCCACTTTGAACGATGGCCTTGTCAAACAAATCTTCAGCAGCCGGCGCCATATAAAGCGCGAGCACATTTTGTGCACCCGCCGACTCACCAAAGATCGTAATGTTCTCAGGGTTCCCGCCGAAGCTAGCGGCATTCCTTCGCACCCAAGCCAGGGCCGTCATGAGATCGTACAGAGCAAAATGCCCCGTCTTGCCCTCCGGAACGACGGCAGGGTGGTGAAACCATCCAAACGGACCCACTCGGTAGTTCGTCGCGATAACGACCACATCGTTTTCCGCAGCCAGTCTTGACCCATCGTACGCTCGCGACGATCCGCTCGTTTGGCCCCCTCCATAGATCCAGAACATCACCGGGAGGCTTTCTTCGGGATCAGCTTCAGCAGGCGCATAAATATCCAGGTAAAGGCAATCCTCGGATCCCGCAACCGTACTGGATCGCCCATCACCAGACAGTTGAAGAGGGGGTTCACGATAGTTGGTCGCCACCAACGGCATCCCTCTCGCCGGGGGCGGCTTCGGCAGCGCCCAGCGTTCGGCAACGTCAGCAAACGGCACCCCCAACCAGGCGATGGCACCGGGTTCCGATGTTTTGCCCCGGACCGGGCCTTCCGCTGTCCGTCGTTCGAGTGCAAGGTCCGTCACGGAATCATCCTCATGGGCCCATCCAACATTTCCGATCAATAAAAGCACAACGATCAAATGCAGCGGGGGCAATGCTTTGCACCGGGGGCACCAAGCTACTGGGTATGCATCAGAACGTTCGGTGTCTATGATGAAGTCAATGACTAGACCAAAGGTTTTCGACATTGAGCCCTGAATCCCCTGGGATTGCCACCGCCCACGCGTTCATTGACGCCTTTAATTCGCAGGACCATGAACGACTTGCCGGCACGTTGAATTATCCGCATACCCGCTTAGCATTGGGACGATTTCGGACGTTCGAGAGCGCCCGAGAGTCCATCGCCGCAAGTACCGCCGCCGAACCACGCCTCGACGACGAGGGTTGGCACCATAGCGTCATCGCAGAGATCGAAGCGGTTCACGTCGGGGAGGACAAGGTCCATCTTGCGATGACGGTGGAGCGATGCCATGAAGATGGGACGGTCTACAACACGTTCGACACCCTGTGGATCGCTACCCTCGATGAGAACCATTGGGGGATCAAGTTTCGATCCAGCTTTTTGCGATGAGCGACCCCGCTTTCCTGGTCGCAAAGACACTGCGTTAAGCTAGCCTCATGCCCGAGATACACCATCAACGCGTGGCGCGTATCGCCACCGAGAGTTTTGCCGATCTCCTCGGCATAGAGTTGGTGAGTAATCGTCCCGACCATGTCGTCGTGCGGATGCCCTATCGGGCCGAACTCGGTATCGGTCGCATTCATGGAGGAGCCATCAGTGCACTGATTGACGTCGCTGCAACGGCCTCGTTTTGGTCGGACCCCGACCTTAAAGAAACCGCCATGGGCGCGACGGTTGGCTTCACTGTTAATTTCCTTAAGCTGGCGGTCAATTCAGATTTAACCGCGACCGCGACCGTGCGGCGTCGTGGGGGCACTCTTTGTACCGGCGATGTCTCCGTCACCAACGAGGCGGGCGATGAGGTCGCAATGGCGGTCGTAACCTACAAGTTGTCGCAATAAATCGATCGACTGGACTAGCGATCGCGCACCATTTCACGTCGTTCCCAGCGATCGTTAAGACCAAGAAGCGCGGCAAATTCAGGCGGGTTGCGTCGTAACACCTCTGGATCAATACCTCGGTAACTCTCGATGGGCCGAACGTTTTGGCGATTACAGGTTAGGTGCAACACGACCCGTTCACCCGCCAGCGTACGAGGACAATTGCCGTGCCACATGGCCCCGTCCCACAAAATGATGGAGCCCGTCGGGGCGTTAACTGCAATCGCTTCCGATTCTCCTTCGCCGTCGACTGGGTGCCGCCGCAAGTGATGCGAACCGGGCACGAATCTCGTCGCGCCCGCGTCTTCGGTGAAATCATCACAACAAAAGATCGACGTGGCGATGACACTGTGCCCCGGAAACGGTTGCTCGTAGCCGTTCATGTCGGCGTGAATGGCAAAGGGTTTCGGCGTGGTCCGCTTGACCGACGCGGACACTTGGCTAACGATGAAGTTGGGACCTAGTAGGAATTCGTACAAAGTATTCACGCTTTCCAATTGGACCGAGCGTTCGAAGACCACTCCCTCATTGAGCAGGTTCGTTGGGAATCGCCGGAAGCCCTCGATGCGACGACTGATATTCAAAATACTCTCGCGAAGCTCCTCGAAAAACGATAGGGGCGCTGCATCTCGGATCACGGTATAGCCATCAATCGATAAATCGGACACGTTGCCTTCGAGGTCCAATTCGTCGATTCGTTGCCTTAGCTTTTCAGTCTTTGTCCGAACCGCTTGCGCAGCGCTCACCTTGACCATCCACACACCATTTCATCAGTTTCAAGTGAATGAAAAGATAAGGGTTGAAAGCTTCCCTCACAACAGGAAACCAACTACGGTGTTTCGCCCACCTTCAAGGTAACGAAACATGGCTACGATCTCTCGCGAAGTACACCTCATCGAATATCCCGAAGGGCTTCCCGACGCGAGCCAATTCCAAATCGTCGAAACAACCGTCGACGATCCAGCCACCGGTGAGTTCTTGATTCAAAACCAGTACATGTCAGTCGATCCCGCCATGCGGCCACGACTTTCGAACGGACAACAGCGGCTTCACCAGGCCATGGGGGCCGGCACCATTGGCGTGGTGACGGCAAGTCGCCACTCCGCCTTCGCCGAAGGTGACGTCGTACAACACGGGCTCGGTTTTCGCGAACACGTTCTATCCGACGGTCGCGGCGTCAACCATCTCGACGCCGCTGGGCTCTCGCCCACCCTTTACATGCACGTGTTGGGACCGACGGGATTTACGGCATGGGGTGGCATGCTTATTACCGGTGAACTCAAGGACGGCGAAAACGTATTCGTTTCCGCGGCAGCCGGTGCCGTTGGTTCAGTGGCTGCGCAAATTGCGCGGATCAAAGGCTGTTACGTAATAGGTAGTGCGGGTAGTGCCGAAAAATGCGAATGGCTCGAGAACGAGCTTGGCCTCGACGTCGCCATCAACTACAAGGAAGGCGTACTCCGCAAGAATCTAAAAGCCGCAGCAACGGAAGGCCTCGACGTCTATTTTGAAAACGTGGGAGGCGAACACTTGGACGCCGCGTTACCTCGGATGAACGTCGGGGGGCGTATCCCCGTATGCGGAATGATCTCGGCCTACAACAATTTCGGTGCCCGCTCGACAGGCGTAACCACGCTATCGAATATGGTCTATCAGCGCATCACCATGCGCGGTTTCGTCGTCACCGATTTTGAAGAACAACGCGAAAATTTCCTGGACGACATGCGCGGCTGGGTCGCCGAAGGCCAAATGAAGTATCGCGAAACCGTTTTCGAGGGCATCGAGCTAGCAGCACACGCGCTCATCGGACTTTTTACGGGTGAAAATATCGGTAAGGCTCTGGTGAAGCTCAACTGAGACTCAAGACGCGTCGGGAAAAGGATCCTCCATATTGTCCAACACCGGCACGTTAAACGCGTTCAGAGTGAGCGATACGAGGCAGTAGTAGCCCACCACGCTGACGAGTTCAATCATGCCTTCCTCGCCCCATTGCGAAATCGCCTGCGCGTAGGTTGCATTCGTGAGGCGATGGGAGTCCATGAGCTCAGTGGCTACTGACCAAGCAACCGACTGGGCTCCATGTAAATCCGGATCCCGGCCCTCACGAATGTCATCAATGGCAGACGAGTCGACTCCGGCGTCCCGAGCAAGGCGTGCGTGTGCGGCAAACTCAAACTTTGCCTGGTGGTGTGCACCGACCACACAAATGGCTACTTCTTTGACATCCTCCGCGATCGAGGTATCGAAGCGTGCGACCCCGCCCAAGGCTTGTATCGCCATACCGACGCGTGGAGCCCTGACCCAAACCCCAAACGGGCCAACCAAACCGATCGGGGCTCCACCACCACGAGGCCCGCCGTTGATTGCATTGAGGACCGCTAGCTGGTCTTCCGTTAACTGGTCTAACGCAAGGGATTGAAGTCGCGACATGGTAAAACTCCTTTGGTGTTACTGAATTAGCGGGGTCACAAACACGATCGGCAACGAAACTTAGAGCCCAGATCCGTCAACTGAGACCCACATGGCCACCTCTCCCGACGAACCGACCAAGTCCTATCAGAAGGACGGAATCGACAACGGGCGTTTTCCTCAATTACTGTTTTTTCGCAAGGCTCGTGTAAATCCTGTTGACAAAGCCGAGCGATGCGGACTCCTCACCGTACCGATCGGTGTAGTCGGCGGTCGGGTTACTCGCCAATACATCCTCTAGCGATTTACCCCCGTCCATCAACTCTTTCACCCGATCACGCACCGTCGTCAACATCGCAATGTAGTCGGCGAGCGCTTTGGCATCGGTTATTTCGCCATGCCCCGGAATGACGACCGCTCCCGGCTCAAGTTGATCCAGTGTCTGTTGGCAAAACGCAATCATCCCGTCAATATCGCCGCCACTATCCGCGTCAATAAAGGGGTAGCCCGCGTTGTTAAACACGTCGCCTAGATGCACTGCATTATGGTTCCGAAAAAATACCGCAACGTCACCGGTCGTGTGCGCTGGACCAAAATGCATCAGGTCGATTCGCTCGCCGTTGTAGTGGAACCTCATCCCGTCATCAAAGGTGATAGTAGGTAGCGCATCGGCCGGATAGGGTTCCTGTCCATAACGGGCAAGAACCAAATTAATCACGCCTCCCGCGGCCATATCGACGCGCGCGTTCGACTGCGCGACGATCGTTGTTCCTGCCGGGCCGAGCGCTAAGTTTCCCTGGGCATGATCAAAGTGCCAATGGGAGTTGATGGTGTAATCAATTCGAGGACTTTCGGACCTCACCCCACCTGGCCCCTCCAGAGCCGCAATCGCCTCATTAATCTTGTCCATCATCTCCGGGAACTGATTGTCAACGATCATGACACCGTCCTCGCCGACGGAAACGGCAATGTTGCCGCCAACGCCGAACAGAACGAAGAGACCGTCACCGACCTTTTCACTCCTTATTTCGGTAGCTTCAAAATCCCAACCGAACATGGGCATTAGCTCGTCGAGCGTTAATGCCTCATCGTCAGCAAGGCAGCCTATCCCCCAACAACCCAACAGCACCGTCAAGAAATATTTATTCATAACGCCTCCCCAGAACCGTTTAAACCCATTGTCCATTGCCCAGCCCTATGGGCAAAACTGAAAGGTTTCTCTTTGGGAGTCAAGGCTCACAAAAGCACACTTCTGGATGGTGCATAATCGCCCAAGACCCAGCGCATTGATCATCACTCAAATCAACCACGCGATAGCCTCGTAGTTTAAGACCCCAACATCATGAAATTAGGCTTGATAGCTGACACCCATATCCCTGGTACCACTAAAACGCTGTGGCCCCAGATCATCGACGCATTTAGTGATGTCGACGAGATCTTACACGCCGGCGATTTGTGGACGGTGGATGTGATTGACGAACTTACCCAGCTCGCACCAACCCATGTCGCTACCGGAAACGGCGACCTTGAGCTAACCGATGAGCGATTGAAAGAGACCTGGCAGCTTCAATTTGGCGATG
>ENA-UPTF01000412-UPTF01000412.1-marine-metagenome-genome-assembly--contig:-NODE-412-length-30505-cov-8.109997_pt1 | contig 30505 bp, 38 predicted proteins | sample MGYA00238166_ERZ767019 | MGnify/ENA primary metagenome ERZ767019 (study PRJEB28930, sample SAMN06266391) | marine metagenome | isolation source: Sea water from 250 m depth | place: Atlantic Ocean | study... | reverse complement strand
GATCAGAATCTAGTTTAGCCTAATATTTCATGCTAGGGAAGCTGAATTCTCTCCAAAGTTTTTTTCTATTGATTTAAGTTTATACGCTTTCTTGTTACGGGATTTGGTTCGTAAGATCATCTTGCAACATGAGCACCTAATTTCATCAGTATCAAGCCAAACCTCACACCAACTACACCGCTTTAGTCCATATTCGTATTTATGAGAATTTGGTACTTTTATTTTTTGATACAGGCTACAGATTCCTTTACATGATGCTCCCATGCCTAGTTTACTCAATACTCAAATATAAACTAGTGATAAAATATTAAACTAGTGCTAATTTATGCACATTTGAGTACGAGATACTCGATCAAATTATTTTCTGATGCATGTGACATTTTTTCTAATGATTTACAAAGTATTTTTTCAGTTGCTGAAGAGTATTTTGTTCTAATTCTTTCTTGTAGTTTTTTTCTATTAGCAAAATAATACTGTGCCAATGGAGTGTACACATTATGTCCTATTTTTTGTGATTGAGTAATAGAAAATCCTACATTATTAATTTTTGAGGTGATTGATTCTATGGTATAATGCTCCGAGGACCATGTAAATGAAAGTATTCCTAAATCACTAATTACTGATGCATTTTTACTAACTACTGGAATTGCTACAACCAGATTTCCATCATCCTTCAATATCCTTTTTGATTCTAAAAGAAAGTCATCTAATGGTTTAAAATGCTGTGCAGATTCTAATGCAATTATTCGATCAACAGAACTGTCAGTAAATGGCAAAAATCTTGATGTTGAGTTTATTTTTTGAATGAAATCTGTGGCAGAATTTTTCAGTTGATTATAGTTGATGTTGATAGAAGAAATTTCTAAATCTGGATAGTCTGATTGCCATTTTCTTGCAGGTCCTAACATTCCACTACCAACGTCAACCAATGATTTTGCATTAGATAGGTTTGAGAGTTTGCCAGTAAAATCACACAGATTTTTTTGTGCTTCAACTGGTTTGTCTGTAGAATTATCCCAGTACCCAAAGTTAAGCATGTCACCATCAGTTGATAATTGCATTATTGGTGATAGTGAGTCATACAAATTTACAACGTCATTTTCATTTCTTCGAAATGTCCACAAAAGCATTTCAAAGAGATTAATTGGCATATTGGGTGTTTAGATACTGTGAATATATCGTTTAAGGCAGATCTATCAATTCTTCAACACAATGTTTGTGAACCCAGATATCATCTGAATTTTTGGATATTTCTTTGCCTATTTTGATGTCATCGCCACAACTACTACATTTTCCGGCATATCGAGCTTTCATACAGTTCTAGCCGTAAATCATGCTAAAACATGTACTATTTGCTTGATATTGACTACTGATTAACATCTATTGAATTTTGATTCCATTGGATCAATTTTTTTGAGCATTTTTGTAAAGCAATAAAGGCAAATTCGATATTATACTTATTTTAGGGATCATAATTATGTCCGAGATGATTGGTTCTAATTCAAGCAATAATGATGAATTCTGGCCTAACGCAACAAAGTATTCTTCATGGTCAAATGGTGAATATGAATTCCTAAAAGAACTGTCATTTATTTTGGTGGAATTAAGAAACTCAGAATAACAAAAGAGTTATTCTAAAACATGGATAATATAACCAATTTGATTCAATCATCCCTAATTAATTCAGAATTACATGTTTAATCATGTCAGATAATGATGAATGTCTGGATCACACTTGTACAAAATCAACAAATGATGAAATTCTTCTAGTAACAGATAATCAGACTGGAGAGATAATGTGTTCTTCTTGTGGTCAGGTTTTGACTGATAGAATTTCTGAGATAAGCCGTGATAGCAGTATGTATTCTGGTGAAGATTTTATGTCAAAATCTAGAACAGGTGCAAAATCTACACTAGCATTTGATGATATGGGACTTTCTACACTAATCCAAAAATCAGATAAAGATTCTACTGGTAAAAGTCTTTCAACTGATAATAAACGAACATTCTACAGACTACGAATGTGGGATAATAATAGTAAAGCACAATCTCGCAATCGTAACATGAAAAAGGCCTTTACGATTTTAGAGGGGCTAAAAGCAAAACTTGCATTATCTGATGCGACAGTAGAAAAAACTGCATATATTTATCGAAAAGTACTTGCAAAAAAAATATGTGCTGGAAGAAGCATATCGATAATTTTAAGTGCGTCACTATATGCTGCGTGTAGATTCACAAATACACCTAGAACAATTCAAGATATCTCAGACGCAACTAATTTGAAAAGGACATCAATTCATAGAATTTACCGTCTGCTTGTACGGGAATTAGATCTAACTCTTGAATCATATAATCCAATTAGTTTCATATCAAGAATTGCTACAAATCTTAATGTTTCTGAAAAAACAAAACGTGATTCTATAGAGGTTCTTGCAAGAGCAGATGCGATGATGGTGACTGCTGGAAAAAACCCTGTGGCTCTTGCTGCTACTGCGGTATATTTAGCCTCTATAAAAAATCATGAAAATTTAACACAGACCAAAGTAGCTGATGTGTCTGGAATTAGTAGTGTAACAATAAGGAATCACTGCCAAATATTTCGAAATACGAAAAGTGACCTGACTTTTGATTCAAATATACAAAAGTAGTTTTCAAGTCAAATATTACAAAAGGTCAGATTTTTGAACAGCACTTGTTTCTATTTCATATCTTAATGCTGAAGATAATTCTATGTATGGTTTGTTAACAAGCTCTTTGATTTGCTCATCTGTGACATTTAATTTTTTTAGTAGTTTTCCACGTTGATGAGCATATGAATTCTTCCAAAAATTTGGTGCGTCAAATGTTTGAGTTTTAACCATGAATTTAATCTCTGTCTACGAATTCAGATGCTTCTGGGGGATTTGGTGGAAGGCCTTTACGTTTTCGTATATCCTCTGTTAGTGTAGCAGCAATTGATTTTGGTACTGGAGTCCATGCTTTGAAATGAGTATTCCACATAGCTTTACCGGCAGTCTGACCTCTCATCTTTTCAGAAATATCAAATGTCTCAACTGCTGGAACTTCACCAATTACAATACTGGTTGCACCTTTCTGTTGCATATCAATTACTTTTCCTCTTTTTCCCTGTAGAACACTTGAGACATTACCAATTAGATCTGTTGGAACTCGAACTTCAATTGCTAACATTGGTTCCAAAATCATTGGTTGTGCTGATAAAAATGCAGCTAAACATGCTCTTCTTGATGCAGGGCCAAGTTGTGATAAACCTCTGTGAGCTGTATCTTCGTGAGGGACAAAATGAGTGAATGTAAATTTACAATCTCTGACTTGTTCTTTTGTCAGTCCACCTTCACTCATTACCTCATCAAAACCAGACAAAAGTGAGTCGGTTGATTCATCAATGAATTGTACACCTTTTGTACCGTTTATCATGACGTTTCCACGAGAATCAAACCTCATTACTTTTTTAGCAACATCTGGCTCCCAACCATGATCACGGAGAATTTGAGCCATTTCTTTTTTATCTTTCATCTCACTTAGTGTTCCATCCCTACACATTTCAGCGATTTTAGGTTCTAATGGTTCAACCTTCATGAATATCTTGTTATGACGATTTGGGGATTTTGCCATTACAGGTTCACATGAACCAGTAATAGTTTCTCTGTAATTGATTAATGGTTCAGAAGTAACAATCTCAACTTTAGCATCTTTAATCAAATTTACTGCAACGTCAAGATGTAATACACCCATACCAGCCATTATAGTCTCACCACTCTCTTCATCAATTTTGATCACAAGGTTTGGATCTTCTATTGTAAGTTTGCGTAACGTTTCTACAAGTTTTGGAAGATCCTTTGGATGTTTTGGTTCTATTGCCATCTGAACTACCGGTTCAGAAACATATTTTGATGCTTCAAACACAGCTGTGTCTTTTATAGTAGAAATTGTTTGGCCGGCACGAGCTTCTGTTAATCCTAATAAGGCTGGAATATTTCCCGCCGAAAGCTGACCTACCTGTTCTCTAACATTTGACATGAAAAAGTTAACTGATTGCACCCTCCCTTCACGTTTTGTATCAATAATGTTAATTGTCTGTCCATCTTTTATTGTACCTGAAAATAATCTACCAATTGCTACAGGTCCTGCCGCAGGATCAATTGTCATATTAACAATCATCATTACAGTCGGTCCATTATCATCACAGTTTAAAATTGACTTTCCAATATCAGATTCCAAGTCACCTTTCCAAATTTTTGGAACTCTATATTTTTGTGCAACGTGTGGTGGTGGATGGTGTTTTACAACCATTCCTAACACTGCATCTGCAAGTGGCGCCTTCTCAACCAAATCCTCAACTTTACCAGAATCGGAATATGCATCAATGACGTCTTTAAACGTAACACCTTTTTTCTGCATTATATCGATATTGATGGCCCATCTATCTTTAGCAGAACCAAAAGTGACACTTCCATCCTGAATTGACACTTTCCATTTTTCTTTATACTCATCTTCTGCATACGTATCAATTAATTCATTAAAGTTAGCAACAACACTTGCAAGTGTCTCTTGCATCTTTTCAGGTGTTAATCTTAATTCTTTTATCAGTCTATCAATCTTGTTGATATACAAAACAGGTCTGACTCTCTCTTCAAGAGACATTCTGGTAACAGTCTCAGTTTGAGTCATTATGCCCTCAACGGCATCACAAACCACAACAGAGCCATCTATTGCACGAAGACTTCTGATCACACGACCTGAAAAATCAACATGTCCTGGCGTATCAATCATATTTATGACATAGTCATTTTCACCTTCCTGATAATGTAATGTAACGTTTGCCTGAACAATAGTAATTCCTCTTTCTTGTTCTGCTTTCATTGAATCCATTGCAAGTGCAGAACCTGCTGTTGACGGTGAAATAATTCCAGAGTGAGCTAGAAGACTATCACTCATTGTAGTTTTTCCATGATCAACGTGAGCAATTACACCAAAGTTTCTAATCTTGTTTTTGTCACTGATTATTTTCATTACTTGCTCAGTTGACTTGTATTTAGTCATATGGCGATAATCCTAGTTGAACACGTATTAAACCTTGTGAGAAAATTCGATCATGTCATCTCAAATTTTTAGATGTCAATTTCACTTTTCTCTATCATGTCTTTTGTGATTTGGAGATATGTTTCGGGATCTAATTCTTTAGCAAATCCCTTATCAGTGTTTATTAAATAGATTGAATGGATGTGTGAATTTAGTATATCATCAAACTTGATTTTTGGATTCCTGTAAAATCTATCACATAACGTTTTTAATTTTTTTACATCCTCTTTTCTTCTTGCATGTGGTGGTAAAAGGAATAATTCTGATATAGGTAACACGTTAACTACTGGTGTAGCGAGTGAGAATTTCCCACAATACTGACTATATCTAGCAATTTTACTTACAATTCTTGCTGCATAGTAGTCAACAGTATCCAGTGCATGTTCAGGAGGTGTAAATCCGGTCTCAATTTCAACTATACAACTGCCATCACCTTTAGTTCCAAAAAGATCACATCTCAATAATTTGGATACTGATTTTTCAACATCTACAAAATATCCATGTGAAATTAATTCAGATGCACAGATTAATTCTAATACTGAATGATTAATTTTTACCAGGTTTTCTTTATACATGTCAATCAATCGTTGACGGACAAAATTTAGTCGTGGAATATCATTTCTATCTAAACGTTCTGCTAAAAGCTCACTCATTGCGTAGACATCGTCCTGAAATTTTTCAATATCCAAATTTGATAATATCACAAAATAGGGTATTAAGAAGCTTAACTATCGTTAAAGAGATAAAAGAAAAAGCGGTGACAGGCTAGATTCTAGGTGTGAAACTAAGTCTGCCTTTTGCAGATAGTATTACAATTGAGGTTATTGCAACAACTAGAACTAGTGATGCTATTGTGCCAAATTCTGGTACTACAGCACCTCCAGCAATCTCAACTTCAACTGTTGACTTATTGATTGCAGCAGAGCCTTGCTGGGCACTAATTGAGTAAACACCATCTTGTTTCCACATTGGACCTCCAACACCTATTGTCGAAGTAAAGGAACCATCAGAGTCGGGACTTACCTGATCAATAGAAACTACGTTTCCATTTGGTGCAATAACCATAACTGTTACTGCATCACTGCTAGAAGCCTGTCCTGTGATGGTAATTGTTGTTGAGCCCTCAACTGCATCTGCCTCAATTTCCAAACCTCCTGCAAATGCTGCTGGAGCATATGCTAATGATGCTACTAGCATCAGGCTTGCCAAAATTGGTAATGCGTTTCTAGATTTGAGACTCACTGGTAGAACTACCGAACTGAATGTATATAAACAATCTGATTGATTGTTACTGCTCAGAAAATCGACTTTCTTTCTTAAATATTCTGACTGCTTCCAAATGAGAACAATTTGCCTTTAGTCCTTTCCCATAATGAAATTTATAAAAATTCTTGAAGCCCTGACACTCACAAGTATCTGAATTTACAAAATATGATGTTGATGGATTACTAGATGACTTTACCTGAAATAAATTTTCTTCAACTTTAACAACAGAATTTGACTCGACAAGTTTTTTGGCTTTTCGTATTGTGTTATAACTCAAATTATCCAGTCCATCCAGCATAACCTCCTTCAAGGTTGACTGCTGAAAATCCAGCCTTAACTAACTCGTCTGCGGCAATATTACCACGATAGCCAGACGCACAATAAACACAGATTTTTTTCTCTTTGAGTTCCTCAATTTTACCCTTTTTTGCATATCTAATGGCCAGACCTAAGGGCATGTTTTGTGAGTTATCAATTGAACCATTCTCTAATTCATCTGGTTCACGAACGTCAATTATTACATATTGGTCAAATTCTTGTTGTAATCGATCTTTTGAAATGCTTTCTGCCATAATATGCTAATATTGTATTGACATATATTTTTTGATTAATGATAAAATATCATGTATGACAAAAAACTACTGAAAATAATAGAGCAAAATAGTATGAATTTTAAGTTATTAATATCTAATAAGGAATTTAATATTAATCAGATTAGAGCGTATCAAAACGATAATCCTATTGACAAACCAACAACTAGAGGAGGTGTTTATTTTGCAGATACAAAAGAAATGAAGATTGAAGCTACTATTGTTGACACAAGTATTACTAAGTATCTTTCAAATGCAATGCTTGGACCAAATAAAACATTCCTTGATATATTAATTGAGTCTCAAACTAAGGATGAAAAGAAAATTTCATTTATTACAAATTTAACGAACACCATACAAAAGTCATCCAAAATAATATTATACCTTACAGTAAAGGATGTTATAATAAAATCAGATTAATTTATGGAGTTTATCATACTCTTCTTTGAGTTTTTTGTCTGATAAAACTTCATACGCTTTGTTAATCGCTGTCATTTTTTCTTCTGATGAATCTTTATTTTTATCTGGGTGGTATTGTTTTGCAAGTTTCCTATATTGATTTTTAATATCTATATCCGATGCATCATCTAGTAGACCTAAAATGAAATAATAATTAGGAAGTGATTTACTATTATACATCTCATGTAATTCATCAGTATTAATACTCGATTTACGTGAACCAAAAATTTCTTCTTCTGCCCAATCTGAATGATATTTCTCATAATCACGATCTTTCTTTGATGCCAGATCTGCCTCATCATATTTTGTTTTCCTGCGTAAGATTATGTTTCGCGCCAAATAAACAAAAATTCCTACCACGCTCACGCTTGCTATCGTGAATATGAGAATGAGATTATCTTGGCTAATATAATATTCATCGACTATAGATGAAGGATTAACCTGCGGACCTGAATCATAAAAGAAAGTTTTTGTTTCGATAGTTTCTCCTGCTTCTAATATCACATCATAGTTTCCACTTACTAACCAATTAGAAATACCAGCAATTACTAATGTTGAGAACTCGCCTTTTTCATCAAGTAAAAGTTTCTCAGTCCATACAATGTTTCCAGTTGAATCTTTGATTGTTACAAATACAGAATTCTGAGGATTTGATGGTGCAGTACCCCATATTGAAATTATGTCAGATTTTTCGTAGAATGTATTGTCTGTATTGATATTGGAATTTTGTGCAGTTGAATTTCCAATTATTGTAATTGAAAGTATCAAAAAAAGAAAAACTGCTAAAAATTGATTTTTCATAATCATACATACAAACCTGAAAATATAATGTAAACTGGTGTTATTTAGTCATGATTCAAACTAGCAAAATTCTCAAACGGAAAAAAAACTGTATTTTGTTAATTAATTTTCACTGTTTTTTGCTAATATCAGAGTCATGAAGAAAAAACATGACAATTGGATACTGCGTCAAATGCAGAGACAAAAGGGAAATGCAAGGAACCTCGGCAATTACCATGAAAAATGGTAAACCTGCAGTAAAAGGTACTTGCCCAACCTGTAGTACATCGATGTTCAGAATAGGCAAAGCTTAATCAGAACATCAGATAACTTTTTTCAAGTATTTTTCTACTAATAGTTCCATTCGTCACTAATTCCATTCCATAAAGTTCTGAATGGTTTTGGATCTTTTTCAATTTCACCCTTTATTCTATTTTCAACTACAAAAAAGAAATTCTCCATCGCATCAATACCACCATCATTAAATAATTCACTGCCAATTTCTTTAAGTCGCTGTTTTTTTGAATCTACTTCATCTGAATTTGGATTTTGAAGGCAAAATGTTAGAATATCAATCATTTCTTCCTCAAGTAAAAAATCCATAATACTCACAAATTATTTGGGTTTAATTTGTCATGAATTTGGGCAAGAATCAATTTTGCCCTCTCTTTATTTTCAAATGATTCAGTTTTTGCATCTAGAATTGTATCAATTTCAAAAGTTTTGTCTGTAAGTATGTCTACAACGTGTTCGTCAAGCGTACCACTACCAACTAGATAATATGCAAATACTGTATTTTTTTGACCTATTCGGTGAAGGCGGTCTTCTGCCTGTCTATGAATTGCTGGACTCCAATCTAATTCAGCAAAAATAACATAGCTTGCGTTATTTAGATTAATTCCAACGTTTCCTGCACGTAATCCTGCAATCATAAGTTTTGTTTCTCCTTTCTGGAATCTTGTAATCTCATTATCTCTTTTTACATCAGTTTGCCCACCAATTATTGATGCGGGATTATATTTTGCAAGATGCTGATGAAGTAAATCATGGATTACTCTATGATGGCAAAAAACTACAATGCTCTCATCAATATCCATAATATCATCTACAAAATTTGTAACACGTGGTAATTTTGCAAGTCCAGCTGCTTGTCGTTCACTTTCTATTGCACGGTGATAAGATGCTGATTTATCAAATGCCGTTTGTGCATATTTTTGCTCTTCTTCAAGTTTCTTCCAAATCTTGTCAAGTTCCGCTTTATAGAATTTTTCATCAGCTGCAATTACTTCTGGATGTCTAACTTTGTCTTTCAGTTCTTTCAGCACATCTGATTTTTTTCTTCTTAGCATAACATGTTTAGTTAATTGCTCACGTAAACTCTGCCGTTTATTTTCCAGAACAATTGCTTTACCTTTTTCATTTACATAACAAAAGTATTCACAAAATTCCTTGAAACTTCCAAGCAATCCTGGTTTTAAGATATCTACAATTGGCCATATCTCTGAACCTCGATTATAAATTGGTGTGCCAGATAAACCAACACGGAATTTCACACCTTCTTTTGCAGCCAATTTTTTGACTGCCGCATACTTTTGAGTTGTTTTGGAACGTAAATGTTGAACTTCGTCACATATAACAGCACGAATATTTAATTTCAATAAATCTGGTAATCTTTTATGAAGTAATTCATAGTTTATTATGTAAAAATCATATTCTCCTATATCGTTTAGTTTTCCATTTCTAATCATTACAGAACTTGGCCCTTCACGATCAATGATTTTACCGTTTCTGCTTTTCTTTTTAAGAAATTTTTCGATCTCTCTTTGCCAATTGGTTAGAGTTACTAATGGTGCAATAACTAGTGCAGGAAATGCATTTTTTTCTTTTGATAGATATGCCAAAGTTTGAACAGTCTTTCCTAATCCCATCTCATCTGCTAATAGTGCATTCCCAGATGACTTCATTAGAAAGTCAAGACCTTCTCGTTGAAAATCAAGTAGTTTGCCACGAAATTGTTTACTAGGAAGTGCCTGAGATAATTTTTCGATTTTTGGGGTTCTCTGTTTTTTGATTGTTAATGGTATGATTTTTCTTTTCCAGACAGATTTTGATAAAATGTCAAATGGATATCTATCATTAATCATCTTCAATTTTTTGATGTTTTCATCGTTATCTGAAATTATTACTTCGTTAGTCTTATCGCCGTACCATCCACGTGGGATCAATTTTGATACCATGTTCACAGCACGACTTCCAGAGATTTTCCAGCACCATGTTCCTGAATATCGATCCAATACAAATTCAAGCGTTCCAAAGTTTGTCATACATACATCCTGATTTTTAGCTGGTAGGTTTCTAGTGTTTATGAATCTTGGGGTTGAAAATGTTCCATATTGACGTTATATTTGAAACATTTCATACATCGATCAATGAGTTGTTCTAGTGTTGTAGATTCTAGTATAGGCTGTAATTCACTGGGTGATGAGGCTCCAAGAGCGCATAATGAATAGACATATTCTAGTGTTGGTGTATCAGTCTTCAAGTAATATTGCTCAAGCATTAGATCTAACTGTTCAGATGAAATAATCTCTGGTGCAGCTAATGCAGTTATTTTCTTTTTCCATGATTTAACCAAATTTTGCCAATCTTCAGTTGTAATTAACTGATCAATGTCGTCAATTAATTCAACTTCACCCTGAAGATACATCTTACCAGACGTTCCAACTTCTTCATGAAGTGTGTCAATCTTTTCTTTTCCATTTGGTGAGTATGGGTCATAATCAACAGGTTTGGACAAAATTGGTGGTATAATACGAATTATTCTAAATTTTCTATGCCCCTTTGTATTTATCAGTAGATGACCACTTGTTGAATCTACATCTTTACAATCTATAATTTTTGCAATTGTGCCAACATTATGCGATATTTGCCAACCTGAAACAGTTTTTGTTGAATCAGCTAAACATACACCAAACTCCTTTTCTGCCAACATACAATCGTCTATCATCTGCTTATATCGGGGTTCAAAAATTCTTAGTGGTAAGTGCTGATTAGGAAATAATACGAGATCTAAAGGAAAAATTGGAATGATCTTAGTTTGGGTCATACTGGTAGTAGTATTCCATCATATAAAATTCAAATCAACGAATACAAAAATATTTTAAAAATGAAGATTTGTTGTTTACTATGGAAGAGGACGCAAAAGATCTCATAGTTTTAGGTGCCATAAACAATGGTGTTAAACAATTCAATAAGATTTCTACAGTGACAAAAATTAAACCCGAAGAACTTAATGATATTTTAGAAAAACTTGAAACCCGTGGATTCATTATTGCGAATGAAAAAAAAGGATGGTTGGGGAAAAAAATTGAATTAAATGTAACAGAAAAAGGAAATAAGGAGATTGAAGAAAGAGTTCATGAGCTACAAGGAAAATGGGAAAATATGAGAAATGCGTATGAATCTGGTGACAAACAAAAATTACAGCAAATTATGAAGACTGAAAAATCATTTCTTCCAACAATGATGTTTTTTGGGGTTATTGATATCATGATGTTTAGTATGATGTTTAGTATGATGGGTATGGCTATGTCGAGCTACATACCAGTTGAAGACATGTCACAGTTTGATGACGGTGTAACAGGTGATGGTTTTGGTGACTCTGGTATGGATGATGGTGGATTCGATATCGATATAGGATTCTAAAAATTTGATGTACACATCGTTTGATAATATAGGATTACTGAAAGTACTGTCATTCCTTAAATCACATAAATCCGAGTATTTGTCTGGTCAAGACTTGAGTGATGTTTTAAAAATGAGCAGAGTGGCAGTGTGGAAACATATCAAAAAAATTCGTGTGTTAGGTTATACAATAGAATCAAAACAAAAACGTGGTTATAGACTTGTAAAATCAACAGATCAATTGCTACCATGGGAAGTGACCGCAAAAATTAAAACGAATTACATTGGTAAGCGCATCTACTATTTTGAAGAAATTGATTCAACACAAAATTTTGCATCACAAATAGCACAAAATAAAAAAGAGAATGGTACAATCATAATTGGTCAAAAACAAACTAACGGAAAAGGACGACTGAATAGAAAATGGATTTCGCCTAAGGGTGGAATTTGGTTTTCAATCATCTTACATCCAAAATTTACAATTGAGGAATCTGTCTTATTGCCAATAGTAGCATCAGTATCTTTATCAAATGCAATTAACAAAAGTCTTAATCTAAAAACTAATGTGAGATGGCCAAATGACATAACACTGAATAGAAAAAAAGTTGCAGGTATGTTAATTGATGCATCTTTCCAATCAAATAATATTGAAAATATTATTCTCGGATTTGGCATAAACTACAAAATAAATCCAAATGTAATAGAAAAAAAACTGAAAAAATCCTCAAATTTTTATGGCATTGACTCGCTCGTAAAAGATACAAAAAACGAAAATCCAATCAACTTAATGAGTGATTTTCTGTACGAGATAGAACAAAATATAGAGAAACTGGCTAATGGTAAGAAAACCCAAATTATCAAAGAGTGGACAAAAAAATCAGAGACGATTGGTAAGAAAGTTACAGTAAACACTTTAGGTGGAAAAATTTCAGGCATGGCCAAAAAAATAGATGGTGACGGTGCCCTAATATTAAAAACAAATGATGGAATCAGACGAATTTTTGTGGGTGATATTATAACAACATAGACTAGTTTCTTCGCACTTTCTTTTTTGACTTCGTAATCTTTTTCACTTTTTTATTTTTCCTAGATATCCGCTTTCTGGGTTTTTTTCTAGTTGAGATTTGTTTTTTAGTTTTGTTTGGTTGTTTTTTAGTGCCTAATTTTGGTGCTCTAACTAATTGTTCTAATATATCAACATATGAAAAGCATGCGTCAAGTACCTGAGATTTTTTATCATTTAATTTTTTTAATATCTCATTCTCTCTTATGAGATTTGCCTTATCAATCAACTGTGGAATATCATTACTTAATTCTAAATCATTAACTTGTGATTCTAATTCTTTTAGTTGGTTTTTTATTAGATCAAAATTCGAAATTTTATACATACAGATTCACTATTTATTACATTGATAAATTTTGACAGAAGAATATGTAGATAGGCTTAATTTAGAAATTCTCAGTGATTTTTCATGGAAAATGGTATGCGTGTACTCCTATTTGCATTTCTGGTATCAACACTATTTTTTTCATCAATCAATAATTCTGTACTAGCAAATACAACTGATGATATTTCAATACTGTATAATACAGCATATAGACATCTTGAAAATGGTGAATTACGAGAAGCAGTAAATATTTATGATGAGATTTTGGCAATTTCACCTGAAAATACTGATAGTATGTTAATGAAAGGTATTGCACTTAGTAACCTGGAAAGGCATAAAATGTCGATGAAAGAATTTTACAAAGTTTTAGAAAAAGAGCCAGAAAATATTTCAGCTCTGCTTGGTATTGGTGTTGGTATGGGAAATTTTGGTGAATATGAAGAGGCGAAAGAATATTTTGATAAAGCGTATTCAATAATGCCAGATAATCATGTTGTTAATAATTACAGAGAGTTTGCATTAAATGTTATAGAAAAATATCCGTACAATAAAGTTGAAAAACCAGAATTTTTTACAATTGATATAGTTGAAGAAATTCCATTATGGGTAAAAAACACAGCTGGATGGTGGGCAGATGGTAAAATTGAAGATTCTGAATTTTTAGCTGGTATACAATTTTTGATAAAAAATAAAATAATAAAACTAGACAATGCCGAAGAACATCATAATGCAACGCAGAGTGTTCCATTATGGGTAAAAAACACAGCTGGATGGTGGGCAGATGGTAAAATTGAAGATTCTGAATTTTTAGCTGGTATTTACTTTCTCATAGAAAATGGATTGCTAGTAATTGAGTTATCAGAAATAGAAAAGATGACTGAAGAGGAAAGAAAAATCGCCGATAGAAATGAGTGGCAATTTGCAAGATATCTCGACAGAATTGAAAAAGCTGTTAGTGATGATAAACGCTACATAGAATATCCAAATCCAAGTAATGACGTAATCAAGAAATTTTTAAGAGATTATGCAGTATGGAATTTTGAGCAGCAAATACAAATTGGTAACAAGAATTTTCCAAATGCAACTTATATGCTGGTTGATGGTGTCTACCACCTAGAATACAAAATATACATAAATAAGCAGCCTGTCGGCCTTCCATTAGATCATGTAAGCACACTGAGTAATTCATTCAAGTATTGGGAGCAACAGGAATTAACAGCTAATGATGAAAAACCAGTGAAAATACACTTTGTTGTAACAAAATCAAAGTCAGAAGCAAATCTATGGGTTACCTGGGTGGTACGAGATATTGGTGAAAATGTATTGGGTCATGCCAATCTTGGAAAAGGTGTTATCGAAGTTGCACTAGGTGGTTATGGATGTGATGGTGGCTTTCAGTTATTTGATGTGGATACTGTAGAAATCATCATGACTCATGAATTAGGTCATGGTATTGGATTAATGCATAGTACAGATAAGGAGAACATTATGTACCCAAGTATTAATGAGACAAAATATGCTTATTGCTTACTAGATGTTTCAAACTTGAAATAATTTAAAAACAAACCATAATTCGTGATAACATACTAAAAAACACAAGTTTAGCCAAGTGATCTTGAATGTTTTTGGGTATGTGGCCTTTCACCAGAATATTTTCTGCGCATGTGTCCTGATGGTCTTCCATATAGTAATTCCAAAAACCAACTTTCATGTTCAATCTCTTCCATTAAGATATCTTTTGCTATATCGTATGTTGCAGGATCTTTATTGTATGTCATTTTACATACTTTATCCCAATTTACAATTGCTCCTTGTTCTGCCTTTAGGCATTTTTCTAAAATTGCTTTCAGATTAGTAGGGTTTGGTGGTAATTGTAGAAATTCACAGCCTGACATTTTGATGAATGCTTGTGCATCATTTGGTATGCTGCCTCCTAACTGGTAAATACGTTCAAGACATGATTCAAAGTGGCTCAAGTCTTCAAGTCTTGCATCCTCTATAATTCCTTTAACCCCCTCACCTTCCATTCCAGTACAGTGCATTCTTAGATTTGTAAAATAATAATAAGCTGTAAATTCTACTGATGCATTTGTCACTAATAATTTAACAAGTTTATCAATATCTAGACCATTTTTTTTGAGAACTTCCAGACCTACAACTTTTGGTTGTTTTTTCTTAATCAAGAATTAATCTAAAATATGCTTCGATAAAAATAATTAGGAAGTTCAGGCACATTTCATACTATTACACTGTAGAAATGGTGAATAAGCATTTAAAACTCCATAATGGTAAATTAAGTATAAAAATTGTCAAGTTTAGAACGTTGTCCATCATGTAATAAATCAACCCTGGTATTGGACGAAGATTCTGGTGAGTTGGTTTGTAGTACATGTGGCATAGTAATTTCGGAGAATAGAGAATCTGGTGGTCCAGAATGGAGATCTTTTGCAAATGATAGTGGTGATAAAAGTAGAGTTGGTTCTGGAACATCGATTACAATACATGATATGGGGTTATCAACAATGATTGGTTCAACAAACAAAGATGCCACAGGAAAACCATTATCGTCTACAATGAAAAAATCGATTGACCGATTAAGAACATGGAATACTCGTTCCCAAGTTAATACTTCTTCAGATAAAAATCTAAGGCAGGCTTTGAGTGAGATGGATAAATTAAAAGATAAATTATCATTAACTGATAATGTAATTGAAAAAGCAGCGTATCTTTATCGAAAAGCAAATGAAAGAAAACTAGTTAAAGGTAGATCAATTCATGGATTAGTTGCATCATGTATTTATGCAGCATGTAGAGATACAGAAACTCCTAGAACTCTTAACGACGTTGCCGATGGTATAAATGTTAGAAGAAAGGATGTTGCAAGATGTTATAGATTGATCTTTAGAGAGCTTGATCTTAAGGTACCTATCGCTGATCCAGTTAACGGCGTATCAAGGATTGCTAGTGAAGCTGGATTAGGTGAAAAAACAAAACGAAAGGCTATAAAATTACTTAACAAGGCTAAAAAAATTGGTATGGTCGCTGGTAAGGATCCTATGGGATTAGCTGCAGCCGCATTATATCTTGCGTGTATATCAGATGGTGGAAGTACAACACAAAGAAATATTTCAGATGCATCAGGTGTGACTGAAGTAACAATTCGTAATAGATGTGCTGGACTGAAACCATTACTAGAACATAAAAAATAAGTCTAATAATTTTTATAAAATAGTACTGGGATCACTCTAATTCTTCTAGCGAGTCTTTTACTTTTCGTCGCATTACCAAAAATACTCCAATGGTTAATCCTAATTGATAAATGGAATATAGAATTATTTGAAAGACTGTGGGAACATAATCTGTAAATCTTCCAAGTAATGATACTATTAGTACAATGACACTAATTGTAAATATGAAGTACCTTGCAATGGGTGAAATATCTGCAAATTTGAATATGAGAATTAACGATATTGTCACAAAGATTCCAATTACAGCTAGTACTCCTGCGTTTAATCCTAACAGATCGATTATTACTGTAAACGCACCCTCCGGTGTTTGAGGAATCTCAAACTCTGTAACTGAGACCTTTGAAGGATCTGCAAATTTGGATATGTTGCCTGATGCGTTAATTGCAAACAGAATTAACAAAATAATGGATATTCCTTTAGCATATTTTTTTAATTTAGGAAATTTTTTTCTTATCCCTCTTGCTAAAATTGCACCTTGAAGTAATCCAACTCCCCAAACAATTCCAAAGGTAATAAGAAAATTTTCTTCTGCAATCTGTAAAAGATCCAAACTTAATCATCATATCAAGTAATCAATCTTTTTTAAAGACGAGGCTTACAAATTTCACACAAATTGAGAAGCTATCAATGAAGAGTACTTAGTTGTAGAATGCTATCTACTAAATCTAATATAATGAGGAGTTGATTGGCAAATTTTTTAATATGTATTAATGATTATAAAATATGCGTGTTTTTTATTCACAAAAAATGGAATTATTAATCAAAAAATTTGATCTTACTGACTGGAGAAAAAAGGTAAAGGAGAATTTATCTAAACAAAACCAAGAACTTTCCGATAACTGGTTAAACTGTGCCATAGGTGAACGTATGAGGATTGAAGGTCGTTTTCTAGAAAATGTCAAAGATCTAACTCCAGAAGCGATTAAGCTAGGATATGATTTTTCAATTGCAGTAGATGAAAGAGATAACGATGAAGCACTACAAATTATTGAAAAAATTGAAAAATTGCCAACCATTTGGCGAGATGAAATCTGATGACAGGGCTTGTTGAGCAAGAACCATATCTGAAAATCAAAAAACTGTTTAATGAAAAAAAATTTGATGATATAATAGACTACTGCCAAAAATTACTAGTAAAGGATCCCAAAAATAAACTAGCATTACAAAATATTAGTACTGCATACAATATGGTTAGTGGATATCAAGATGCAATACAAAATGCTGATAAAATACTTGAGAATGACAAAACCGATGAATTTGCATTAAAGAATAAAATGTTCGCATATGAAAAACTTGATAGACCGAATGATGTTTTAAAATGCTGTGAATCTATATTAGAAAAAAATAAAGATGATGTTGATACACTTATTGGCAAAGGAATAGCACTAAATAAGACTGAAAATCATGATGATGCAATTTCTACATATAAAAAAGTATTAGCACTTGATGTAAGAAATATAGATGCACTAATGAATTTAGCAATAACCTACAAACATCTTCAAAAATATCAAGACGCAATTAGATGTTATGATATGATACAAAAGATAACCTCAAAATTTTCAAACATAGCAATTGAAAAGTCAAAAGCATTTGAATTACTTGGGAATCATGATGATGCATTTTTAGCCGCTCAGGGAATTGGGTTAGATGAGGCAGAAAATATCAAAAATGAAGCCGAAATAAAAAATTATTCTGTCCAACATGCATACGAACTAAAAAGATTCTATGAATCATTCAAACTGAAAAATAATGATACAAACTGATAAACTTTGGAATCAAATAGTACATTATTACATTGATAAGAAAGGATATAGTAAGGAAGATGCAAATTCAATTGCACAAAGAATTATCACTAGAGAGATGGATAGAAAAATCTGCCAAAATGCATCATGCAGTCATTTGAACGAGCAGCATATTGATAAAAAAGAACATTGCCTAATTTCCACTTGCACATGCAAAAAATTTCTAACAAAAGAAAACTAAGGCTACATTCGTTCAGGTGTAGTTATTCCTAATAATGATAATGCATTGGTGAGTGTTCTTCTATAGGCGTGAATAAGACATACTCTGGAGTTTTTTAACTCTGGAGTTTCAGCTGAATTTACTTGAACATGTTCATAAAATGATGAAAACGTGGTTGAAAGTAAGTAACAATACTTTGCAATAATTTTTGGTGATAGATTGTTAGCGGCGTCATTAACATAGATATCAAACATTGCAATACGTTTTAGCAGATCAGTTTCATATTGGCTTTTCAAGTTTGCAAAATCTGTATCAAAATTTGGGTCTATCCCAGATTTCTCTAAAATTCTTGTTGCCCTTGCATAAGAATATTGTATGTAACTACATGTATCTCCTTCTAGCTTCAATGAGTTATTAATATCAAAAGTTATGATCTTATCAAGATCAGGTTTTATCATTTCATATCGAATAGTCCCAATTGCAACATCTTCTGCAATTTGTTCTAAAGTTTCTTTACCCAGATCGTCATTTCGTTTTTGGGATTCTTGAAAGACTTTCTTCTTTAAGTTTTCTAGTACTAAATCTGCATTTATGTAAAGACCTTTACGGCCAGACATTTGAGTAGATTTTCCATCGCTAGATAAGCCGAGTGCCTTTACAGTGTCATCACTAAGTGTCACAGATTCATATCCAAGATGAATATATGCTCCCACATCCTTGAATTTTGACATTAAATTAGTCACAATATTTTGGAGACGCTTTTGTCTGTTATCAATGACTGTGATTACCTTATCCCCAAAGAAATCAATCTTACTATCCTCATGCTGAACGAGGTGATCCAGGGTTGTTTCGTATAATGGTTGGTTATTATTTTGGGTAGAATGAATTTTGTATTTGAATGGGTCATCAACTAAACCAAGCTTCCATGCTGCATAAGGAATATCTTTTGCAATATATGTTGCAACGCCATTACTACGAACTAGAATCTTGTCATCCTCACCTTCTGCTGGAATTACCCAGCAGCCTGCATTATTGCCAGATGATTCTAATCTTATTAGATTATCAGATTTGAGCTTTTCAAATATTATGTCCCATAATTTTGAATGAATAATCTGTGATTCAAAATTAAGACAATCATAATACACTCCCAACTCCCAAACTGTCTTTAACTGTTCATCTAACACTCTTCTAGTTATTTTCTTTGCATATTTTGAAATCTCACTATCCTCGTTCTCTATTTCTTGTAATACCTTATGGCGTTTCTCTTCTAAGGATTTATCTGATTCATATGATTCAGTGATCTTCACATAAATATCGTCGCCACAATAATGATCAAATTTTTTGCCCTCTGGTGGAACGTCTGATAGTCCACCGAACTTGAATCCTACTATTATATCAGCTACCTGTAATCCTGAATCATCAATATAGTTGAGGACCTTTACATCATAATTGACTTTCTTTAGAATCCGAGCAACTACATCGCCTAATACTACGTTTCGGATATGACCTATGTGTAGTGCCTTGTTTGGATTAACAGATGTATGTTCTACAACAATTTTTTGGTTTTTTCCAATATCTAATTCACCATAATCATCTTGTAATGTTGCAGAGATTACTTGATTATTGAAAAATTCGTAGTTTATCTCAAAATTTAGATTGCCTGTTGTATGTGCCACAACATTTTTTATTTCAGAATTTGGTTTAACCTGAATTAATGAAGCAAGTGTTTTTGAAATTTCATGGGGGCTCTGCTTTAACTGCTTTGCCAACAAAAATCCCACATTGCATGTAATATCACCAAATCCCGGTTTTGATGGCTCTACTGTAAAATTGACATTTTGGTATCCTTTATTTTTAATAATCTGATCAATATCACGCCTAATTTGTTCTAGTAATTCAAGAAACGCCATATTACATCTATAGGTTGGATGAAATCATATCTAAGCCTTCTAGCACACCTTCTCCTGACTCTTTAGTTGTAACAATTCTAGCAACTTTTTTCAGATCATCAATTGAATTCTGTACCGCTATATTATTTGGAATCAAATTGAATAAAGGTATGTCAGTTTCACTATCCCCAATTGCAATAGCATCACCTATATCACATTCTAACATTTTCAGTGCCTCCATAAAGCCAGTTCCTTTATCAACACCTCTTGAATTAATATGAAATGCGTAACCACTATCAAACAAACCAATGTTTAATCCCTCATCATCTAATATTTTCTGAGCCTTGATGATATCAAATGTTCTTTCAAGTACAACTTCAGTCATTCGTGGAAATACTAGTTTTTCTTTTATTTCTCCATCAACTCTATTCTGTAAGAATGCCAGTGCTTGAATACATTCAGCCTTGTTTCCAATAATTTTGTGCTGCATTATATCGCCATATGTAATACAACCACCATTTTCCCCCACTGCAAAATGTGTCAAACCACCAAAGATTGATAGTAAATATCCCTCAATCGATGAGCGACCTGTTACCAAGATAATTTTATGACCATCTTCCTTTAATTGACGTAATTTTTTTAATGCACCTAGATGTATGGCTCCCCAACCATTCAAAGTAATGGTACCATCAATGTCAACAGCTAGAACCTTTTTGCTCAATGCTGTGATTATACATATTGGCAATAATATATGAAGCGTATTAAATGAGAGAGAAATAGGTGGAATAATGGGAATTCCAGAAAAAATCAAAGCAATACAAGATGAAATTCATAGAACACAATTAAACAAAGCGACAGAACATCATATAGGACTTCTCAAAGCAAAGATTGCCAAACTGAAACGGGAGCAAGAAGCCAATGCCATAAAAAAGAGTTCAAAAAAATCAGATGGGTTTGATGTTAAACGAACTGGTGATTCCACAGTCGTATTCATTGGTTTGCCAAGTGTTGGAAAATCAACATTACTCAACAAATTAACAGGCTCAAAATCAGCGGTAGGTGCATTCCAGTTCACAACACTAACAGTTGTACCTGGAGTATTAGAATACAGAGGTGCGAGAATCCAAATGCTTGATCTACCTGGAATAATCAAAGGTGCTTCAAGTGGAAAGGGTTTGGGAAGAAGGATTTTATCAGTAGCAAGAAGTGCAGATATTGTATTACTCATACTTGATGTATTCCAACCATATCATGAGGATGTATTGATTAATGAATTAAACAATATTGGAATTAGACTTAATCAGAGACCACCAAACATAGTTATTGAAAAATCAACAACTGGTGGTATTGCAGTTGCACAACAAGTAAAATTAAAAAAAATGTCAGAGAAACTTCTTAAAGACATCCTCAATGTATATGGCTATACTAGTGCAAGAGTTGTAATACGCGAAGACATTGATTCTGAACAACTCGTGGATTTTATTACAGGAAATAAAACATATGCTAAAGCAATAACAGTGTTAAACAAAATTGATCTAGTTGATGACAAATTCCTCAAAAATGTTTCAAAAAAAATTAAAACAAAATTTATTCCAGTTTCTGCAGATGCAAACATTAACGTCTCAAAATTAAGAGACCAGATTTATGACGAATTAAATTTTATTAGAATATATCTACGGCCAAAAGGTGGAGAAACTGATTACAAGGAACCTCTAATAATTAGAAAAGGTGATTCAGTATTAGATGTTTGCAATAAGTTACACAGAAATATGAAAAAAGATTTTAGATTTGGGCATGCTTGGGGAAAAAGTGTTAAGTTTGGTGGACAACGAGTTGGGCTAAACCATGTTTTACAGGATGAAGATGTATTAACAATAATTAAAAAGAAATAATCATAAAAAATGATACTAAAAAGAAAGTTTTATGAAAGAGAAACAGTAATAGTTGCAAAACAATTACTTGGAAAAAAATTAACACGGCGAATTGGAATGAAAGATATTTCAGGTATTATTACAGAAACTGAGGCTTATAGAGGAAACGATGATCCTGCGAGTCATGCTGCAGTTAAGATGACTAAAAGAAATAAACTGATGTTTGGGCGAGTTGGTGTATCATACGTCTATTTCACATATGGAATGCATTTCATGTTTAACATTGTGGCTAAAAGTAAAAAACAGGGTGCAGGCGCAGTATTAATTCGTGGATTACATCCACAAGATGGAGTAAATGCCATGAAAAAAAATAGGCAGATTGAAGATGTCAAAAAACTTACAGATGGACCTGGTAAACTCACACAAGCACTAGGTATAACTATGAAACAATATGGAGAGGATTTAACAAAAAAACCTGGTCTGTTTATCAGTGATGGAATAAAAATTAAAAAAACTATTCAAAAATCTAGAATTGGAATTTCAAAAGGGCTAGATAAATATTGGAATTTCAGCTTTGATGTCAAAAATCATTTCTGATCATCATCATCTTCCAAAGTCCATGGAACCACCCGCCCTAATACTCGACTCCAGTCCAAACGAAGTAAAAGTAAGACTATAGCAGTCATTGCAGCACCAAATGCAATTATTCCAACCAATATAGGAGTTGGATCTTCAAGATCCGCAACCGAAGTAATACCAAACATCTCAAATATCGGATCTATCATTGGATCGCTCATGTAATGTGACAAAATCACAATCACATAACATAAAACTAGTTTTCCTGTTAATGTCGCTACAAAAAATTTCCTAGGATTATATTTTGCTAGACCTAATGGAACATAAACTAAATCATCAGGAATTGGTGTGGCGGCTGCAAAAAATGCTGCTCCCGCACCATAACGCTTTACTAATTTCTGAAAAGGAAGCATTCTCTGTTTAGTTTTTTCTGAAATAATTTTTCTGCCACCATAACTAGCATAAAAAATTATTTGCTTGGCAAGTGTAGACGTCACCGCTGCAACAATTGCTAAAACATGAATGTTAAATTGATCTCCTACTGACATTGTTATCAATAAAATGAATGACGGAATCGGTACAAATGGAATTAAAGAGCCGAAAAAACTTACCAAAGTGAGACCGATATAACCAACTTCAGGAGAAAAAAATGGAAAAAAATCCCAAAGATCCAATAGATTAAGATTTCATCGTCAGTATGAAAAGATATCTAATAATCACTAAAATAATCCAAAAAATAGATTACTACATGACTGAAAATGAAAATTATGAGATTGCAGATTTAATCTCTAAAATCAGTCCATACATTAGATTTGTAGGCGTGATTAGTAAGTCCGGTCAACTCCTAGCAAGTCATAGACGAGAAGATTTGGAACCATTACTGGACCAAAAAAATACACAATACCAATTTGCACAGATTGCAATCAAAACAGAGTTGGAAGAACAGTTTGATGATCAATTAGGAGAAACTGAGTTTATTTGGGAAGAAAGAACAAAAGTTCAAACTATTGCATTTTCTGTTTCAGGAAAAAAAGTCTGGATTACAATAGATAGGAATGTTATACGAAGTGAAATTTTACGTATAATTGATTCATGCCTACCAGTGGTAAAGCGTTATTCATAGAGCCAGCACAAAACATATCCAGATTCTGTGGAAATCTTTGGAGGAGTCTGCTTACACTTTTCCATTGCCTCTGGACAACGATCTATAAACCTACAGCCTTCTCCAGCATTAAGTAGGTCAGGTGGTATACCACTGATGAATTTTGGTTTTGTATCTACATGTAATCGAGGAATTGATTCAAGTAAACCAATTGTGTAAGGATGTTTTGGTTTTTCAAAAATATCAGATGAACTTCCAAATTCTACCATCTTTCCACCATACATTATTCCTATCTTCTCTGCAATTTCAGATAAAACAGCCAAATCATGTGAAATCAGCATGAGGGTCATCCCATCCTTTTTTAATTTCTTAAACAAATTGATGATCTGGGCCTGTATCAAAACATCTAGTGCAGTTGTTGGTTCATCAGCTATTACAAATTTTGGTTTGAGTAATAATGCCATCGCGATAATTACACGCTGTTTCATACCACCGCTCAATTCATGTGGATATTTCTGTAGAATGTTCTCTTCAAGGTTTACAGATATTAAAGAATCAATAATGGTTTTTTCAAAATCAGCTTTAAACCCATGCTCCTTTAGAATCTCAATAAACTGCTCCTTTATAGTAAAAACTGGATCCAATGAATTCATGGCTCCTTGAAATACCATCGTGATGTCCTTCCATCTATGTTTTTTATCGAATTCCGAATCTGATATCTCTAAAAAGGATTTTCCATCAAAGATAATTTTGCCAGAAACTATCTTTCCGTTTGAAATCATTCTGATTAATGATAAACCAAGAGTGCTCTTTCCACATGCGCTCTCCCCTGCAATTCCTATTGATTCACCTTTTTGCAATGAAAAGCTGACATCCTCTAAAGCATGAACCTTACCTTTGGATGTATCATAATGCGTAGTTAGATTTTCAATAGAGATGAATGTCATAGATCAATTATGTTTGAAAATTGGAGTAACTAAGTTTTTACGTAAAACAATATTCAAAAAACTATGGACATAGTGAGAACACATCTCATTGAGGATCTGAGTTCTTCCATGGAAGGGCAAGATGTACTATTTGGTGGATGGATTGTGGACCTACGTAAACTAGGAAAAATGGCATTTTTGACTATTCGTGATGTGACTGGAATGTGTCAAGTTATAGTGAAAGGTGAGTCTATGGACTTACTTGAAGGGTTAAACAGACAAAGTGTGGTTAGGGTTTCTGGTAAAATTCAATCAAGCAAGGCAAAAGACTTTGATTTTGAAATTGCCGCTACCACGATAGATATACTTGCAAAGGCAGAATACCCTCTTCCGATAGATCCTATAGGTAGACTTGAAAGTGATATTGACAACAGGTTGAATTCTAGGGCACTTGATATGCGAAATCAAAAAACTGCATCGATATTCAAACTAAGACATCATGTGTTATCATCAATCAGAGAAACACTAACTGATAAAAAATTTATTGAAATTACAACACCAAAAATTATTGGCAGTGCAAGTGAAGGCGGTGCAAATCTTTTTGGACTAGATTATTTTGGAAAGCAAGCATATCTTGCACAAAGCCCACAATTATACAAAGAACAAATGACTATAGGATTAGAGAGAGTATTTGAGATTTCATCATTTTATAGGGCTGAAAAATCACATACTGGAAGACACCTTAGCGAGTTTACAAGTATCGATATTGAAGCTGCAATGATGGATTATACTGATGTAATGGATATCTTAGAATTAATCGTATTAGATGTATTCAAAAATACATCAGACAAATGTAAGACTGAGCAAGATGAAATTGGTCATAAAATTGAAATTCCAAATTCACCATTTGAAAGAGTAACATATGCTCAAGCTTTAGACGAGCTGAATTCAGCTGATATCAAATTGGAGTTTGGAGAAGACTTGCTAGATTCACATCTAAGAACCTTGGGGGAGAAACATCCGGGATTTTTCTTTTTAACTGATTGGCCAATGAAGCTTAAACCATTTTACATTCATGAAAAAGATGACGACCCAACTATTTCACGCTCTTTTGACTTACAATATGGATATTTGGAATTGTCTTCTGGTGGTAGACGTTTACATGATCCTGAGCAACTAAAAACCAGATTAAAAGAACAGGATCTAGATCCTGCAAGTTTTGAAGAACATTTGAAAACATTTGGTTGGGGAATGCCACCACATTCTGGTTGGGGAATGGGATTAGATAGACTGATGACAGTTCTAGTTGGAATTGACAATGTCCGGGAAGTGGTGCTATATCCAAGAGATCCTGATAGATTAAAACCCTAGGTTATTGGTGTGGCAAACACAATTTCATAGCCATCTGGATCACGCATCTGAAAATACCTTTCTCCCCAATCAGCATCTGTAGGTTTGGTCTCAAATTTACCTAACTTGGAAGCAGTATCATCATTTCTCAAATAGTAATATAATGCATCAACATCTTCTGTGTGAAAAATAATTCTACATACACTCTCTGTTTTTTGTTTGAGTGAAAGTGATTGTATGTTGAGATACATGTCTGGTGATTGGTTGATTTTGAAGCTGGTAAAGTTTGAATCTGGTCCACCATACGATATCTCAAACTTTGGGATTCTGGAATAGAACATACAAGAGTCCTTCATGCTTTTTGCAAATATCGTAATTGCGGATATTTTTGTCACTTTCATGATATGTAATTAGATTGAAATTATTTCAAGTTTTGAGTCACTGTCAATATCAAATTTATCAATGAAGCCTGATGTGACTTCAAGTACATATTTTGCATTATCAGATGACACAGGAGTAGAATCACAACTCATGACTTCTAACGGTGTCTTGCACGGAGGTACATTTGTTTTAATTTCAACTACATTTCCATTTTCATCAAACCAGATAATATCCAGACTAAACTGCATATTTAACATCCACATAGATCTTTTTCCTGGTTCTTCAAATACAAATAACATGCCATGATCATATGGCAATGTGTCTTGGAACATTAGACCACGTGCTTTTTCTGGTGCAGTCTCTGCAATCTGAACCTCGAGAAACTTATCATCCAACTTTATTGTTCCTATAGGAAAATCAACCTGCTCCAGTTTTACTTCTGATGGCATTGAAACAACTCCTGCAATACCAACTATAATTGCAGCAATTCCAATTGGGATTAAAACTTGAAGTCTTGTCGGCACATTTTTTTATAATTTAAACATGATAAAAACTAAGACGGTTATGTAGTTTTGAAGTTGTTAATTGATGCAATTGTCTCTTGCGTATGTTGCCCAATATCTTTGAGTGTGGCACCGTTGTATTTTTTGTCAAGATAACGTCCAGCCAGTATCATTGGTGCACCTACTGCACATGTAACACCAGTTGGTTCAGGAATCCATAACATGATAAAACCAAGTTTTTGCATTTTCTTGCCTGGTGCTGATGCACGATTTAAGGAACCCAAAGACTTTGCAGTATTCTTATCATCCAAACCTGATATCCCAGAGTATAAATTTGAACGCCGCTTTGCTGATTCACCCATCAACCTAAGCTGCTTTACTCTTTCTTCTAGTGTACCTTTCATTGTACATTAATCATGAAAAAAATAGTTAAAATTCAGTGATCAAAATGGATTACACTAAAGTCAAGATTTTATAACAAGAATTTGAAATTTATATCAAAGAGTATCCAAGTAATCAGATTGAATGAAAAATTATTAAAAAGACTAGAGTCAATTAAGGCAGCACACAAATCTGAAAAACAAAATTCATCTAGAATGGAAGACTATCTGGAAGTCATCTCTGAACTTGTTGATATGAAAGGTTATGCTACAACACTTGATATTTCTAGATACATGAATGTGAGTGCACCAAGTGTTACCAAAATGCTAAAGCGATTAGATGAAAATGGATATCTAGAATATGAAAAATATCATGGAATTAATCTAACTAAGCAAGGAACTCAATTGGCATCTACAATACGGCAAAAACACAGTATACTATTAGAATTCTTTGAGATATTAGGAATTGGAACAGATATTGCAAACCAAGATGCTGAAGGAATTGAGCATCACCTGAATGCAAAAACAATTAAACAGCTTAGGAAATTTGTGACTTTTCTAAAATCAAATCCAAAGTTCAGAAATGATTTTAAAGAGTTTTAAGAAAAACTTCAATATCGTTTTTTGAGCTTACGGCTTTTGAGAATAATTTTGCCTCTGACGATCTCTTTGGGATCTTTATGTTCCCCTTTCGATTAATTTTTGATGAAAACAAAAACTCATTGTTAGTAAAAATATCTACATGATTTCCAGAATACTCTCTACCAACATCTAATAGTAAAGCAGTTCTAGATTCTGAAAAATCAAATGGTAACACATAACTTGAAGTCATCGAATCTGCACTAATCTCTTCAACATCAATGTGCAAACTTAATTCACTCTCAAGTTCTTTGATTGTACTACCATTTCTTCCAATTATTGATGGGATTGATTCTTTTGCAACAAATACCCTTATTCTAGATTCACTCAGAAATTCTACTTTTGGGTTTGGATCAAATCGTCGCATGATGTCAACAATTTTTTTTTCTGCTAGTAATTCTATTCCATGTTTTGGATTTTTTTTAGATACTGGCATTATGACGTTTTCTTCACCAAAAGTATAGATTTCATATTCTAATTTCCCAGTCTCAAAATCACATATGTCAATAACAGGTCTTGCCAAATCCTGTTCAACCATTCCTGATGGAACTTTCACTTGAAACTTCAATTCATAGACTTTGGTTATCTCACCATCTTTTACAAACACAACCGTGTCTAGTATACTTGGGATTATTCCAAGTTCAATTTTCCCAATAAATCTTTGAATTGCATCTAATGGTGTATTTGCGTGGACCACACCTACCATTCCAACACCTGTTAATCTCAGGTCACTAAAAATTCTAAAGTCTTCTCGTCTTCGTACTTCATCAAATATTGTATAATCGGGTCTGACCAAAAGTAAGATGTCTGCAGAGTTTTCAAAACTTCCATCTAGTTTAGTATACTGAGTTACTCCAGGATCAACCTGAAGGTCACGTGGTGATTCAAACGTTTTAACAATTTTTCCAGTACGATTATAAAAATTTGCAATTCCTGATGCCAGTGTACTTTTTCCAGATCCTGGTGCACCTGATATCAAAATTCCTTCAGCCTGTTTTGCTAAACGAGACATTAGTTTTTCAGATATGTCATAGTCTTCCAATGCCATCTGTTTGATAGGATGAACGATTGTAACCTCTAGAAGTTCAGAGAATGGGGGTCTTGTAATTGCAATACGATAATCTCTATATTGTATTACTAATGCACCTGGTTTTGATATTTCTGTATTTCCAAGTGTCTCATCATCTATTGAATTAAGAATTTGAGATGTAATTATTTCAAGATAATCTCTATCAAGTGTTTTACTTCCAATTTCAACTAGTTCAAAGTTTCCAGGTTTACCTTTCTTTCCAAGAGGTTTCTGATTTTCTTTTAGATGAATGCTCATTGTTGTGGGATCAAAGAACTTCAAAAATTCTAAATTCTGTTCATCAACCATGTAAAAATTTAGTCACAGGTTCTATTATGTGATTCTTTTGATAGTAGGTCTCACCCACATCTTAGACATCTAAGATTTTTAATCAAGGGATGAGATGGTTTTGTGTTAGATTGCACAAATTAGAAAAAATTGCAGTAAAAGTGAGAAGTTGTACGAATTGCGAATTATGTGAAAGTAGGGTTAAGGCAGTTCCGGGAAAAGGCAATTTTGATGCAGATGTGATTTTTGTAGGAGAGGCTCCAGGTAGAAGTGAAGATATCAGTGGGGAGCCATTTGTAGGCGCGGCTGGAAAAAAACTTGATATGATTTTAGAAGATGCCGGTATCAACAGAAACGATGTCTACATTACAAATATTGTAAAATGTAGACCGCATAACAACAGAGTTCCATCAAAAGAAGAAGAAATGGCTTGTAATGATTTTATCAACCAGGAAATTGAGATAATTAATCCAAAGATTATCTGTGTTATGGGGAATACTGCATATGGGACACTTCTTGGAGGAAAAGAAATTACAAAAAACCACGGTAAAATTATTGAAAAGGATGGGAAGAAGTTTTTTGTTACATTTCATCCTGCTGCAACAATCTATAATCAGAAACTCATTGATGAATTGAAGAGGGATTTTAAGAAATTAGCTGGATTTCTAGAAGATGGAAATAAAATAAAACAATTTGAAGATAGACGATGTGACTTTTGTATGGCAAAGACAAAACATGAGGTTGTAGTTATGCCAAAAATCGTAACAAGAAAACGAAGGTGGTTATTCAAATGTACAGAATGTAAACATGAAAGATGGCTTCAACCATATAGAACTGTTGCAGAGAGTCTCTATTAGTATAAATGACTCTGTAATTCTATTTGCTCTTCAGACGAGATAATTCCTTTTTTCACAAGAATCTCTAACATATCTTTGAATAACTGCTTTTGTTCATCTGACATTCCACCTGTTGGTCCTTTATCTCCTGGTGGACCTGGTGGACCGCGTGGACCTGCAGCACCAACCGGACCTTGTGGACCGCGTGGACCTGATTC